>JAEEGL012218731.1_pt1 | contig 11562 bp, 8 predicted proteins | sample 9134231 | NCBI WGS metagenome assembly JAEEGL01 (sample SAMN16246548, study PRJNA631951) | gut metagenome | biome: gut microbiome; feature: rumen; material: fiber-attached | host: Bos | place: Iran: Karaj | collected 2018-10 | reverse complement strand
CGGGAAAGTCGCCGCAACCGTCACGCACGCGCACGAAGCCTACATCCCCGATCTGCCCCCGGGGGCACATGCGCAGGATCCAGAACGTCTCATGTCCGCAACGGATCACGTCATCGCGGAACTGGAGTGGCAGGCCGGCAAGGCCGACCGCTTCGGCTGGACCGGCCAGATGCACGGCGTCGTCGGCGTGGACTGCGCCCTTCGTCCCGTGACTCCATTCGTCACCTGGCGAGACGCGCGTCGCTTCGGCGGACGCGTGATGGCAGGCTGGGCCGCCGAGAATCTACCAATCGCGGCCTGCCTGCCAATCTTCGGACTCGCCATTGCCCGACGCACTGAGCGGCTTGTGATCGATTCCACCTTCCTCCATTCATGGCATTTGGAAGAGGTTGAAGGCAAAGTGCCGCAGTCATGGCTGCCGACACTGGACGAAACGTCCATGCTTGGCGACAACCAGGCCGGCGTCTATGCGGCGCGCTCTCTCTTCCCCGGTTGTGCGGTGGTCAACCTTGGCACGAGCGGGCAGGTGAGCATCGTGGAGGACGCGCCGTTCCGTCCGTGGAGCGAAGGTTCGCTTGAACGGCGTCCCTACCCGGACGGCAAGACGCTCCTCTGCCGCATTTCGCTCGTCGGCGGCAAGGCTTTTGCGGAACTGCGCAACGAACTTGGCCTCACATGGAACGAGATGAACGCCCGCGCGGAGTCCGACGAGCGCATCGCGCGCTGCATCCGAAAAATCGTCGACGACCTCGCCGACGGAATCGATTTGGGCCGAGCGGCTACGCTCGTTGGCGTCGGCAACGCCCTAACGCGCAATCCCGCTATGCGCCAAGCCGTGGAGCAGCGCTTCGGCATGCGTTGCGAGATGCCCTCCATCTCCGAAATGGCCGCCTATGGCGCCGCGCTTAGGCATCTTTGCTGAACTGGCGCTGTTTCTGGGGGCCTCTTCCTAATCCGCGCCCTTCCTCGTTCAGTGCGTCAGGCTGTTTTTCGCCGACGTCTCTCGAATACCACCTCAAGGCCGGGCGTTTCCGCGACTGCGTCGCGGCAGACGGCCCTGAGGGACGCAACGGCACGGCCCGCGTTGCGAAAGACAATCCTCCAGTCAGCGCCGTACTCTGTCAGGACGTCGCAGAAGGCGTCAAGGTTGCGTCCGTAGCCCTGTGGCAGCGGAAGGTTCGCCACCAAGACGTCCTGCAGAGCACCTGCGTCGGTGATGCCCTTGAGATCGATGACAAACTCTTGCTTCATTTCTTCACCTCCTTGACCTCTTCAAACGTATTGTAATGGTCCTGCGTGTAGTAGATGCGCTGGCCGTCCGGAGTGTAGATGAGCCGTTTCGCACCGCGCGGACGCCCCTTCGTGTCGATGTCGCATTCCTTGTAGGAACCGGCAGGCAGCCGACGCTCGTAGTTTCCGAAGCGGTCGCCGCCGATGGACTTCCCAGGCGCGTACGGTTCCACGGGACCGCCCCTCCAGCCAAGTGCGCGCGCCTGCGCCTTCGTGATGTAGTTCTTAGGCAGGCTGCCGTTGAACTTCCTGATGTACGCCGCGACATCGTTCTTGCCCGTGTACTCGCCGTCACGCACGATCTCCACCGCAGCAGCCTTTGGGGCTGGGGTCGGCGTCTTGCTCCACAGGCCGCCGAACGCGCTTGCGTTCAGAGCAAGGCCGACGGCCAGCGTGCCGACAGCCATTCCGATAAGCTTCATCATCCTCATCACTTCTTCACCTCCGCTACTTTTCGTGTGTTTCGTGCATTTCGTGGTTGCCAAACCTGCTCGCGACCGGGGCTACGATCAGGCATGCGACCATCCCGAGAAAACCGTATAGCAGCAAATGCGGCTTGCCAGCGAACTGCATCTGGTCGAGCGCGAAGCAGACGGCGTAGTTCGCCACGAGGCCGACCGTCGCGCCTACGCCGTTGACCCGCTTCATGAACACGCCCATGAAGAACAGGCACCCCAGCCCGCCCGTCAGCACGCCGAGGAAGCGCTGGAACTGGTCATAGATCGACATGATCTCCATGTTTGCCAGCACGAGCGCAAACCCGCCGCCAAGCAGACCGACGATCACGGTGGATATCTTGCCGCAAAGGAGCTTGGAACGTTCGCCCGCCTTGAACAACCGTTCCCAGAAATCCGTGACGATTGCGCTCGCGGCGGAGTTGAGGTTTGCCGAGAGCGTGCTCATCGTCGCAGCCGCCACGGCAGCCAGCACGAGGCCAGAGACGCCTGTCGGGAGGTCGTTCCCGATGAAGAGCGGCAGCACGCTGTCGTTCTTCGGCATCGTCACGTCCAGGAGACCTGGGTTCGAACGGTAGAACGTCCAGAGCGCGACGCCCAGCGTGAAGAACACGATGCAGTTGAAGAAGGAAAGAACGCCGTTGAAGAGGATGGACTTCGCCGCGCCGCGCTCGTCCTTGGTCGTCATGTAGCGCTGCACCACGCACTGGTCGCTCGTATAGCTGGCGAGATTGGCCACGATGCCGCCGATCAGCACCACCCAAAAGCATGGCTGCGACCAGTCTAGCGCGAAATCGAACGCCCTGAACTTCCCCGCCTCAACGCCAGACGAGATGAAACCGGAGAGTCCACCGTCCGTCCCGCACACCAAAAGGACATAGATAAGCACCGTCGAGGCGATGAGTATGACACTCTGCACGAAGTCGCTCCAGATCACAGCCTCCACGCCGCCGATCGTACAATAGAAGATAGTTACTACCGTGACCGCCACGATAGCGGTGTTCACATCCAGATCGGTCACCGCCGCTATGGCGAGGGCAGGCAGATAAGTGACGATCGCAGTGCGCGCCACCATGAAGAGTATGAACGCCGCGCTCGCGAAGAGGCGGCATGGCAGGTTGAAGCGCACCTCCAGGAACTCGTACGCGCTCGTCAGGTTCAGCCGGCGGAAGAACGGCAGATACCACTTCACCACCACGGGTGCCATGAGGATGATACCTAAGGTGATGATGAAGTAGCGGCAGTCCGTGAGATATGTCAACGCAGGGATGGAAATGAACGTGATGGATGAGAACATCGTCGCGTAGATGCTCATCGATACGACGATCCACGGCACACGCCCGCCAGCACGGAAGTAGTCGTCAGACGACTTGTTCCGCCGCATGAACCACACGCCCATACCCGCCATTAAGAGCAGATAGACGATGATGACTGCCCAGTTGACGGGATGGTACGACTTGGTGCGCGCAGGCGTGCCGTACACCGCCTTCTCCTTCGCGCCGTCAACCACCAGCAGACGTCCATCGTCCAGCCGCTCCACAGACGAGCATTCGGCGAATGGCGCGGACTGCAGGTCGAACCACCGGTCCGTCACCAGATGGTGGACGCGCACTACGCCGTTCGAGAAGTACAGCACATGCTGGTCTCCCGGCTTCACCGAAAGCCCGTTCGTCGTCGCAACACGCGGCGCCACGAACGGCTCGGACCAGGCGTATTCCACCCGTGCCGATGCCGTCGTGGACAACAGCGCAAAGACGAATGTCAGAATCAGCCCACGCACCGCAGAAGCCCTACAGGTAATGCGCAGTAGCGGTCGTGCCGCCCAGGACACTGTCCCTAAGCACGATCTTGACGATCTTCTTGAGCTGGAGCTTGGTAAAGATCGCGTCCGGCTTGCTGTCGCGATAGACGATCCTGATGTCCCAAAGGTCGTCATTAAAACCTGTAAACGTGAATTTCGTCCAGTCGCCGGAATTCAGATAGCCGCGGAGAAGGTCTTCCTCCCACAAGAGGCGGCTGGAGGGGCTGGCGTAGACGCTGAGGATGTTGTGCTCTGTGGCGTTTACAAGCACGAAGTCCTGTGCGCCCGCGAACGAGATGTGGGCCGCGAACAACGCGACTGCCGCGATGAGAAACATTTTGATCTTTTTCATTTTCATTTCCTTTGGTTAGAATCGGTTTATGAGTTGTTGTTTTTTTTGCGGAAGGCAATATGGGACTCAAGGCGTCTCCTTCGTCTTCACGAAGTCGGCCGGCACCTCGTCGCGAAGGGAAGCGCCCTTGACTTCAAGGTCATCGGCATCCATATGGACGCGCTTGATCTGGCCGGGGGGCGAGAACTTGCCGCCCTTCACGGAGCCATGCAGTCCGCGGGCTTTCTTCGCCGCAGCCCTCTCGGCAATCTCCGCAGGGCTGGCGGAATTCCTTTTCTCCGTCTTCCTTGCCGCGCTGAAGCCGCTGGCCTTGATCGAGCCGCGCATTCGCGTATTGGAGACGCCGTCTTTCTTTCCGAGCGCGGCCACTTGCTCCGGGGAAAGCTGGTTCATCGTTTCGACGGTCCTTACGGCGTCGTTGTTTATGCGCCCGAATTTGTCGCCGCCAGCATCGCCCTGCGCAGGATCTGCAAACGCAGCGCCTGCCAGGCATAGCGAAGACGCCGCAAGCATCTTCAGGCATTTTAGTGTTTTCATCCTATTCATCTTTCTTGTTTCCTTTCTCGCATTCCACACTCGCGGACTGCAAAATCGATTGTCATGAAACCCTTCCCAATATCGCCTCTTGCTCCTCCTTGATCTGGCCGACACCCTTCCTAAGAACAACGAGGATCGCCACCCACGCGATCACCCCAAGCATGATTTGCTTTGAGTAGCATGGAGGCTCGAAAGGCGCGTTCCATGCCATGTGCAAGGCAGAAGCGACGCCGAACAGCAGCAGGAAGCGCCAGTTGACGAACGCCATGACACGCGACCTGCAGCACCTCGCCCACCACAGGCCGGCGCACGCCAGCGCAGACCACGCGACGTGGCTGAAGGGAGAAAGCAGCCCGCGCGCAACGATGGCGTCCTCCGCTTCCGAGACGGCCCGCCCCAGCATGGCGCCGGCGTCCGCCGCGCCGTCGGCAACGCTAGAAGCGATAGAGTTGAGGCATTGCACAAGCGCATAGCCGGCAGACTCGAATGACGCGAACCCTGCGCCGACCGCTGCGCCGAACAGGAGACCGTTCAGAACGTACCTGTATGACACCTTGCGAGCCACCGCGACAGCGACCACGACCTTGGCGATCTCCTCGATGGGGGCGCGCATGCAATCGTGCCAATCCTCGGGCACAGACAGAATCGAGAACAGGGAATTGTCGAAATAAAGCAGCGCCACGGCAAGGATGAGCGAGAGCACGCCACCAAGCAGCACAACCAGGACGACATCGCGCAAGGGAACGTTCCTCCTGATGTTGAATTCGCAGAAAAGCACGGTGGCCGACACGGGTACGGCGAACGAACCGACGAAAAGCACGCCGGGAATCATAGCATCTACGGCAAAGAAATGCCACCCAAGCCAAAACAGGCCGTATAGCGTCAGCGCGAACGCAAGCGCCACAAGGAAGCGCCTCGGCCTTGGACATACGGCCTCAATGTCGAATATGTCGGGCGCAACCGCTTCGCTCATGCCACCCTCCACATGTTACTCGCGGCCTCCATGCGCACGACATGCGCGGCCACATCCGCATATTGTCCGTACAGCTGGGCATCCTCCTCGGCGAACGCCCTGTCGCGATCGAAGCTTATGGCGGTCATCGTCCCGTAAAGCCCGCCCTCGCAGAGCATCGGCACCGCGAGGACAGCGGACGGCTCGCCGTCGCCGCTGACGCGGTGGAACTTCCCGTTGTCGGCAATGCGCGCATATTGCGCCTTGCGCTCGGAAGCGGCAAGCCCCGTGATGCCCTCGCCAATAGGCACCTCCTGGCCGACGAGCCGCTCAAATGCGCGTCCATGCCGCTCGAGGCCGTTGCGCGAAACCAGAAACGCAAACCGAAGCACGTTTCTGCTCTCGTCCATGACGAGCAAAGCTCCCTGGTTCGCCCCGATCGCCGCCAGCCCCAGGCGGACAAGCGTCTTCAGCGCATCAGGATATTTTTGCGACGCCTGCGCGCTTTTGCAATCCCCCCGCTCGGGAGCGTGTTCGTCTTTTATCGGCATGTTCTTCGAGGCTGTTGCCGTCCCCCTCTTCCGCGTCATTCGCGAGCCAGGCCGCACGGCCAGAAGCAACCCGCGGAAACAATCCTGCGCGCCTGAAGGTTTCGGCGCGTCAGTTATACCAAATCCCAGCTGCGGTATCAAGGCGGAAAGTGATTTTCCGTCAGTTCCCAGAATTACCCAGAGACAGGCATGGACACGCGTCGATCTTTGCAAGCACACGTTTACTCATGCCAGATGGCCTCCTTGACTTAGCCTGCGCGCTCGTTGTCGCGTTTTTCTTTCTTCGCCACGAAAAAGCCCGCGGCGAAGACGGCCTCCAATCCGAGAACGATGTCATCGTCCTTTTTCATGGAGTCTACACGACCTTGCTTGTTTTTAGCGTTAACCGCGTTGAAACGCTTGTCCATCTCGTCCAGCTCGTCGAAGTCGACCAGATTCGCGTGTAAGAGTACGCGCTTCATGCTGTTGGGCTCGACCTTTTTCTTGCCGCCATCGCCACCATCTGCCATTTTCTTAAGCTCCTCTTCGGTCGGATCCCATTTCTTCCATCCGCGGACAAGGTGGAACGCCATCCATCTCATGTGCTCGGACGCGGCCAGCCTATGACGATACTTCTCATTCTGCAAATAGGCCTTCAATTCTCCGATCTGACCTTCCGTTATCTCACGCAACTCCTTCTTCTTTATCTCTTCATCCGAAGGACGAGAAGGCCACACATCGTACCCCATGAGGCGCAATAGGTTCCTGATATGCAGGAAAGAAGCGCGTGAGGATTCCTTGTTGAATGTCGTCTGCTTGCGCCAATATCCCTTCCCCCTGCTTTTCTCAAGCGTCTTGTACCAGTCCACCTTTGAAGACCACTTCGGCGTATCATCTACGTTATATACGCCGTTCACGAAGATCGCGCCCTCGTCCCACTTGTCCTTGAGAAGCCATTGGGAGGAATACGTGTCCTGGATGTCGCCGAACAGCTGGTAGGTGTCGATCCCATCCGACAGGACGCTCACCAGCGATGACCTGCGCACGCGTGCGAATATCGTTTTCTTCAGATCCTCCTTCCGGCTCCTGTATGTCTGGGCAAACCAATTGGCGATTTCGTTGGCCAGCTCAAGGTTTATTATGTCGTCCTGCGTACAGACCACTATCCTGTTGTACTTCGGCCGCCAGTCCTCCCTCAGCCAGTCCCAGAACGCGGCGCTGCGCGCGTCATACGTCCTGAAGTCTATGTTGTAGCGCGAACACGCCTCCTGGCATCTCCCTTGGAAGCGCCCGAACGTCGCGGGGTCCTTGTCAACGACGTCCACGGAGATTTTCACAGGTTTTCCATTGACATCCAGGTATTGTGCGTCGCATATCATGTCGCCCAGCAAGCGTTCGCCCTGGACGCCAAAGCCCACCAGCAGCAGCTTGAACGCGTCCGAGACGGATGCAGTGGTCGGATCAATACCTATGTCGGGGCAATCCAGCATGGGATGTTCGACCAGAAACTTACGGGAGACGATCGACTCCTCGCGAACGGCAATGACCTCTATGTCGGAGTGGATCTTGTCCAGCTCATTGTTCCACTTGTCCACCCACTTGTAGATTGCGTCATCTTCCGCTTCCGGCCACAGTCGGACATAGATCGGCATCCTACCCCTAAAATTGGAATCAATCAAATGCCGAATAAGGCGTTGCGCCTCGACTACGTTCGCATGTCCGTCCGGACCTACGAAGAAATGTTGCTTTTCGAACGACAGCCAATTTCTGGCAGAAGGTGCGCCCGTGACCCACTTCCATCCGGCCTTCGCAACCGCGTGGACATCTTCGTCTTCGTCCAATCCGAGCCACAGCCTTTTCGATTCCGGCATCACAAACACGACGCTGTCCTTCCCGTCGTCAAGACCCTGCGCCAGGGCCTTCGCCTCCTCGCTGTAACCCCAGAATACGTTTATAGGCCAGTTGCCGAATATTTTGTTAAACCGCATACGCCACCATATTTTCCACCGGTTAACGAACTCTCCTGCGAACAGCGCCACGAGGATCATCGTGACATAGATGATCGCAAGCGCATGAAACAGCCAGTAAAAGATTGAAGACTCGAAGTCCAAGTCGAACGATCCTCGTGACGGATAGAAGGCGGAAAACGACTTGCTGAAAGCGGCAAGTATGCCACTTGGCGGCTCCGCGCCGTGAAAAAAGTCAGGCCGGAGATAAAGCACGAATCCAAACGCAGCAAGCAGCAGCCCGCCCCACAGCATCCACTTGCGCCTCGCGACGAAGTTGACGCACAGAACGGCCAGAACGAGTGCAACGGCACAAGCCGCCGCTTCCACCCACCAATTGACCGCACCCGCGGCTTCGTTGCAACAAGCCAACATCATCATGTTCGTCATACTGTTCCTTTCTTTTGACTGACACTTGCCTCTATCAAGCCGCGCGTATTATACCAAAATCAGATGCGCTCCGACGGGCTCCCTCGGCATTGGTGTCACTGCTTTTCCTCTCTTTCCTTTTCGCAAAATGCCTTGTAGGCGTGCTTGAGCTTGTCGAAATCGGGAATGTTTCTGCCGTCAAAAACCATACCCATGATTCCTGGTGGTAATTTGAAGACGTGAATCTCGTAGGTCTCCCCGACTTTGCGTCCCACGATCAATTCTTTTTCTGCATACGTTGTCGCGCGTATTGATGAAATCACATCCCGGGAATTATCAGATTTCAAAATGTCATAGGCTCCTAGGCGGCACCAAACATCACCTACTTTAACCCCAACCTTTTTCGCCGGAAGATTTTGAACCACCTCGAGAACCATGACAACTTCTCGCAATGTAATTTCATTCCCCTGCACATCAAAATATTTCGTAGCTGTCGCAGTCCCATCTGGACCGTAAATAAAACGGACCTCCGCATAGCCATCCTTGCAAAGCGTCGGCTTACCATCAACGCCAAGAAATGTCATCTTTGTCGTTTTTCCACATTCATTATACTCGCAACACACCTCGGCATAACCGTTATTGTTCAATATCGGCTTGCCGTCAACGCCACAACACGACACCCTCGTCACGTTTCCGCGCGCGTCGTGCTCACTGCGCAACTCGAAATAGCCATCCTTATGCAAAGTCGGTTTCCCGTCTACGCCATAATACGAATCCCGCGTCTCATTACCTTGCATGTCGTACTCCTTGCAATGGACAGCATACCCATCTTTATGCAATATTGGACTACCGTCAATGCCGAAATACGATGTTTTTGTCGTGTTGCCGCATCCATCATATTCACAACGAAACTCCGCATAGCCGTCCTTGTCCAGTATCGGTTTCCCGTTGACGCCGAGGTATAATTCCCGAATCATGTTCCCTCGCGCATCATACTCGCGGAGCACTTCGGCATGTCCCGCCCAGTCCAGAATCAACTTGCCGTCAACACCGAGAAATACCTCTTTCGTCTTGTTCCCGCGCGTGTCGTATTCCTGACGCACCATTGCATAACCGTACCTGTTCTGAGTCAGCTTGCCGTCAAGCCCAAGAAAGAACCATTGCGTCACGTTTCCGCGCGTATCGTACTCCTTACGCAATTCTGCATAGCCATCCTCGTTTATCGCAAGCCTGCCGTCAATACCATAGTATGTCGTTTTCGTCGGATTCCCACGCGCGTCGTATTCATTACGCAATTCAGCACACCCGATCCTGTTCAAAGTCGGTTTTCCGTTAACGTCAAAGAACGACGCTTTCGTCTCGTTACCATGCTGGTCGTATTCCATGTGGCATTTTGCATATCCTTCTGGACGCGATATAGGCTTGCCATCAACCCCAATCCACTCGAGTTGCACCAGACGACCTTGTTCGTCATACATAAAATGCGCCTCAGCATACCCGTCCTTGTGTAGTGTCGGCTTGCCGTCAACATTGAAAAAAGACTGTTTCGTCGTATTTCCGCACACGTCATACTCCCAACGCACCTCCGCAAAACCATTCTTGCTCAGCGTCGGACTGCCATCAAGACCAAAGACCGTCCATCTCTTTACGTTCCCGCGCGCGTCGTACTCCTTGCGCAACTCGGCATAGCCACTCTTGTATAATGTCGGCTTGCCGTCAACGCCAAAATATGCCTCTTTCGTCCTGTTCCCGTATTCATCGTATTCAAGACAGCCGATAGCAAATCCATCGGGGGACACAGTGTATTTCCCATCAACTCCGAAATAAGACTCCCGGGTCAAGTTCCCGTGCACATCGTACTCCTTGCGTAACTCGGCAAAACCGTTCTTGTGCAATGTCGGCTTGCCGTCAACGCCAAAATAAGATATTCTCGTTGCATTCCCGCGCTCGTCGAAAACTTTGCATACGATGGCAAATCCCTTGGGAATCACTATAAATTTACCATCAGTTCCGAAGTATGACGCCTTTATCACGTTACCGCGCGCATCGCACTCCATGCGACACTCGGCATATCCGCTCTTGGGCAGTATTGGCTTGCCGTCGACGCCGAGATAAGTTACACTTGTCTCGTTTCCGCGTTCATCGTATTCCCTGCGCCATTCGGCATAGCCATCCTTGCAAAGCGTCGGCTTGCCGTCAACGCCAATCAGGACGTCATGCGTAACACGGTTGCATTCGTCATATTCACGGATTCGGCCCGCACATCCATCCTTGTGTAGTGTCGGCTTGCCGTAAATGTCAAAACTCACCGTTCTCGTCTCATTGCCGCGCGAGTCGTATTCCATGGTGCGTCCTGCGCAGCCAGACTTATCCAAAGTAAGCTTGTCGTCGCAGTCGTAGCACGAAATTTTCGTCCTGTTCCCGATTCCATCGTATTCCAACTTGTATCCGGCATATCCTTCGTCGCCTATGATCTTGTTCCCCTTGTCATCAAAGTACCACGACGCCGTGTGGTTGCCAAACCTGTCAAACGTCTCAATTCGAGCCACCCAACCAGCGGGGCCAATCATCGGACGTCCTTCTGAATCCACATATTCTATCTTGCGCATATTGCACCCTGCGTATTCGTACCTTTTTCCTGCCACGCCTTTCTTGTTGGCGTGACGAAGGAACTCGGCACCGTCTCGGAAGATGTACCAGTACGCCGTCCGCCGCCCCAGATCGTCATGTTCGTACGCGATGCCGTAAAGTCCGTCCGCATCTGAGACATTACGACCTGCAAGATCCAAGAACAGACGTTGCGTAACTCGCCCCTTCGCGTTGCGCCGTACGATGTGCTGCGCGATCTCTGACTTGGCAACTGCCTCGCCTGCAGTCGCCGACGTTGTTCCATAGGCGAATCCAAGGTGCCCCTCGCCGGAAAAGAACTTAAAAAGGCCATTTGTCACGGCATCTTCATTCCACAGCTCTATTCTTTTCTCCAGATGCGGCTCTCGCCCCTCTCCGTTGTAGCACCCGATGCGAATCTCGCGCAGGCGAAGATCGCGGTCATACGTGAAGTCCTGTATCTGTGGGCGGTCTGAATACTCCGCATGATCCCATTCGCGTGGATAACCGCGCGAGTTCGCCTGCATCACGCGGACGAGCCGTCTTCTGAGGCCAAGCATGTTCCAAATGCACCAATCCGCTGAGTCTGCATGTGGCGACTTGCCGTACTGAAATCCTCTGTATTCAAACCGATAGTGGATATGCCGATGCGTCAACTCCGAT
>JAEEGL012192927.1_pt1 | contig 11562 bp, 7 predicted proteins | sample 9134231 | NCBI WGS metagenome assembly JAEEGL01 (sample SAMN16246548, study PRJNA631951) | gut metagenome | biome: gut microbiome; feature: rumen; material: fiber-attached | host: Bos | place: Iran: Karaj | collected 2018-10 | reverse complement strand
TCTCTGTCACCTCAAAGACTGACTGAGCACCCATACGGATGTAGCTGGGACCGTTCATTTTGAAGAACTTGGTAACAACACCAGCATTGCTATCCATTCTGAATCCCTCATCTTCACCATCCCTAATAGCTATCTCAAAGAGATTCTTGACTGTTAGGTAGCAGTTATTGATAACATCACTACTGCCTGCTGTAAAGATGAAGTTCTCTGTGGTGTAGTGTCCGTTGTTCACCCAAGTGTTGTCGTTGCTGTCAATATCGGTATTACCGTTAATAAACATGGTACCATTGTTCTGTACATGGCTACTACCCGCTGTATGCAGACGGGTTGCCGTAATAGTTCCGTCGTTGACAATAACCGAGTTACTATTCTCAGTAGACAGTTCACCATTGACGGTAATCGTAGCAGTGTTATACAGCACACTGGCATTATTGATCTGCAACTTGCCAGCCTCGATGGTGCCGTGATTATAGAAATGCAGGCCATTATTACCAACCAGTTCCAAACCATCGGCAGTCTTCAGCGTAGCACCTTCAGCAATGTAGATGTTACAGCCGCCTTGCAGGTCGGTTGAGCCCTGTGTTCCTAAAGTCAGCGTTGCACCACGTACCAAGAAAATTTCCGTATTCTGAGCGACATAGAACTTACAGTTGGTGAAGTCGCAGTTTCCCTTGACATAGAGTATGCCACCAGAGTTCTTTGAACCGTCCCATGCGCCCCAGATATTCACTTCTTCAGATCGGTTTTCAATATAACTAACACCAGTACCATAGCCACCCCACTGCTGCACCTGATCATAAGGCAATACTCCTGCAGGCACATCATCTAAGAACTTGCTGGCATCAGCATCTTGGGGGAAATTGAATGCAGACTCAAGAGCGCGACGTGACATTTCTGCCTGACGAGCCTTAGCGGGGGTAGTATAGAATGCTGCAGTAACCTCCGATTCGCTGGCATCGAAAGCCATGTTGTCAATCATATAGCCGTTAGCATCGAGAACGGTAGCATAAAGCGTCGTAGCATCCTGCGGACGGGCTACTGTAATACTCTTCTTCTCGCCTTTGCTAACAGAACCTGTATATAAAGCTGCAACGGCACTGCCCCGACCAGGGTCGGCAGTATAGATTTTCAATGTGCCTGTCTTTGCACTAGTCAGATTAATCTGAGTTGTTACTGCCGTATTCCATGTCTGGCGTGAATCAACATTCTGTCCACCCATGACAATGTTTTTGAAGTTGGAAGCATACTCTTCTGCATCACGTTGCGTAGCATCATTTGTCTGGAACCATGCATCGTGTGAACAACTGACAGTCAATATGGCCACTCCTAAAAGGGCGACTCCTTTCATCATATACTTTTTCATTTAGCTAAACTATTTTAACAAGTCTTGTTTTCGGCTGCAAAGTTAGCAATTATTTCGTTAAATATCAAATATTTTACTATAAAATTGTGCTAGTTAGGATTTTTTTGCTTAACTTTGCACCCGAATATCGATATCATTATAATAAAGTATGCGCATGAAGAAACATTTTTGGATTGCTATGGCCGTGCTGTCGTTGGGCGTAACAGCATGTAAGGACGATGTCAGTTTCGACCAAGAGACCTATGACGAATTAATCAATAAGGCCTTTCCCGTCGAAAATGTCGACCCTAACCACCAGTGGGCTACTGTTGGCAAAGCGACAGGAAGCATCACTGTTAATGGTGACTATGGTGAAACCTATAAAGTAGGCTTGTATCTCGGCCACCCAGAGATAACAACATCCTCCAAGCAGTTGTATTTTGGCGAGGTCTTAAGTGGCGAAACATTAAATGTCACCTTCTCCCACCCAGTAGCTACTGATGTTATATATATAGGCATCTTTGACAAAGACGGACGACGCGTCTATATGAATGCGCCAATAGTAGACGGGCACGTAGATGCTGTCTATGGTGCAGCTGCCAGCGCGTCCCGCCGTGCTTCTGAGGCAGATGCTCCACAGTATGCGAAAACAGCTAATGACTATTTGAACCCTGCCAACACTCAGAATGTCATCAGCGAGGACGCCATGAAACAATATCCAGCCTTGACTGACGATATTATAGCCACACAAGCCACACTGACCGACGGCACATGGACGTGGAGCCAGGAGAAAGGCAGCTACCAGGTATTCCCTGGTGGTGGGGACGGAAAACACTGGTATGTCGCCCCTAACACTACCATTACTAAGGTATTCAATGTCAATGGCACGTATGGCGTTTATAATGATGTTGTCATTTATGTTGAGGGTACTATGCATGTCAACGGAAATACTCTCAATGGTCCTACGATAGTGATTGCAGAAGGCGGTGAGATGATTATCGACGGCAATACCAGTTGTACTAACGCCGGACGTTTCGTCGTGCTGCCTGGTGGTAAGATTACCGGTGCCGATGGTAAATTGTGGGATAACAGCAATGGTAGCTATTGCTATAATGCCGGAACCATCGACTTCAACGGTATCATGAACCTCAATGGTACGAACTTTTATAATTGTGGTACTGTCAATGTAGACATACTAACAGGTACTGCTGGCGACACAAAATTCACAAACTTTGGAAAAATTACAGCAAATACCAACAGTTATGCAGGTTCAACATATAACCAGACATGGGTGAACGCTTGTTATGTGCATTTCAAACAGAGTGCGGGCTTAGGTAGTTCGATTTTGCTATCGGGTAGCCGTTTCGACGTTGATGGCGACTGCAAGCCCGTAGCCGGCACGATAGAAATGCAAAACCAGAGTGAACTGAAAGTCGATGGACTGCTCCATGCCAACGGTGTAACCTTCAACGGTCCGTCTAGCAATGGTCAGTATGCCATTCTGAAGATGGCAAAGCTTGGTGCAACATGGACGGATGGCATCACTTGCAACAATTTCGTATATGTCGACTTGGATCCCAATGAGATTTACGGCAAAGACCAAAATCTCTCTTTGAACTATAAGGATTTAGGGGACAATTATCAGTATGGTGCTGCGGCCGGCATTATTAACTATAAGATTCACTATTGGGTAAATGAGAATAATGCTCTTAACGAGATTACCATTCCCGAGGGATGTGGCAATTCGGGCGGTTTCAATCCCGATGGTAATGACGGTGATGATGAGATTCCAGAGCCAAACTCGTTCTCTTTCCGCTACTGCTTCGAGGACAACTTCCCTGATGCTGGTGACTATGACTTCAACGATGTGGTGCTCACCGTTACACCTACATTGAATGACAAAACGCTGACCATTCAGGTTAGTCTCGACGCTGTAGGTGCCACCAAGACGCTTGCAGCAGCCATTCGTCTGATTAGCCTTAAGAGTACCGATTTGGAGGAATATACTGTCACCCAAGGTTTTGCATCACCAGAAGATGAAGGTGGTTTGGGAACCTATGATAACATTGACACTAGGGGAACTTTCCTCGTAGAAGACCAGAAGCCCAACAACACCAGCAATATGGTTATCGTACTCTTCAAGGATGCCCACTGGGCTATCAATCCTCAGAAGACCTCAACTGGTACGGTAGAACGCACTTTCTTTAACACCGTAAAGGCTGGTGATTACTACGAAAGAAATGTAGACGTTAAGACAGCCACCTACAAACTGGTCTTCAAAGATGCCGACAAGGCGAAGACCATGCTCGCCGAGAATCTCTACGATGTATTTATCGTAGAACCTTACAATGGTGCATATTGGGAGGTACATACTGTCCAAAATGGTTTCAAGACCGACCAGGTTATCACGAATCGCAAGCCTGAACCTGGATATTCAAATGCCTATGGCAGCAACAAGCCTTGGGCTATCATGGTACCTGGCGACTTCAAGTATCCCTATGAATGGCAGCTCATTGGCAAGCGTAGCGGTGGCGTCCTCACTGGTGCCTACCAGACAGCCGGACACTCTTTTGCTGAATGGGCAGAGAACAGTGAAGCTGCTACCGACTGGTACCTCTACCCCACCAGCGGTCTTGTCTACGAATAAACAACAATACTCTATATTTTGCCAAACCCCTCCGCATTTGGAGGGGTTTTGTTATGTTTGATACAATAAATAAGGTGTAATATCGTTATAAACTACGTGCTTAAGCAAAAAATAACGATCATTGCCTTGCTGTTGTTGGCAGTCACAGGAGTCTGGGCCCAGCAAGAGCCATCCTTCGCCCACTATTGGGCGATGGAACCGTCGTTTAATCCTGCTGCAGTGGGTAAATATTCGAAGCTGAACGTTACGGGCGCCTATGCCATGACATTGACAGGCTTTGAGAATGCACCACGTACCATGCACTTTGCTGCAGATATGCCACTTTACTTCATGAACCACTATCATGGTGTTGGTCTGCAGCTGGTAAACGACCAGATAGGCTTGTTCTCACACCAGCGTCTGACGGCACAGTACGCCTATAAACAATCACTCTTTGGCGGCACGCTGAGCATTGGTCTGCAGGGTGGTGTTCTGAGCGAGAAATTCAAAGGCAGCGGACTGGATTTGGAGAATAGTAATGACCCTGCCTTCACGAAATCGGACGTCAATGGTGTCGCCATTGACTTGTCTGCCGGACTATACTATATGCATGGTCCGTGGTATGCCGGAGTGTCCGTGCTCCACGCCACAGCGCCCTCTATTGAACTGGGTGACCGCTCCATCTACGACATCTCCAGAGCATATTATTTGACAGCCGGATACAATATTCAGCTACGAAATCCGTTGTTATCAATACACCCCTCTGTGTTGGCACATACCGACGGCACCAGTCACCGTGTAAACGTAACAACGCGCCTAAAGTATACACACGAACAGAAAATGATGTATGCGGGTGTAGGCTACAGTCCCAACAACTCGGTGACAGCGCTCATCGGCGGTTTCTTCCACGGCATCACTATCGGCTACAGCTACGAGGTGTATACCTCTGTGCTCAAGATAGGCAACGGAAGCCATGAGTTATTCGTGGGTTACCAGACGGACCTAATCTTCCAAAAGAAGGGACGCAACAAGCACCAGAGTGTGAGGATTCTTTAGAAGTTAAAGAAGTTAAGGAGTTAAAGAAGATAGATGAAGATAAAAGAAGATATGAAAAAAATTATTAGTATAGCAATTTGCACCATGATGGTGACACTGCTTACCGCCTGCTTTGGCAGTAAGATGGCGTCGTCGTCAGGTGGCGAAGTTACTGGTGTCAGCGGTCGCGCATTTAGCGAGCCCGCTCCCTATGGTATGACACTCATCAAACGTGGTCATCTGCGCATGGGTATCGACAAGAAAGACTCGCTGTGGGGTAAACAGACTCCTGTACGCGACATCTCAGTAGAAGGTTTCTGGATGGACGAACGCGAGGTGACCAACTCTATGTATCGTCAGTTTGTGAACTATGTGCGTGATTCCATTCTGCGCGAGCGTTTGGCAGATCCTGCCTATGGTGGCGACGAGAGTTACAAAATTGAGGAAGACAAGAACGGCGACCCCGTGAAGCCTCATCTGAACTGGAAGAAGCAGTTGCCCCGCAAGCCCAACGAGGACGAGCAGCGAGCTATTGAGAGCTTGTATGTGACGAATCCCGTGACTGGCGAGAAGATGCTCGACAGCAAGCAGATGAACTATCGCTATGAGGTTTACGACTACACAGAAGCCGCCAAGCGCAAGTATCGTCTCAATCCCGAGGAGCGCGTACTAAATACAGACATACGTCCTAACGCCAACGAACAAATCTGGATTTCCAAGGACACCGCCTACATCAACGACGAAGGGCAGATTGTTCGCGAGACCATCAACCGTGAACACACTGGACCTTGGGACTTCCTTAATACCTATATTATAAATATATACCCAGACACCACTTGCTGGGTGAACGACTTCCCCAACGCTGACAATGAGAGCTATATGCGCTACTACTTCTCGAATGCCGCCTATAACGACTATCCTGTAGTAGGCATTACATGGGAACAGGCCAACGCCTTCTGTGCATGGCGTACAGAGTATCTTCTGCGCGGTCTGGGTGCCGCTGCACGTTTTGTACAGCGCTACCGTCTGCCGACAGAAGCCGAATGGGAATTTGCAGCTCGTGGTAAGGATCAGAACGAATTCCCATGGGACAACGAGGATGTGGCTAGCGGTAACGGCTGTTTCTTCGCCAACTTCAAGCCCGACAATGGTAACTACACCAAGGACGGCAACCTTATAACCAGCAGAACAGGTATCTACTCCTCCAACTCGAATGGTCTGTACGATATGGCTGGTAACGTGGCTGAATGGTGCTCAACCATCTATACCGAGGCTGGTGTCGAAGCCATGAACGATATCAATCCACAGCTGACTTATAATGCTGCCAAAGAAGACCCCTACCGTCTGAAGAAAAAATCAGTTCGTGGCGGTTCATGGAAAGACCCTGAAAGTTATATCCGTTCGGCCTGGCGCTCGTATGAATATCAAAACCAGCCCCGCTCGTATATTGGTTTCCGTTGTGTACGCTCGCTGGCCAATACTACCAGTGATAAGATTAAAGTAAAGAAAGGAAAGAAGTAATGACTACATACAGTAAACTGAATATTGTCTACCGCTTGCAGAAGTGGATGGATAGCGTGGCAGGACAGACATTCCTGAACTACGCCTACTCATGGGGTGCCTCCATCGTTATTCTGGGTACGCTGTTCAAGCTGACCCACCTGCCAGGAGCCAACTTCTTCCTGTTCTTAGGAATGGGTACAGAGGTGTTCGTGTTCTTTATCTCTGCCTTCGACCGTCCATTCGACAAGACTACAGACGGTATGGACCTCGACCTCCACATGGAAGAAGAGGATAGTGCTGAGCATACCGCTGAACAACCAGCTGTCGTCAGTGGTGGCATTATCGGTGGCGGTGTCGTTGGTGGTGGCATCGTTGGTGGCGGCATCGTTGGTGGCGGTGGCGGAACCATCGTGATTAATGGCGGTGGTGGTACTATTGGTGATGGTGATGTCAGCGGGGAAACTGCTGACCACATTGATGAAGGCGGTACCATCAGCTTTGCTGGTGGTGGAGGCGTCATCGGAGGTGGTGTCATTGGTGGTGGTGTCGTTGGTGGCGGCATTGCTGCACCACAGCAGCCAGAGGTTCCTGGTATGGGTGAGGAACTGAAGGAAGCAACCTCTAACTATATCGACGAACTGAACCGACTGACAGAAATGCTCGCTGAAGTTTCTGCCCAAAGTCAGCGCCTGACACGCGACTCCGAGGAGATGGAGAACCTGAACCGCACACTGACAGGCATCAGCCGCGTCTATGAGATGCAGCTCAAGAGTGCTTCGTCACAGATTAACACCATCGACGAAATCAATGAGCAGACGCGCCACATGGCTGAACAGATTCAGGAGCTCAACAAGATCTATGCCCGCATGATTGAAGCCATGCAGGTAAAAATGAACCCATAAGGCCCATGAGCCCTATGAGCCCAATAAGACAATTAAGAAAAATATGGCAATCAAGAAAAGACCGGTATCTCCGCGCCAGAAGATGATTAACCTGATGTACGTCGTACTGATGGCGATGCTGGCATTGAACGTCTCTAACGAGGTGCTCAACGGTTTCTCTATTGTTGAGGAAAGCCTGAAACGCACCACAATGAATGCCACCAAGGAGAATCAGGCCATATACGACGACTTTGCCGAACAGATGAAGAAGAACCCGCAGAAGGTTCAGCAGTGGTACGACAAGTCGCAACAGGTCAAGGAGATGAGCAATAAGCTCTACAAGCTGGCCGAAGAACTGAAGGTAGCTATCGCCATTGAGGCCGATGGCAAAAATGGTGACCCACGCAACCTGCGCAACAAGGAAGACCTGGAGGCTGCCAATCAAGTAATGCTGTCGCCCAGTCGTGGTCGCGGCAAGGAACTCTTCGACGCCATCAACAACTATCGCGCCAAGATGCTTACGATGGTCAACGACTATCATCAGAAACAGATGATAGCCTCGAACCTGACGACCACCATCCCTAAGAGCGAGCAGACGCTGGGCAAGAACTGGCAGGAGTATATGTTCGAGTCGATGCCGGCCGCTGCTGCTGTCACCCTGCTGTCAAAACTGCAGAACGACGTGCGCTATGCAGAGGGTGAGGTGCTACACACACTGGTCAGCAACATCGACGTGAAGGATATCCGCGTGAATGCGCTTAACGCCTTTGTCATTCCTAACTCGCAGACCATCGTTCGTGGTGACAAGTTCTCAGCACATATCGTTATGGCTGCTGTCGATACCACTCAGGTGCCACAGATATTCATTGGCGGCAAGGAGGTCAACCTGCCTGGTGGACTCTACGAGACCATCACTGGTCGCACGGGCGACTTCACACTGTCAGGACATATTCAGATGGTGAATGGTAATGGCGAGATCATCAAGCGTGACTTTGAACAGAAATACACCGTTGTTGATCCATCGGCAACTGTTTCTGCCGACTTGATGAATGTGCTCTATGCTGGTTATTCGAACCCGTTAAGCGTCAGTGTTCCTGGCGTACCCCTCAACAAAGTACAGGCAACGATGTCGGGTGGCACCCTGCAGCCTGTAGGTCCTGGCAAGTATATTGCCCGTCCTACCGCCGTTGGTCAGAATGTCACCATCACCGTTACATCCACGAATACAGGTCGTGCCCAGCAGATGGGACAGTTCACGTTCCGTGTACGTCGTCTGCCCGATCCCACCCCATATATTGCCATGAAGGACGAGTCTGGCTCACCCATCCGCTACAAGGGTGGTGGCCTGTCCAAGGGCCAGCTGATGAGTGTTGACGGTATTGGTGCAGCTATTGACGACGGCATTCTCGACATCGCCTTCAAGGTACAATCTTTCGAGACGGTATTCTTCGACAACATGGGTAATGCCGTACCAATGGTCAGCGAGGGTGCTAACTTCTCAGCCCGCCAGAAGGAGACCTTCCGCAAACTGGCACGCAATCGTCGCTTCTACATCTCACGTGTCAACGCCATCGGTCCTGACGGCATACCTCGTAAGCTGAATGCATCAATGGAGGTCATTGTGAAGTAGCGGGCTTTGCCCTAAATGATAAATGATAATTGATAATGATAATTATGAAAAGAGTATTGTTCTTATTGATGATAACGCTGATGGCTGGTACGGCTATCGCACAGCCCAAGGCACGTCGCACTCAGCAGACCCAGCAGAAAGCTGGTCAGAAGGCTGGTCAGAAGCAGGCACAGCAGAATCAGGGAATGTCCATGCGTGCCCGTCTCATGTTCCCCACAGCTATCGATATGCCAGAGGACGTGGTGTGGCGTCGCGACATCTACCGTGAGATAGACCTCAACAAGGATGCCAATGGTGGACTATACTATCCAGTAGAGCCAATGGATCGTGAGGTGAACCTGTTTACCTATATCTTCAAGCTGGCACTTAACAACTACATCCCCGTCTATGAATACCGTTTGGATGGTAACGAGTCGTTTACAGACTCAGCAAAGGTAAAGATGAAGACCGTTCTGGACAACTACCACATCTTCTATGAAGAGAAGGATGGCAAGCTGCGTGTTGAGAACAGCGACATCCCGTCGGCAGAGGTCAAGCTGTACTACTTGAAGGAAAGTGCCTATTACGACCAGGCCAACTCTTCGTTCCACCGCAAGGTGCTCAGCCTCTGTCCCGTTATGCTGCGCGAGGATGACTTCGGTGGTGAGACCTCCAAATATCCGCTGTTCTGGGTGAAGTACTCCGATCTGGAGCCGTTCCTCAGTCGTCAGACCGTCATGACCAGCAATCTGAACAATGCTGCCACCATGTCTATGGACGACTATTTCACCATGAATCGCTACGAAGGTACCATCTATAAGACTAACAACATGTTGGGCAAGACACTGGCACAGCTCTGCGAAGGCGACACCACCAAGCTCTCTGCCGAACAGAAGCGCATCGAGGCCGAACTGAAGGCCTTCGAACAGAACATCTTTGGCGACAAACAACGCAGAGACTCGCTCGACTCCATTGCCAACGCCCCCAAGAATGCGAAGGCCGCCAAGAAAGCCAAGCGCAATACCACTGCTCGCAGCAATTCTACTGTTAAGAAGGCACGCACAAAGAGAAGTTCAGCGTCGTCTTCAGGTACTGCACGCATGTCTGTTCGCAGAGAACGTCACTAATTTAAGGGAAATTGAAGAGTGAAAAGTGAAAAATCTCTGTTAAATGTTGGATATGTCAGAATAAATGCTTACTTTTGCCCACAGAAACAGTAAAACCATTTATAAAAACCAATCAATTATGAAAAAGATTTTCGCAGTAGTGCTGTTGGCCGTTGCCTTTGCAATGCCTTCAAAAGCACAGTTTAGCTGGGGTCTCCAGGCAGGTCTGAACATGTCAAACATCTCTACAGACGACGCTGCTGGTTCTGTTAAGAGCCGCACAGGTTTCTTCGTTGGTCCGACCATTAAGTTCACTCTTCCTTTGGTAGGTCTTGCTTTAGATGCTTCTGCCCTCTACGATCAGCGTGAAGGTAAGTCAGGTGACGAGACCATCAAGTCTTCATCTGTCCAGATTCCCATCAACGTTCGTTATGGTATCGGTCTGGGCTCTATCGCTGAGGTATTCGCTTTCGCTGGTCCTCAGTTCGGTTTCAAACTGGGTGGCGACAAGACTTGGGATCAGGTTGCCGAGTGGACACTAAAGAGCTCTAGCCTGAGCGCCAACGTTGGTATTGGTGCTACCGTTGCAGGTCATCTGCAGGCTAAGCTGAACTACAACTTCGCCCTCGGCAAGACCGGTGAGGTTGACGCATGGAATGCCGTTAAGCAGACTTACGAAAGTGTAGGTAGCGCTAAGTTCAGCGCTTGGCAGGTTTCTGTCGCTTGGTTCTTCTAAGCCACTAATAGGAGATATAGATCATAAGAAAGGGAACGTACTTCATTGACGTTCCCTTTCTTTGTTTTTATTGGTATTTTATTTCACCAATATCTTTTTGTTGTTCCTGATATATAAGCCTTTCTGGCTAGGCTGACCTTGCAGACGGATGCCATCGATGGTGTGGTAGATGCCATCGCGCTGGTCGGCTTTCAGCTGTTGGACACCACTGATGTCACCACCTTCATAGCTGTACCATGTAATCTGTTCAGGCTGGGGATTGCTGGGGTCTACATAGTTTTGGTACAATGGATACCAGTTCTTGGCTTTGGCTGCTGCTACCTGTTCAGGCGTCATGTAGTTTCCTTCTTTACCGCTGATAGCATCATAGAACCAGAGATCAGTCTCATACTCTCTAGGCAACAGTTTGTTGATAAGTGCATCGACGGCAGTTCCCCTCAGCTTATTGTTATAAACGCTCAGTGTGCTAAGCTCGTATCTGAAGTCAGGATAGTCGTCTGGATAGATGATGGGGGTAAGGAGCAGGCTTGTCAGTTGGTTGTTCTGACACTCCAGCGTCATCAGCTGTCCGCAGCCTCTCAAGTCGAGTTCGCTGAGCTTGTTGTTCTGACAATCCAGCGTAGCTATCTTGCATCCAGAGGATGGCATCTTCAGTGTGGTCAGTTGGCAGTTGTCTATCTTCACGCGGTCAAGCTGCAGGCATCCCGACAGGTTCAATGATGTT
>JAEEGL011393977.1_pt1 | contig 11562 bp, 5 predicted proteins | sample 9134231 | NCBI WGS metagenome assembly JAEEGL01 (sample SAMN16246548, study PRJNA631951) | gut metagenome | biome: gut microbiome; feature: rumen; material: fiber-attached | host: Bos | place: Iran: Karaj | collected 2018-10 | reverse complement strand
TTCACCTCGATTTGGATTCTATCGTCCATCATTAGCACTGACCTTCAACAAATCATTCTTTGATGCCGAACAATATGGGTCTGCTTTGAAGCATCATAGGCCACTGTGGAGGATTGACCTGAAGAACACCTTTGACTTGGGACACTCATGGACGGCGATGCTCAATGTGCGTATTGCTAGTGATGATGCCGACGGATTCCAATATGTGAAAAGTTATTGGACGGTTGGGGCAAGAATTAATAAGTCCTTCTTTAACAAGGCACTCTTGCTCAATTTTTACGCAGATGATATATTCAGGACTAGTCAAGAACGCTGGACTTTATATGGCACTGGCGTAAACCTCATAAAGGACTGCTACAACTTTGACCGCACCTTTGGTCTTACCGTCACCTACAACTTTAATGCCACCCGCAGCAAGTATAAGGGAACTGGCGCTGGCAACGACGAAAAGAGCCGCTTATAGCAGTGACTAACCTGAACAAAATTCATCAAAAAAACTTCATTTGGCAGGCTGCTAATTGCCTCCACTTTATCAAGATAGAATGAGACGACTCATAATCATAATACTGTTGTTATTTGCTGTGGCGGACGCAGCAACCGCACAGCGAATAACACACACGTTCCAAAACACCTCAATGAGCGATGCCCTGAAGTATCTGCAGAGCCAGTCGGACCATTACCGCATCGTGTTCATTTACAACGAACTGGAAGACTTCAAAGTAACCACCTCGGTCAAGAACAAGTCGGTTCCCGATGCCATCAAACAAGTCATCGGTTTCTATCCCGTCCGCATGACCCAGAACCTCGACAACGAGATCTATGTGGAATGCACCCACAAGAGCGACCGACATCTGAAAGGGCTGATTGTTGACGAGAACGGGCAAGCATTGCCCTATGCCAACATCTCTATTCTGAACCCTGCCGATTCGACCTACCTCACCGGCGGCTTAAGCAACGAGAGCGGCGTGTTCGTCATCCCAATCGACCAGCCGAAAGTCATCGCCAAGTTCAGCTATGTCGGTTATAAGACGGTCTATAAACCCTGCTATGGCGAGAGCATCGGCACTGTCAAGATGCAACCCGAAGCCTTCGTCCTGAATGGCGTGACCGTGAAAGGGGCGAAAAGCCTGGTCCGCTCCACCGACCATGGCTTGCTTGCCAATGTGCAGGGTACAGTGCTGGAAAATTTCGGTTCGGTGACTGAGATGTTATCCCACTTGCCCTTGATGATGGCCGACGGCACCATCGCGGGTCATGGCACACCCGAAATCTACGTCAACAACAAAAAAGTGCGTGACCTCGCCGAACTTGAGCGTTATCGCGCCGATGAAATCCTCTCGGCAGAGATCATCACTAACCCAGGGCCCCAATATGGGCAGGATGTAAAATCTGTAATACTTCTCAAAACTGTGAGAAAGGCAGGTGAGGGATTAAGTGGCAATTTGGGCATTGCTTATCGGAAAAGCGAAGTGCATTTGACAAGAATGAATGGAGCTTTGAACTATAGGCTTAACAACGGCATGGATTTCTTCGTTCGTGGTCAGTTGACCGACGGATTGTCTCTGTTCACCAACAAGAGCAACGAAACGCTTGGAGCATCAAATACTTGGAGTTACCTGAGTGATTACGAGTCGCGCAAACGAGCAACATATTATGTCGCCGATATGGGCTGGGACTGGGAAATCAACAACAATCATTCGGTTGGTTTTACATATACCGCTCAGCGAAACTTTGACAACGCCAAACAAAAGCAATTGCAGGACACTAAAGTGTGGCGTGACGATGATTTGTGGGACGAAGGTCATTCCTTTAGCGAGATGACTTTCAAACCAAAAACAAAGCATAGCGTCAACGCTTATTACATTGGCAAGTTGGGTAATTGGTCACTAGACTTAAGTGCCGACTATTACGGAGCACAAACAGACTTTGACATGTTGGCGACCTTCAACGGCGAGCAAACTGGCATCAGCAATACCAAGACAAAAGAAGGACTTTTGGCAGAGAAACTCATTGTCACAGCACCAGTGCAAAGAGGTGAACTGACTTTTGGCGAGGAAATTACAGGTGTAAATCGATTTAATGATTTTGTTCAAGACGGTTTTGCGACCAATAACCACATTCATCAGCAGTCAAGTTCTTGGTCGCTGTTCGCAAATTATTCACTCTCTGTTCAAAAATTCTCATTCAATGCAGGGCTTCGTTGGCAGAACGAGTACAATAATTATTATATCGACGGAAACCTCAATGACGAGATGAGCCCAAATTACCATGTCTTCATTCCAAGAGTATCAATAGACTATCAAAATGGCGACTGGCAACATACCCTGGCTTATCAAACCAAAAGGTCAAACCCGCCCTATGGCATCCTCTCGTCCACAATACGCTATGACGGCAAATATGACTATGCGACAGGCAATCCATTCTTGCTGCCTCAAGCACATAACAATATATCTTGGTCTTCGAAATGGAAATGGATTTACGTTGAGCTGTACTACAGCTATATCAAGGATATTTACACCAATTACTATACTGCCTATGACGAAGAGAACCATCCGGGAGTGAAATTAAATGGCTTTAGAACAATTCCATCTGCGAACCTATACATGCTCACTCTCAATCTGTCGCCTCGCATCGGCATCTGGCAATTGAATTACTCGGCCGACCTCTACTTCCAGGACTGTGATTTGAAGCCATTGGGTATCACCCATAAATACAACGGATTGATAACCGATTTCGTCCTAGATAACACCTTTAGTTTCCCACATTCTTGGACACTGAATGTAAAAGCAAGTTTATCACCTTATTATGAATCAATGTATAAACAGGAAAAGACATCGGGCAGAGTGGATTTAAGGTTGACCAAACGATTCTTAAAGGACAAAAGTCTCAATATCTCTGTCGCAGCAAAAGACATCTTCCGTACAGACAGAACAAGAGCGACAACCTATAATGGCATGAATTATTGTCAAGAGATAAACGTGTATCGCGATGTCCGAGACATCACCATCAATGTCTCATGGAAGTTTAACGCCACTCGCAGTCGCTACAAGGGCAGCCACGCCGGACAAGCCGAGCGCAACCGCCTGTAAAGCCAATTCATCGCAACACACTAAACAACCAAAAATCAACTCAGCCGAGACGCAGAAGCACCCTCGGCTGAGTTTTATTTATCAATACGCTTATAAAAGTTTTTTATTTCTTTACTGTTTCACAAGTCCAAACTGTTCTCATTGAGAAGGAAATCAAAAAGTCCAATAGTAAGTATCCCTTCTTCATTTCGACGAGGCATGATGTGGTCTTTCACAATAATAATTTTTTTGAAAGAGTCATGGATGTTTGTCAGTGAACGAGACTCTTGTAACTCCTTTTCTCGATCTGGAATGGATAAGGCCGATTGTACGTAATACTTCTTGCTGCCAAAATTTGCAATGAAGTCCACTTCGAGCTGGATTCGAATCCACTTGCCATCTTTGTCTTGCTTTTTTATTTCAACCATTCCTATATCTACGTTACATCCACGACTTATCAATTCATTGTAGATGAGGTTTTCCATGATATGCGTTTCCTCCTGTTGGCGCATATCAAGAATGGCGTTTCTTAGGCCAATGTCTGTGAAATAATACTTGGAAAGCGTATTGATATACTTCTTTCCTTTAATGTCGTAGCGTATTGCCTTATCCACCAAGAATGATTCAGTCAAATAGGAGAGATAATTGGATATGGTTTGGCTGCCAATCTTAACATTCTTCACGCTCTTGAAAGTATTTGATAATTTTGTGGGATTACATGGCGACCCTATTGATGATGCCAGAATTAGTACTAATTCACGCATTTCATTCTCATTCTTGATTTTATGACGCTCAACAATGTCTGCCAGATAAACGGTCTCGAACAAGTCCTTTAGATAGTTTATTTTCTTTTGTTCTGTATCAAAAGACTGTATAAGAGGTAACCCTCCATAGGTATAGTATTCGCGCCACGCATCTTGCTTGTCTCCACCTTTGGCAGAATAAAATTCTGAGAATGATAAAGGGTAAACATGAATTGTTTCTCCTCGACCACGGAACTCCGTAGGAATATCGGATGAAAGAAAGTGTGAGTTACTTCCAGTCACGTAAGTATCGGCATTCTCAATATGGCGAAAGCTATTCAAAACATCCACAAACTCATCCATCAATTGCACCTCATCAATAATGATGTAGTACAGTTCGTTGTCCTTAATTCTGTCATGAACATAATGGAGCATCGCATCAGGATTTCTCAAATCCTTGTTCATGCGGTCTTCAAGATCAACACGAATGATGTGATCATCAGTCACCCCATTCTCTAACAAGTAATGATAGAATAAGACATTCAGCAGATATGACTTGCCACATCTGCGGATACCAGTTATCACTTTGATAAAGCCATTTTGACGACTTTCTATCAACTGTTGTAGATACCTATCTCTTTTTATTTCCATTGTCTACATTAAATTTTTGCCAATCTTGGCGTTTTTTTACGATGCAAAATTAATGAGTATTTTTCAACCATGCAAGGATTAGATAAAAAAATCGCCAATATTGGCAGTTTTTTATTGTGAAAGGAGTTCTTAACCTGGATTATTCATAGTCCTGCGTAGCGAAAAGATCAAGGATCTGTGCATCAGCGTGAGCGTAGCGACGATGACGCAGGATGTAGTCAATCCTACATTCAAGGAGGAGGAGCGAGCATTGCGCTCAGGTGCAGGCCTTTGTTATTTGCAGTAGTAAGGACTATGAATAATTCAGGTTAAATATATTCTATCGAAACTTCGGCGTCGCCACAGATGTACAATATCCAAGCTCAAGTAGCTCCTACTGAATATAATAATTGTTAAATATCGGAAGTTTGCTGCAACTATCTTGATATAGATGCGTTCTTATAATAGAACTGAATATATCAAAACTATGATAAAGTATAAGTTTTTAAGTCTCATCATGTTATCGTTCGCACTTCTCGCCACAACATCATGTGGCGACAATGATGTCAAGAGTTTTGACTCAAGCAAACTTGAGGGAACATGGTCCAAAGTTCGCAACATTCAAGTAATGGATGTGGACGTAGTATATTACACCTTTTACCCCGAAACCTCTTATTCCGGTCGCATTGAAGAATATGTTTCCAACTGGCCCGATGAGGGTTGGAAGACAACCGACCTCAATTATAGAGTTGGCGAAACCGGACACATGAACATTTATACTGGCAAGGTTCGCGACGGACAAAGTAAGTTATATGGAGAATATGATGTTCAAATTAAGAAGTCCGAAATGATTTGGTATAAGACAGACACCCAAGAAGAACTAGCACGATTCAAGAAAGAAAGTAGCAAGCCGGCAACAACCTGCGAGATAAAGCTGTCTGCGGAATCTGCGTGAGATAGGTTCAGACATAAGAACATAAGGACAAAAGAGTTTCGCGTGTTTGCGCCCGTTCGGTTGCGAGCTAAAGGTTCGCGGTTAAATTAAGACAAGTGTACAAGTGAACAAAATAGATTCACATGTACACCTGTCTAAAAAGTTTCGCGTCGTTTCGCGGTTAAAATCAGTTATCAGTTGTTAGTTAAGTAGGGACGCGCCTTGGCACGTCCTCACCAGGCGGGCAATTATGAATTATGCATTATGAATTATTCATTATGCATTGAAAAAGTCTGCGGAATCTGCGTGAGTTGATTCACGTTTTTCCCCCTCCCTTGCAACTTTTCGCAGGGGATGTTGCGTCTAATATGCGAGAACCGAAAATTCCTGGCGCCACGGTTCTCAGATTATTAAAATTATTTCGCTATGAGACGCAACATTCTTTTCGCATTATCATTGCTGGTGGCAATAGTCGCCACTGCAACCACTTTCACGGGTCGAATCATCGACGAGACGGGCGAACCGGTCGCCTTTGCCAATGTAGTCATCCTTAACCCCGACAGTGCCTATATCTCCGGAGCCACCACCGATGCCGACGGCATTTTCTCCGTAGACTGTCATCACGACTGCGCCATCGTCAAGGTGTCCTACCTGGGCTATCAGACCCTATACTTACCCACTACCGGCGACCTCGGCACAATCACCCTCCAGCCCGAATCCACCCTGCTCGGTGAGGTGACCGTCACCGCCACACGTCCAGTATATAAGCTCACCACCGAAGGCATCAAGACCGATGTCGACGGCACCCTCCTCAGCCGCGTGGGAACTGCCAATGATGTGTTGGAGAACCTGCCCGGCGTACAGAAGAAACCCGACGGCATCGAGGTCTTCGGCAAGGGCACACCACTCATCTATATCAATGGTCGCGAACTGCGCAACAAGAGCGAGCTCGACCAGATCAAGAGCGAAGACATACAGAGCGTGGAGCTCATCACCAACCCCGGCGCGAAGTACAAGGCCGACGTGGAAAGCGTCATCCTCATCAAGACCAAGCGTCCGCAAGGCGAGGGATTCTCGTTCGACACCCAAGTCCACTACTCACAAGGCGAAAACGCGGACTTGGCACTGGGAGTGAATTGGAACTATCGCCATGGCGGACTCGACGTGTTCGGAAGCGAGTGGTACAACGAGGACCGCTGGGCGCAGAACGATTTAGTATGTCTTGACGTGCAGGCCGACACCACCTGGATTCTTGACCAAAAACTGAAGACCAAGAGCTTAGGCCGTTCGCTCTATAACTCAATTGGCATGAACTATGTGTTCAACGACAATCATTCGATGGGACTGCGCTACGACACGAAATGGAAGTTCAAAGATCATGGCACGATTGGCATGACGGCCGATGTGATGGCTAATGGCCAGTTCTACGACCACCTCATCAACACCGCTGAGGAAAACTCCACATCTAACATGCCCCACACCCTCAACGCCTACTACAACGGCAAGGTGGGCAAGACCGGCATCGACCTGAATGTTGACTACATGTTTTCCAAGGATCGTAAGGACCAATTCAATGACGAGGTGAGCCAGGAGCAAGACAGCCGCATCGTCACCTCACAAAGCGTGGTGCGGAACAGTTTGCTGGCAGGCAAACTGGCGCTGTCGTGGCAACTGTGGGGTGGCAATCTCTCGGCAGGAACTGAGTTGAGTAATACGCATCGTAACGATGACTACATCAATCCCGAGAACATTGTCCCAACCTCGTTCACCGAGCAGCGCGAGCGCAACTATGCGTTCTTCGTAGAGTATGCCCGCCCCTTGCCGTTTGGTCAAATACGCCTCGGCTTGCGCAACGAGAACGTGAACAGCGACTACTACAGCATGGGCGTTAGGATGCCTGAGCAGAGCCGCACCTACCATCACCTCTTCCCAAGCCTGGGTCTCTCAGCACAACTCGGCAAAGTGCAGCTAATGCTCAACTATGCGATGAAAATCCAGCGACCCTACTACTGGCAACTCAATGGCAGTGTCACCTATGCCAACCGCTTCACTTGGCAGAGCGGAAATCCGGCCTTGAAGCCTTCCATCATCAACCAGCTTGGACTCATGGCGCGATGGCAATGGGTGACGTTGATGGTTGAATACAGGCACACCACCGACCCCATCATCAACGTGAGCAAAGAGGTGCCCGGCAGCGAGGCAACGAGCTTGATTACCCGCGATAATGTGGACAACGGCGACAAGATGCGCGTGATGTTGAGTCTCAATCCACAATTCGGCATCTATCAGCCACAACTCTCGTTCGGCATGATAAAAGACTGGATTCAGATTCCCACTCCTGGTGGCTTCGTCAGTCCCGAAAGACCGATCTTCTTGATTGATTTCAACAACAACATCAAGATTCTGCCCACACTCACCGCCAGTGCCAATATGGAGATTGTAACAAAGGGTGACCAGGAGAATTTGTCGCTCACGAAAGCAGCTGTCGTACTCCATCTCAGTCTCACCAAGACATTCTTCAACGACCGACTGAGCATCATGATTGGTGGACGCAACTTGTTCGACGCGCAGGAACACATCAGACTGCGGTACGGACAGCGAAACCTCTATCAGGAGAGTCATCACGACTCGCGCGAGCTGGAAGTCACCGTCAAGTACAAGTTCAATGCCACCAGCAGCAAGTGGCGTGGCAGCGGCGCCGGCGAGTCCGAGAAAGCCCGCCTAGGCTCCAGCAAATAAACAACAACTTGCTTCATACATACTTTTCTTGGGGGATGACAGACGCATGGCTGTCGTCCCCCAATTCATTCCATCACGCCCACCCTGTGGTCGCAATTTATATAAAGTTATTTTATTTGCTTTGACTGATTTCTTTTTGGAAAATAACCGTCATTGGAGAAAAATGCCTAACTTTGCACATTATCATTGTTCCCTTTTTGTAATATGTTTGATATTAGTCAGATATTTGAGACTCTTCGATACAGCCCAGAAAACGAAGTAGTGGAATTCAAGAAAGCCGAAAACAATTTCGACTTTGACGACTTGGGCAAGTATTTCTCGGCATTGAGCAATGAAGCGAATTTGAGATGCAGAGGTTTTGCTTGGTTGGTGTTAGGTGTTCATGACAAGACACGAGAGATTTTGGGCACATCGTATAAGAATAGTGTCATTAGTTTGCAGAAACTGAAACAAGATATAGCCCATAATATCACAGATAACAATACTTTCCGAGAAATTTACGAACTTACTGTTGAAGGAAAGCGAGTGTTGTTATTCCAAATACCTGCTGCCCCAAGAGGGATTCCTATTGCTTGGCTAGGACATTTCTATGGAAGACGAGGAGAAAGCTTGGTTGCTCTTGATATGAACAAGTATGATGAAATACGTCGACAAACTGTTGATGATGATTGGTCTAAACAAATTGTTGATGGTGCTTCGATTACTGATTTGGATGAAGAGGCGATTGCTGAAGCCCGAAAAGGTTTCAAGGAGCACTATCCCAAACTGAAGAAAGAAATTGATGGATGGAGCGATGAGGTGTTTTTGAATAAGGCTAAACTGACTATTGACGGAAAGATTACTAAGACAACAATTCTGCTACTTGGCAAACCTGAGTCTGTGCATTTTCTGGACTATATCGGTGAGATTGTATGGCGATTAGCTGGTAAGGATAATGTGGGGCAAGTGTTCTCAATTCCATTCTTATTGACTACGACAGAGGTGATGCACAAGATTCGGAACTACCCATTTAAGATTTTCCCCAACAACAGACTGATTCCAAGTGAAGGAATGAAGTATGACAATGAGTCGATACTAGAAGCACTACATAACTGTATCGCTCATCAGGATTATACGAAGAATGCAAGAATTGTAGTGATTGAGCGCGAGAATGAATTAGAGTTCAGCAATTGTGGACAATTCTTTGACGGAACATATGAGGATTATATATCAGGAGACCGCATTCCGAAACGATATAGAAACCCATTCTTGGCGCAAGCGATGGCTAATATTAAAATGATTGATACTGAGGGGTTTGGTATTCATAAGATGTATGTCTCTCAGAAAGAACGTTTCTTGCCGATGCCAGACTACGACAAGAGTGATGAGTCAAATGTTGTGTTGACAATTCCTGGCAATGTGATTGATGAGAACTACAGCCTTCTGCTTATTGAGAATGCAGACATAGATTTATTAACAGCCGTTTTGTTGGACAAAGTACAAAAGGGTAAATCCATCAGCGATTCCGCAATCAAGATGCTACGAAAGCAAAAACTTATAGAAGGGCGCAAACCACATTTATATGTTTCTAAGAGAATAGCTCAAGTAACCAATAAAGAGGTTGAATATACTTTGAGAAAAGGTTTTGACGATACTGAATGCCAACAATGGATTATTAAAGCATTAAAGGATCATTCTGTTTTAAGTCGCAAGCAGATTAATGAACTATTATGGAACAAATTACCAATTGATTATACAGATGAACAAAAACAAGGAAGGATTGGTAATTTGCTTACCAAAATGCGTAAAAGTGGCCTAATAAGAACAGATACTAATCGTCAATGGCATCTATGTGAGGTTTAAGTGAGATTTAAGTGAGATTTAAGCGAGATTTAAGCGAGATTTAAGCGAGATTTTTGTGAATCAAATTGTAAGTATTTAAAACACAATCATTTGATTCGTTTGTCTCTTTGTGGGTTTTAAGTGACTTTTCCGAGCTGTTTATCGAGCTATAAAAAAATCCCAGTCTTGATGCAGCATACAGATGGTTTCGGTTGTCTATAATAATGATGGTCATACCCCAAGAAATCGAAACCACAGTTCTCGTCAAGAGATGCCGTCAAGGCGACATGGATGCCTTGCACTTGCTGTATTCCGGCTTATACCCTCGTTTGCTGGACACCGCACGCCGCTATGTCGACAACGATACGGCCTATGATGTGGTACACGATTCCATTTTGATGGCACTGACATCATTAGACTCACTGCATGACGATAGTAAGATTGAAGCATGGCTGTCGCGCATCGTTCGCAACATGGCCCTCAACCACATCAAGCACGAACAGGTCATACAGACCGTGCCGCTTGAGGCTGTACAAGATACCATCCCTGATGAAGTCCCCGACGAACCTCTCGTCCCTCTTGATGTGCTTATGGCTATGGTCAAGCGTTTGCCCAATGGCTATGAACAAGTGTTCCGACTGCGCACACTCGCAGGACTAAGCCACGATGAGATCAGTCACCGTCTGGGTATTAGCAGCAGTACCAGTCGGTCACAATTCACTCATGCCCGTCGCATGCTACAAAGCATGTTGAGGCGTTACTGGGCGTTGGCACTGTTGGCGTTGCTCGCTCCACTGACCTATTTCTTGTTCAATTACCATCACGATCCGCTTCGCCCCAGCCAACCACATCCATCGGCTAAGTACGATGGCACTGGCGACACGCCGATTCTTCAACCAGCGCCCGCTGAAGAACCATTGTATGCACCCATTATTGCTGAACGCGATATTCCTGCACTGGCATCTACGGTCGATAGTGTCAACTTGGTTACAGTCGCCGATTCGTCCTTAATAACCCCATCGCTCAGCATGACGCGTTTGGCACTTGACCTGCCCTCGTGGAATTCTACGCCGACTGCCGTTCCCTCCTATCTGCCCAATATATATGTGGTGAGACCTGCCGATGTGAAGCACAAACGAGGACGTGTGCAACTGCATCTGGCCTATGGTGGAGCGCCCGCAGCGACATCAACTACAGTCGACAACTTCCTTTCGGTCATTAACTTTGCGGCAGGTGGCACACAGCGCAACGTACGCATCTACACATGGAAGGACTATGCCGACTATCTCAAATCTAACTCAGCATATATGGATTCGGTTGAATCAAGCTATATGAACCAAATCATCGAGCAACACACCGACACGGTTCATTGTGACATCACGAGTGAAGTTGGAGAGGTTGTCTACGACACCGCGCCTCTGAGCGAAGTCAAGCACCATGAACGCCCACGTACCTATATGCTTTCGCTATCCTATCCGCTGAACTCGCGATGGAGTTTGATGTCAGGATTGGGTGTCACTACCATGCGATCGACATTTGAGAGTGCAGACAATGGCAACTATATGGCTCGGCGCACTCAACGGCTTTATTACCTGTCCTTGCCATTAGGGGCAACTTATAATATTTG
>JAEEGL011299858.1_pt1 | contig 11562 bp, 10 predicted proteins | sample 9134231 | NCBI WGS metagenome assembly JAEEGL01 (sample SAMN16246548, study PRJNA631951) | gut metagenome | biome: gut microbiome; feature: rumen; material: fiber-attached | host: Bos | place: Iran: Karaj | collected 2018-10 | reverse complement strand
CGGTTGTCATAGCGCCAGATATCGCATTCGGCAAAATCCGAGCCCGTTTTCTCCAGCCTGTCATGCAGTTTCTCCATATAGGTCAGATCAAGCCAGTCGTCCGGATCCACAAAGGCAAGGTACCTGCCCCGCGACTCCCGGACGCCGAGGTTCCGGGTCGGCGCAACGCCTTCATTTTCCTTCCGGATCACCCGAACGCGCGCATCCTGCTCCGCCCACCGCATGCACCGCTCCGGAGAGTCATCCGTCGAGCCGTCATCGATCAGAAGGATCTCCAGGTCGGGATAGGTCTGGTTCACTATGCTTTCCATGCAGGTGTCCAGATATTCCCCGACATTATAGACCGGAACAATCACGCTGATTTCCGGAACCGCTTCCTGCCAACCGGCCGGCTTGTGTTCGGTCATCCCAGTTCCTCCGTTCCTTCATGATCCCCTGGATTTCTGCCCGTTCCGGGCGTTTCCCGGACCGGGCTGAAAAACTCGTCCCTGGCGTTCCGGAGCATCCTGATTTCTTCGTCCGAAAACCCGTTTGCCCTGAGAATCCGCTCCGGCAGCCGGTTCTTTTCCCCGAGGACCCGGCCGTACACCTCCGATACCGGATAGACCTGCACGGGAACGGAGTCCACGCGGAAATATTTCGCGCACGCGACCCGGTGCAGGCCGTCGATGATCCGCCCGGATGCATCGATCTGGATCCGGCTTGTTCCGAGAAATCCGTTTTCCGCCATGGAGTCCGCCAGTTTTTCCATCTGGCGGTTTCTCCGCACCGCCGTTTCCGGCCCGCAGTGGAGGGAAAGTGCCTTCCGGTAGAGTTCCCGGGTCCGGGGATAATCCGCGCTCCGCTCCATATAGTCCCGGACGGCGGCATAGCGGACGGCGATCCAGAACTCTTCCGGATCCTGCAGGCGGATGATTTCCCGCAGCGGCATCATGGACGGCGGGCATACGGGCTTCCCGTACAGCAGTTCAAAAAGGCATGGATAGATCCATACTGCGGGGCAGGAAATCCCGGCCAGGGATTCCTGCAGGCTGTTCCAGACGGATTCATGGACCGCCGCGCACAAAAGCATCCGATCGGAAAACCGGGCCGTTCCCAGAGAAACCACCGGCCTGCCGTGGAAAGTCTCCCCCTCCGGCGCGCTGGTGGTCACGCAGAACCGGATCCTGTCCCACAGGCCGTTCCGCTCCAGCGCAAGGTAAAACATCTCGGCCACAAAACCGGTGCCGAAGACCGCAGCCTGCCCCGTTTCCAGCATCCGCACCAGTTCTTCCGTTTTCACCGTCTGTAAGCTCATCCCTCCTCCAGTTCCGGATCCGTCAGCCGAAGGGCGGAAACCGGATGGATCTTCCGCCTGTCTTCCGGCGGGGGAACCATATACTCCCCGAACTTGAAGCGCAGGTAGCCGTCCCCGTCCGCAACGCCCGGAAACGTCCGTTTTTCAAAAGAAACATCCTCTGCGCCGGTGTACCAGCGTTTCCGGTATCCGTATTCCCGGTTGGGCGTGGGAAACATCAGGATCCGGACCCAGTCCGTATCTCTGCGGGCGGCCTGCGCGATCAGGCGCTCCAGCATCCGGAGGATCCGTTCCTCCGGGATCCGGTCGAGTGCCGCATAGAGCGCGCGTTTTCCCTTCCGCGTCTCCGCAACCCTGCCGACCCTGGCCCAGAGCAGCTTCCGGACACAGAAGCATTCGAAATTGACCAGTGCCCTGCCGATCCGGGAATCCGGAACGCAGTCCAGCGGGAATATATCGATGAACACCCCCTGTTCATAGGGCATATGTTCCTGGTGCTCCCGAAGGAAAAGCGTGTCCTTCCGTCGGAGCTTTCCGTAACCCCACCGGTAGCCCGGCGTTTCCCGATGGTCCTGGAAGTAAAACCGTTCCGTATCCAGCTCGGTCCGGCAGGCTTCCCGGAACCGCTCGTATTCCGTCCGCAGCATCGCGACATCCGCATCATCGTCCCACGGAATGAAGCCCCCGTGGCGGACCGCGCCGAGCATGGTGCCCGCGATCACATTGTAGCGGATGCCGCAGGACCGGCAGATCCGGTCAACCTCGATCAGCATCTCCAGTTCAATCATCTGGAGCCGGCGCAGCTGCTCCCCGTTCAGCTCAACCATCGGAACCTTCCTTCCCCAGGTGCCGGTCTTCCCCGGCCCCGAAGCGCAGGAAATCCAGGCCTCCCGTCCCGGGATGCACGAGTACAGCGTCCCAGAGTTCCTGGGTCTCCGTATGCTGCTCCCTGGGATAGGTAACGGCTTTTTCCGGCTTGTGATCCGTAAAATCCTCCAGCTTGCTGCACCCGATCCCGATCACGGGAAATTTCCTTCCGCGGTAGACCTGGTCCGCATGGCTGTGCCCGTGGATCCAGGTCAGAACCGCCCCGCCGCGGCGGAGATGGAACCGTTCCACGGACCGGAGCATCCGCTCCTGGTTCCGGATCGTATCGCTCCATACATGGATTTCCGCAACGGGAGGCACATGAGAGAAGAGGATTACCCGATACCCCTTCGGTGTCCGGCGGAGCGTCCTTCTGACCCAGCGCACCTCCGCAGCCGTAAAACCGTACCGCTCTTTTTCCACCGGGTCAAATGAATCCAGGAACAGCAGCCGCAGTTTCTTTTCCGGATAGTCCGCAAAATACCAGGGTTCCTTTTCCCGAAGATACAGTGCGGTGCATTCCTCCCGGGTCATGGCATCGGGATTCCCCCGGAAGTAGTTCCGGTCATGATTCCCGGTGCAGCAGTACAGCTTCCCGCAGACCCCTTCCAGATCCGAAAGAAGCATATTTGCCAGCATCTCCGTGTATTTCCGCGGCAGGAGGCCGTCCGTGAAATCCCCCAGATGGACCACGGCATCCGGATGCAGTTCCTGTGCCGCAAGCTGCAGGCTCCTGAGCGTTTCCGGCCAGATGCATCCGACCGCGTAATGGGTATCGGCAAGCAGCAGGAGCAGTAGGTCTCCCTCCTGCCTGCACTGTTCCGTCCTCTTCTTCAGGCTCCGGACCTGTCTCTCCATCCAGCCGGGGACCGGCTGCTCCTCCCGCTGCGGCTCCTCCATCCGGATGGATTCCGTCCAGAGCATCCCCTGCCTGCCGGCAGGAAGCGCAACCCGGATGAAGCCGTCCTCGGGCAGCACCCGTTCACCCATGGCCCAGTCGGAATCCGAAAACTCCGGGCAGAACGTGGTCCAGTTTGTTTCAGCATGATAGGAATAGGTATGGATCAGTTCCGGAGGAATGGCGGGACGGTAAAAATAGACCTTGAACCGGACGTCTTCCGACACAGGGACCAGCTTTGTCCCGCGGGCCGCGAAATACGGGAGGAAGCTGACCGCGCATTCGGGCGAAGACACCAGGCAGCCCGTGTCCCGGTCAACCTCTTTCCCCTGCTCCATCAGAAAGGCCGCCGATTCCCAAACGTTCCGATCCATCCGTCAGCGCTCCTTCAGAAATTCCTCCATGATTCCGGCCATCCATATGGATTCTTCCGGCGTCAGCTTGAATTCCCGGCCTTCATGTCCCTGTACCCGATAGAGAAAATCCGCGATCTCATAACGCAGGCCGTCGCCCTCAAACTCACAGGAGAACGGTCTGCGCCGCGCAGGATCCTCCGAACGGACTTCAAAATACTGCGTCTTCCACCACGGCGCCTGCGCATAGATATAACCCCGGGTTCCGGAAACCACCAGGTCCCCCTCCGCCTTTGCGCCGAGCCCGCAGGTTCCGGTTGCCATCTGCCTGTTGCCGTACAGGTGCACCTTCGTGAAAAGGTCCAGGCCGTCTTCGTTCCGGATGGAATGGAACTCTGCGCGGATTTCCTCCGTACCGAGAAGCTTTGCAGCCGGAAGGAGCACATAACTGCCGAATTCCGTAAAGCTTCCGCCGTATTGATGATCATCCCATTCCCGGCACCCCGGAGGGGTCAGCCGGGTGAAGCTGCTCGTCACGCTGACGATTTCCCCGATGAACCCGCTCTGGGCAACGCCGCACAGCTGGACGAACCCGGGGCAGTACGCCGTCTTGACCGCCTCCATCAGAACAAGGCCCTTCTGTTCGGCGAGGCGGAACAGCTCCTCCGCCTGCGACCGCGAAAAGCACATCGGCTTTTCGCACAGGACATGCCTGCCCGCTTCCAGCGCCTTCCTGGCATAGTCATAATGCGTATCATGCGGGGAGGCAATATAGATGGCTTCCGCCTGGTCAAACAGCTTTTCGAGGGTGCGGACCTTGGCAATGGAGGGATGGCCCGACAGGAATCGCTGCAGGCTTGCCGAAGCATCCGGCCGCGGATGATAAACCCATCCGATCTGCGCCTCGCGGACGTATTCCGCCTCCCGGACAAACCGCTCGGCGATTCTCCCGGCCCCGATCATCCCGATCCGCAGGAACGGGTAGCGCGCGTTGCGCAGCAGCGAGGAAGAGATATTCGGGGTGCGTTCCAGATAGACTACTTCGCAAAGGGGTTCCAGAACATCGAATTTCCCGAGCCAGTCGTCCCCCATTGCCAGGATGTCCGCATGGTACCTGCGGATATCCTCGGCCTTCTGACCGTAGTGGTCCTCCACAATCACTTCATCCACAAAGGGACAATTCCGCACATTGTCAATGCGTTTTGCCAGGGAATCCACGACGCAGAGTTTTCCCCTTTCGACCGCATACTGCTCCGTCGTTACGCCGACAATCAGCCGGTCACCCAGTTTCCTGGCACGTTCCAGGAGCCGCGCATGGCCCTCGTGGAATAAATCAAAGACCCCGTACGTAATAACCGTCTTCATAGAAGCTCCCGCCATCCGGCCGCAGCCTGTATTCTTCCGGTTCAGGCCAGCGGTCCATGCAGGCCGCCGCACCTGATCCGCTTCATTCCTATTTTATAGTTTTTTGCCTTTCTTTCAAATATGCCTCCCGGTATTCCCGGTAACTGCGGTGGGGATCCATAATCAGTTCCCCATATACCCAGTTGTGATACTTCCGCTGTTCCTCGGGCGGAAGCTGCTTGTAGTTTCCGTACATGTAGCTCAGGATCAACTTGTATTTCGCAGGCGCAGGGAACATGCCGTCCTCGAAATGAAGGCGGACCGTACCGTCCCAGTCTTTCTTTTCAAATTTTCCGTCAAAAGGCGCCGCATCGACCGTCCCGATTTTCTGATGCTTCTCCGGATCCAGCATGGTCATTTTCAGGAGCATCGCGCTGATTCCACGGCGTACCGGATAGGGAACCAGGTACAGGATCCTGCGGATGATATCCCGGTCCCCCCGCGCCTGATAATAGCTGACCGCCCGCAGGCACCGCGCGGTAAACAGCGCCGCACGCTGCAGCAGAATTCCGAACCGGCAGCGCGCGGCCCCGACGAGCGGATAGATATCCAGCGACATCCCATGGGGAACGTTCAGTGCCGCCACGGCAGTATCCATGCAGGTGGTATCCTCATTGATCACCTGGGTCCACGGCAGGTAGAATTCCCTCGTATTGCCCATATGGCAACACTGGAACGGTTCGGGAAGCTCGTCCGCAACTTCCTGAAACCGCCGGTAATCTTTCCGGAACATCGCAAGATCCACATCGTCATCCCATGGGATGAATCCCCAGTGGCGGACAGCGCCGAGCAGGGTCCCGCAGTAAATCCAGTAGCGGATCCCATGCTTTTCGCAAAGCCGGTCTACTGCTTTGAGCATCTCCAGCTGCACCGCGTGGACCTCTTCCATGTTCCATTCCATGCCAAAACCTTCCTTTCCGGTCAGCCCGACACCGCGGGAACTCCCATTCTCTCCTGCACTGCCGGCCGTCCCGGCAGTCATGGCAATCAGGACAATCCTACGCCTGTATAAGAACTGAAAATGATATCCCTCAACCGATACCTTGGTTCAAAATCCTGTTCCGCATGCATTATCTCATCTCCCCGTGCCGGTCTCAGCTGATATCCGGCGGCCTGCTTCGTTCAGGCGCCCCTGGAGAAGTATTGCTCTGCGTACCGGAATCGGCAGTCTCAATCCCGGCGCCGCCGATCTGTTTGATGATTCCTGTTCCCAGCCAGACAAAAGGGTTAAATGTAAACCGAAGCAGATAAGGCTCAATCAGGCTGATGATGCAGACAAAAGAAAGAATCCAGCTAAGATAGGGTTTCCTGTTCCTTATGCCATAATAAATCCCGGCCGTATAGAAACACAATACCAGGAAAAACTGAAGCGCGCCGTATTGGAGCAGGATCTGCACATAAGAGTTATCCACATAATTATATCCTTTCATGGAAAGGCTATACCGGCCATACCCTACCCATTGAATCACCTGTCCGAACAACCGGATCGGGTACTTGTTCATCGCTTTATGCGCCAGTTCCAGCCGTTTAGACAGCAGCCTGTCCAGAAACAGCATCCAGGATGATGATTTCAGATACATCGCACCGGCAGCGATGGACAGCACGGTGCAGAACGCAGGAATACAGAGCAGAATCAGGCAGGTGCTCTCCCTTCTGATCTCCTTTCCGGCATCATACAGACAAAAGAAAAGACATACGAGCAGGATCGCGGCGAAGGAAAATCTGGAATCCGTCATTCTGTACAGCCAGGCACCGGACAGGACAAAGAGAAGCGTTTCATAGGGCCTCAGTCTTCCTTTCCCCAGATACGCTTTATCCAGGGCAAGAAAAACCAGCAGGACAGGAGGAAAGGATGTCCAGTAAAAGCCCAGAAAATGCCTGGATCTCCTGGCTGTCGTGAAGTCCTCAATCACGCCGATCTGTGACAGCAGGACTACCGTTATGAGAAAAACTGCCGTCACGTAAAAGTGTTTCCGTATGATCCGCTCTCCGGGTTCCCCGATCAGTGCAAGGAACACCAGGATATAGCAGAAGTACTCGGTATCATGCGCGGACAGCATTCCGATCAAAAAAACGCCGAAGACAAGCAGTGCCAGCACCAGTTTCTTTCGTTTCAGGCGGAAACGGGAAAACCGGTACAGGCTGATCAGGTAGATAACATATCGGCACAGCTTTATGGCAACGGCAAAGGCAGAAAGCGCAACGCCTTCCGGACTCCGCGATGCAGGCGTCAGAGTCAGAAGGTTCAGAACCAGATAGAACGGAAAAACATAGTCGATATAGAAATCTTTTTTCAAACCAGTTTTGTTCATGCTATCCAAAGACAATGAATTAATCAGCCCATCCCGGGAGAACAGCCTGTGCACGGGAAAAACGGACTATTCCCGGGCACCTGCCAGTGCTGCGGCTTTCTCCAGCGCCGCCGCAATGACCTGATCCATGTCATAGTATTTATAATCGCCGAGGCGGCCGCCAAACAGGACCCGGTCTTCCTTCTCCGCAAGCGCGCGGTATGCCTGAAAAAGATGTTCGTTCTTCGCATCATTCACAGGATAATAGGGTTCGGCTCCCGGCTCCCATTTCATGCTGTATTCTTTCGAAATCATCGTTTTCGGCAGGTCCGATCCGGATTCATCCTTGCCGAATTCAAACCATTTATGCTCAATGATCCGAGTCCACGGGACCTCACGGTCCGTGTAATTCACAACCGCATTCCCCTGGAAATTGTCCGTATCCAGCAGTTCATTCTCAAAACGGACCGACCGGTATTCCAGAGGTCCCAGGCGGTAATCGAAGTAGGAATCAATGGATCCCGTAAAAATGACCTTCCCGGCAGCGGCGCTCCATCTGTCCCTGCCGAGCAGGAAATCCGTTGAAAGCCGTACTTCAATGCCGTCCAGCATCTTTTCCACCATTTTCGTATATCCGCCGACCGGGATACCCTGAAAAAGCGCATTGAAATAGTTGTTGTCGTAAGTCAGGCGGACAGGAATCCTCCGGATAATAAATGCCGGAAGGTCCCTGCAGTCCCTCCCCCACTGCTTCTCCGTATAGCCTTTGATCAGCCGTTCGTAAATATCCCTGCCAACCAGCGAGATCGCCTGCTCCTCAAGATTTCGGGGGGTTCCGGATATCTCCCTTCTCTGCTCATCCAGTTTCCGAAGCGCTTCTTCCGGGGTAACCACTCCCCAAAGCCGGTTAAAGGTATGCATGTTGAACGGGAGCGGGTAGATGCTGCCTTTATAGAAAGCAATGGGGCTGTTTGTAAAGCGGTTGAACGTCGCAAAGCGCTGAACATAGTCCCATACGGTTTGATTGTTTGTATGAAAGATATGGGCGCCGTATTGATGGACGTTAATCCCGCTGTTTTTTTCCGTATAGGCGTTCCCGGCAATATGGCCCCGCTTCTCAATCACCAGGCAGCGGAACCCTGCATCCGTCAGTTCCCGCGCCATTACCGCCCCGTACAGTCCGGCCCCTACAATCAGATAATCAACCATCTGCCGTCAAATATCCTTTCCGTCCGAAGAAAGCAGCCCATTGCCGCTTTCCTCCCCAAATAGCTGCCCGGTCAGAGCAGTTTGATCAGCGCCTGTTCGAGCGCAGATCCCCCATAGTATCCGGTCTGCAGTTTTCCCCTGATATCATTCATCGCTTCCAGAAATGCCTGGTATTCCTTTTCCGTAAGCGCTTCCATCCTTGTTTCAAGCTCATACAGGCTGTCCACGCAGAGGCCGATCCCGTTCGTTTCAACAAACTCGCTTTCAGCCGCATGCTTCCAGATCACCACAGGCAGTCCCGAAGAAATGTACAGGGACAGTTTGTGCGGGTTGTTATACCGAAGGTACTGTCCGGATTTTCCGGTGCACCCGTCAATGCTCTCCCCGTCCCAGACCAGTCCGAATCCGGATTCCAGGTGAACCGGGATCTCATCGGAAGGGAAAGAGCCGTGATAGATCAGGTTCCCGCTGTCAGGTTCCTCCCGGTAATTCGGCCCAAAGAGATGAACCCGGATGCCCTTCAGGTTCTTCAGTTCCCGGACATATCCGCATTTTACGGGATCCAGATTTCCCGCAACGGAAATGCTTTTCTCAAAACGGGAATCCGCTTTCTCAATCCGTTGAAGGTAATCAAATATGCCCAGTACCACAAGTTTTTCCCCGGCCACCCCTTTTTCAAGGAACCAGTCCCGCATCCTGGAATTGTGGACAATCAGCACATCCGCCAGCTCAAGCATCCGCTCAAACTCGTTCCTGTAATAGTCGTTAAACCGGAACGCCCGAAGTTCCTCCACATCATGGACGAACGAGATAAAACGGACTTGCTTCTCCCTCTTCAGGCGCATCAGGGTCCGATCCCTTGTCAGCTGCGGATAGTGAAAGGGATGCTGAAGAAGGACAACTGATCCGTCCGATATCGCATGATAGGCACGGTTCCAGTCCCGGAGGTATCCGTACTGGCGCCGGATCTTGGCCTGAATGCCTTCCCGGAATGTATCCATTGACACCGGGATTCTCCGGAACCCCTTCTTCTCTGCAATCGCCGCAATGTCCGCCCTTGCTTTCGCCCCCGCATGGTTATGCTGTTCGGAAATCTCTTCAATCTGAAACAGTTTTTTCATTGGGTCAGCAGTCTCTCCAGTTTCCGGGCTTCCGTTGAAATATCATATCCGCTCTTCCTGAATGCGCTCTCAACCGCATCCCTGTCCGCTCTGGTTTCCGTTGCTTTCATGGATTCCACCTGCAGTGCCCATTCGCTTGCCGGGCAGTTCAGGCTGAGAGTGCGGCAGTTCCCGTTCAGCCGGATGGCATCCGGAATCACATGCTCGGAAGCCAGCACCGGCACGCCGTTTGCCTGCGCCTCCAGGGCTGCAATCGCAAGTCCTTCGAACAGGGAAGGGAACAGAAAAAGATCGAACGCGCTCAGCATTCCCTGAATGTCCTTCTGCACGCCTGTAAAACGGACCCTTTCCTCTATGCCGAGTTCCCTGCACAGGTTCTCCAGCTTCTCCCTGTCCTCCCCCTGCCCGACAATCACAAGCAGGGAATCCGCATCCAGTTTCTGGTATTCAGCAAATACACGGATCAGAAAGCGCTGGTTTTTCTGAAAATGCAGGCGCCCGATATCCCCGATCACATAGGTGGAATCTGCAGCACCGATCGCGCTCCGGATTTCTTTTCTCTTGTCCCCGTCAAACTCTACATCGCGGATGTTGATCGCATTCGGAATAATCCGGACCGGGCTGCAGCCTGTCCCGCTGTAAAACCATTCCGCCGCACCTGTCGAGCATGCCCAGAAATCCGTCGCGCAGTTTCCGAGCCGCCTCTTGTTCCAGTGGTGAAGCACGCCCCTTAAAACGTTGTCCATGTTCTGCGAATTGTGGCTGTGAATGATCCTTCTCCGGATTCCGAACCTTTTGGCGAGCCTCAGGTAGTCGATATTCGCGAGGCTGTTCACATTCACCCAGACCGCATCCCATTCGGAAGCATGCTGCCTGAAAACCTGTTTCAGATCGTGCAGGTACCGGACAGGATTCTGCTTCCTTGGAGCTATTTTGAATATCCGCGCTCCGTTTCCCAGGAGTTCCTTTTCAAAAGCAACCGTTCCAAGCGTATTGCACAGGAAATCGAACTGAATTTTTGTTCTGTCCAGAAAGCTGTAATAATTGAGGAGGAATCTCTCCACTCCCCCCGGGTTTTCCGTCATTCCGAAGACAAGGATTCTTATCATTTCAGGTTGTCCTTTTTTTCAGAAGCCGCATTCTGGTGGCTCCGGACAGTATAGACCGCTGCCGCCAGATCCGGAAAATGCATTTTCAGAAACAGCATCGGGAGCATCCGGATTTTCAGGCAGTCCCTGACGGAACAGTCCTGCAGCGCCCGTGCAAATACATCCATCTGTGCCGCTTTCTGCAGCAGCCTTCTTTTTTCACGGTAACGCAGGTTCGATCCGGGTATAAAAACCGAACGCACCATCGCAACATTCAGATGCATCAGGATGTACTGGGAGTAAGCATGCCTGAGATCCTCTCCTCTGCCTTCCATGTGCCGGGCAGTTTCCTTCATGGCAGACGCAAACTGGTTTGCCATTTCATCCGTATTCCGGTGCAGCGCAGAGCCCTCCGTAGAACAGTAATGATAGATCAGTTCCCTCGAATACCGGATGCCGGTGCAGTGCAGAAGATACCGGAGCATAAAATCACCGTCTTCCGAAAGGGTCATCTCTTCATTGAAGCGGATCCCGCAGTCCCGGATCAGGGACCTTCTGAACAGCTTGGCCCAGATCTGCATATACCGGGTCGGATTCTCCAGCATCCGCACAATTTCCTGACGGATTTCGCTGCTGTTTGCGGTCCGGTCCTCCGCGCCGTTCCATACCGGACGCTTCCTGTTTCCCGCAACATGCCCGAACAGGAGAAGATCATAATCCGGATTGCGCAGAGACTCTTCAATCGCTTTTCCGGCGTTGCTTTCCAGATAGTCATCCGCGTCAAGAAACATGACCCATTCGCCCGACGCCCGTTCCATTCCGGCATTTCTCGCTCTTGAAACTCCGACATCGGAATGCATCAGGATGACGGAAGGATCATCGGAGAAACAGTCTCTGATCCGTTCAGCAGTCCGATCCGTGCAACCGTTCTCAACAATGATAACCTCGCAGCAGCCAGAGAGCTGCTCGATTACGCTCTGCACCGCTCTCTGTATGGTTTTTTCCGCATTGAACGCCGGTATAATGACTGAAAT
>JAEEGL016933832.1_pt1 | contig 11563 bp, 21 predicted proteins | sample 9134231 | NCBI WGS metagenome assembly JAEEGL01 (sample SAMN16246548, study PRJNA631951) | gut metagenome | biome: gut microbiome; feature: rumen; material: fiber-attached | host: Bos | place: Iran: Karaj | collected 2018-10 | reverse complement strand
CGCTTAAGTAAGATACTCAATGGTTGCCTTTTCTCCGCGCGGGAAATGGGACCGAAGCCGGTCGTAGGGGTTGTGGTCTATCACCCCGAAGCGCACGGCGCGGTAGAGAAGCGCCTTCAGGCACTTGTGGTAAGTGAACACGCCGCCATCGCTGATTGGCTGGCCTTTTTTGTTCTTGAGTTGGCGAAGGAAGGCGTCGAATTGGTAGATATTCTCCACGGTCAGATCGTGCCAGTGCATGAGCAGTTTGAATTCACGCAGACGGAGAAGCAGGGTGTGGTAGTGCTGGCGTGATCCCGGTTGCAGTTTCAATATCTCAATCTGAGCGGCGAGCCAGTGGTACATCTCGCGGGAGGCGGGGACGTGGCCCGCCCACATGATGTGTCGGAGGTGGTCGGCTTCGATGGGCAGTCCGGCCTTCAGGAGGCGGTTGATTTCGGTGTTGAGTTTTTCGTACAGGATGTTGAGGCGGTCGTTGAGGACGTCGGCGTCCTGGCGATTGGCGATGCGCCCGAGTTTCCATTCGGGTTTTTTTACGCGGATGCCGCTGGAGATGTAGGTTGGTTTGCCGTTGTTCCAGATGCGGAATTCGATGGAGCTGTCGCCTTTGAGGGTAAATTTTCGCCCGTGGATAATTTCAATTTTCATTTTTCTAAAAAGGGTAAAGGTAAGGGTAAAGATTGGGTAAAGATTGTGTGCCAAAATACCCCCAAAAACACCAATTTCGCCCAGATAATGGAGAGAGGTGGGGTTTCAGCTGTGTTCGATGAACACTTGGAATGCCTGTATTTATCGGTGTTTCCGCCCATCCCGGAAAGTGATCCGCTTGGGATTTTCGGGGAAATGGTGGGGTATTTCGGTGTGGATTGGGATGCACGGATTTCCTTTTTGGGCATAGGGTAAAACAGGGGGTTAATAACGGGTCATGTGGGCGGTGAAGTTGCGGTCAATTTCGTTGACCTTGTTTTCATAGTCACGGCCGGACATGACGGGGGTGAGGCCGTCACGGTCCATGATGATGTCGATGGTGTAGAGGCCCGCGTCGGCGGTGACGGCGAAGCGGTGGCGGATGCGAGGCTCGTATTTGCCTTCACGGACGATGTCGGCTGGCTTGCCGACGCCTTTGATGATACAGGTGGCGTGGTAGAGGGTCTGGCCGAGGATGAAGTTGAGGGTGTCGGTTGGCACCCGGTAAGACTGGGTGCGGAGGACTTCATTGTATTGGCGCTCTATCTGTGAGATGGCAATGACTGTGTCGGTGCTCTCGTACTTGATTTCCTTGATGGTGTGGGATGAGGTTTTTAGCTGGTCGCGGATGTACTTTTCGGCGTTCTTGATGCCGGGGTCGGCGGGGGCGGTGCAGGCGGTGAGGATGAGGATGAGGGTGAGCGCTGCGATGGGGAGGATTAAGCGTTTCATAGGGCAATTTGTTTTTGATTTTGATAATTTGTTTCCGATTATGGTGATTTATTTCTGATTTTGACAATTACTATAATGTGGCGACGGCGAGGGTGCATACCACGCGGTAAATGTCGCGGATGAGGGTTGCGGGGAGGGAGAAGGCGGGGTAATCGCGGTTGTCGGAGGCGAGGGTAATGGTTGCAGTTTCGCTGTCGTAGTGGACGATGTGCTTAATCATGCGCTGGTTGTCGGCGGTGATGATGAGGTAGATGCGGTCGGGGTCGATGGTTTCGTAGCGATCGACGTGGGCAACTCCCACGATGGCGCCTTCGGGTACGGTGGGCCGCATGGAGCATCCGATGACGGGAAAGAAGAATTCCGCGCTGCGGAGCTCGGGCAGGTAGAGTGTGCCGTCGGATGCCTGGCTGAGGATGTCGGGGTATTGTGCGATGTCGCCTCCGGAGACGGGGATGTCGGTGTAGTATGGGCGGAGGTTGTTTCCGGTGTAGGGGGCGATGGGGTCGGAGAGGGAGTTAATAGAAGGAGAAGGTAATGCACCTGAAAACTTTTCATATAGCTTGTTTTCAAGTTCAGGTGAGAATGGATAATGTCCATTGATTACGCCTGAAAGGTATTGGCTGTTGACACCAATTTTGCTGGCGATTTCACTTTGAGTCAGTTTTTCCTCAAACTTTATGCGCCTAATTAAATCTGTAAGTTTTTCGTTTTTAGCCATGTAGTATTTTTTAACTTTTTAGATATGAAAATAGTTGATATATATTTGGCTTAAATCTGAACTTTCTTTATATCTTTGCACCGAAAACCCGAGGCACTACGTCCGCAACACGTTGCGGCGATGGCGCAGAGGGCAAAGGTAATGAAAAATTTTTGAACTGAAAGATGAAAAAGATGAAAAAGATTGCGAAGTGGTGTCTGGCCGTGTTGGCCGCTTGTCCCCTGGTGCTGTTGTTTAGCGAGGGCGCTGACGGCGGTGTGACGGTGTGGAACTATGTCGGATTGGCATACGCCGGGGCGTGGATTGCGTGGGCATACCGCCGGAGCCGTAAGTTGGAGGAGGAGGAACGGGCGTTCCACGAGAGCCTCGGACAGCGATAATGATTGACCGGGGGACAGTCTTCTGTAGCGTTTCCTGTCGCTTATGTTGTCTGTGTAAGGGTACTCACCGGAACACCCCCCCCCGACAAGTAAAGCAGATGTAATGTATCATAATTGTAATTGGAGTTTGTATTGATTTGATTAGACCCGAGGTGTGTGCGTCGTGAGACGTGCAGCCTCCACGCCCTGACGGTCGGCCCTTGTGCGGCGCACTTCCCCAATCCCTACATCCCCAGCGCTGCGGGCTGCCGGTTCGACTCCGGCACGGGCACAATGGAAGTTTAATTTTTCAAAAAAACGAGAGATGGAAAAGCAAGTAATCAAGGACGAGGTCCTGAAGGAATTGAACGGGCTTGTGCGGCCGTATGAAACGCAGGCCGAGTATGAGGACGCGATGCGGCGGCTGAACGACGCGCAGAGCGAGATGTGTATGCCTCTGACCAGGAAGATGGCGGAGGTGAACTTGGAACAGGCGAAGTTGCGGACGGAATTGCAACGGTTGCAGTTACAGCGGACGGAGCTGAGCCAGGCGTGGCACGGATTGGAGATGGAACGTAAGGCCGTGTGCGAGACATTCTTTGAAATGAAGCACCGGCTCATCGTTCAGAACCCGAAGATTGTGCCGGAGAAAAAGACCATTGGTTAACAACTCATGTTTAGGGTTTATTGATGTTTTCAAATCATTGTTTTGGGCGGTGCGCCGTGAGGCGCGCCAGCCTTTTGAAGAAAAAGAACCCTTAAAAAAGAACGAAAGATGAGAGAAGAATTGACGATTAAGCAGTTGGCCGAAGCCATGATTGGCGCCGCCGTAAGTTGCGATGCGAGTACGAACACGCTGAACATCCAGTTGGACGGGTGGAGCGTGACGGTGATAGTGAAGCGCCTGAAGGGCACGCCGTTTTTGAATGAATAAAAATGAATTATTTAAGAAAGATGAAAGCGATAGAAAAATTGATTGGCAAGCGTGTGATTATCCGCGCAGACCGTGCCGGGGTGTTCTACGGAACGCTGGCCGAAGTGGAGAGCAACGGTGACAAGTTGCAGGTGGAACTGACCGACCTGCGCAGGTTGTGGTATTGGGGTGGTGCGTGCTCGCTTACGCAGTTGGCCGTGGAAGGCACGAAGAACCCCGACGATTGTAATTTCACTGTCCGTCAGGCATCGGCCGTGATTATCGGTGTGATTGAAATACTCCCCTGTACAGAAGCTGCTTGCGAGAGCATAGAAGCCGTGAAAGAATGGAAGAGCATAAAAGAATAGAACAGTTCCTGAGTGTACCCGGCTACGGCAACGGCTCCGGCGACGGCTCCGGCGACGGCGAAGGCTCTGGCTCTGGCTCTGGCTCCGGCTTCGGCGACGGCGAAGGCTCTGGCTCCGGCTTCGTCGACGGCTACGGCAACGGCTCCGGCGACGGCTCCGGCGACGGCAACGGCTACGACTTCGGCGCCGGCTACGGCTCCGGCGACGGCAACGGCTACGGCTTCGACTACGGCACCGACATCAACATGCTCAACGGCGAACGCATCTATCAGATTGACGATGTGCCCACCCTGATTGACAGTGTGAGCGGGAACTTCGCCAAGGGGCGCATCCTTCGGCGTGACTTGACGATGCTGCCGTGCTACATTGCCAAGGTGGGCAATTACTTCGCCCATGGCGACACCTTGCGCGAGGCGATGGCCGATGCCCAGGCGAAGTATAACGAGAACCGCCCGCTGGAGGAACGTATCGCCGACTTCAACCGGGAGTTCCCCGACCGGGACGTGAAGGTGGACGCCGCCCGGCTGTTCGAGTGGCATCACGTCCTGACGGGCTCTTGCCTGGCCGGGCGCAAGGCCTTCTGTGAAGACCGCGGGCTGGACTATGAGCACGGCCACTACACCGTGAATGAATTTATCCGCCTCACCCGTAACGCCTACGGGGGCGAGGCGATAGAAGAATTAGAAAAAACATTACCGTAATTATGGAAATACAAGGCAAGATCATTCAGGAATTGGGCTTGCGCGAAGGTGTGAGCAGTGTGACTGGCAAGCCGTGGAAGATGGCGGGCTACGTGATTGAGACGGAAGAGGCGTTTCCCAAGAAGATGGCCTTCGACGTCAGCGACGGGGAGAGCGGCCGCATCGAGCGGCTGGGTATCCGCACGGGACTTGTGATGAAGGTGTACTTCGACATTGACGCGCGTGAAAAAGACGGGCGCTGGTATAACACAATCCGCGCCTTCGATGCGCGCCGGGTGGAGGGTCAGTGATGGACCGGTTGTTGCGCGCCGAGATTGTGGCGGAGGTTCGCCAGGCCCAGATGGAACTGGCGGAGATGTACCGCGAGGAATGGGTGACGGCGGACCGTCTGTCGGAACGGCTGGGCATGTTCAGCACGGCTTGGTTGAAGCGCTACGGCTACCTGTTGCCGCGGGAACGGGCGGAGGTGGTGGAAGGTGCTGAGATGCACGCCACGCGCTGGGCGTATCCGTTGCACAAGATTCAACGGCTGCTGACCGAAGGCAAACTAAAGGAATTGAAAGTATGAGACGGCAAGAACGACTGGCGTTGGCGCTTTGGTTGAATATCCGTAACGGCAGCCAGCGGCAACTTGTGAAAATAAACCAGCGCGGTGTGTGCTGGCTGAACCGCGTGACCGGCGAGCGGTCGGCGGTGTACGAGTTTGATAAAGCGAAGGTCGAAAGGTACGGTAATAAAATTGATTAGCAATGATACACATATTCAAAGTATATACGGAAGTGCCGGAGAAGGTGAACGAGCTGGCCGCCGTGATTAAGCTGCGCGACGACATGGGCGTGGTGAGGTTGGAAAAGTCGGACCAGTTCATCCTGGTGTGCGGCGGAATGAGTGCCGTTGCCGCGGCGCAGCGACTGATGGAGTTCACGTTCGGCGTGGACAAGTTTCAAATGTGCAAAACGATAGGATTCAATGGATAACGGAAAAAATGTGATTGTGAAGCGGGTGCGGTATATTGAAGTACCGCAGCAGACGAAGAAAGAGCTGGCGCGGAAGTTCGGCTGTGTGCGTTCAACGGTACACCGGGCGCTGTACATGGAGATGGACACGCCGCTGGGTAACGAGATCCGTCGCGCCGCGATGGAGATGGGCGGCGTATTCGCCACGAAGGTAAAATTCATCGAGTGCTGACGACACGGACGAGAGATGGAAGACGAACTGAACGTAATGCCGCCGTTACCGAGCGGTGAAGAGATGGAACGTCAGGTGCTGGCGGAAGAGCTGGCGCCCTACTGGCTCGACCCGACACAGAACTACCCCGAGCCGCACTATTTGTTGCAATACAATGGTGTGGGATTTTCCCCGTTGGGCGGGATACAGGCCCTCAGCGGGCAGAAAAAGAACGGTAAGACCTTTGTACTGGCACAGCTTATTGCGGCCATTCTGGGGCACGGGAGCGAGCGTGTGGAGGCCTATCTGAACGGGTTGTCTGTGCGCGAGGACACGCTGGCGTGGCTTGGCCGTGAACCGACGGTGCTGTATGTCGATACCGAAATGGAGCAGTTGAACTCCGCGAAGGTATTGCGTAGGGTTCACTGGCTGTGCCAGTGGGAGCAGACGGTACCCAACGAGCGGTTCCGTGTGCTGTGGCTTCGTCAGATTGAGAAGACCGAGAAAGAGGCCGCGTATGAGCGGCGGTATTCGCTGATAAAGAAAGCCATCGAATGGATGCAGCCGACGGCGGTGTTCATCGACGGTGTGCGCGACATCATCGGCGACTTTAACAACAACGAGGAAAGTTCGGCGCTGGTTACTGACCTGATGGCCATCGCCACGAAGATGAACTGTTGCATCTGGAACGTGCTCCACGCCAACCCGCGTATGCAGAACGACGACGAGAGCAAGATGCGCGGTCACCTGGGCACGGAGCTGGGCAACAAGGTAAGCGACACGTTCATCTCGCAGAAAAAGAAAGACGCGGACACGGGCCGTGTGACGTTCACTGTGAAGCAGCAGGACGCGCGCGGCAAGGACATGGACGACTGGAAGTTCGAGATAGTGGACGATGCCGGCAGCGGTCTCGGCATTCCGCGGATCATGAGCCGCGAGCAGGAGGTGCAGCCGGTGCCAGAGCTTGGGCGCGCGCGAGTGGAGGAGCTGATTGCCATCATGGACAAGATGGCGTTCCGTGCTAACGGCAAGACCTATACCGAGATAAACGATGCCCTGAAGGAACAAGGCTACACCAGTAACCGTAAAAAGAAGCGTATCATTGACGATGCCCTTGCAATGGGTATTCTGACCAAGGCCGGCAACGGACGATATTACTACGATTCTATTAACGATAAAGTTGATGATAATGGACTCCCATTTTAACTCAACCCCCCGTATGTGGCGACTCCCGGCCCCCAGTATTATTATTATATATAATAATACAGGGGCCGGAGTAACCACCGACGCCACGCGCGCGCGTAAAATGTGTTACAGTCATCGGCCTATACAGGAGCGAAGCAATGATTGATTCAAGAACCATCGAGCGCGTGCTGGCCGCCACGAACATCGTGGACGTGATCGGTGACTTCTACGAGTTGAAGAAAGCCGGTCAGACGGAGTGGATGTGTCTGTGTCCCTTCCACCCGGACCGGCACATGGGCTCGTTCAAGGTGAGCAGCCGCAAGAACATCTACACGTGCTTCAGTTGCGGCGCCACTGGCGATGCCGTGGAGTTCCTGGAAAAGCACGAAGGCCTGTCGTTTCCCGATGCCATCCGTTGGCTTGGTGCGAAATACGGCATCGCCGTGGAGGGCAGTGAGCGCTACCGTGTGCGCCGGTGTGAGCCGCGCCAGCCTCAGGCACCGTTGCCCGTGTTGGAGTTGCCGCGGAAGTATGTGCTGGCTCGCCGGGACTATACCGGCAACGTATGGGTGGCGTGGCTGAAGTCCCAGGCGTGGGACATGGCGCAGCGCGGTAGGATAGATGGCATGTTGCGGAATTATAATGTCGGCACGGCGAAGGACGGCCGCACTATCTGGTGGCAAATGGACGAAGAGGGCCGGTTGCGGACGGGCAAGCTGATGCGGTATCAGGCAGACGGACACCGGGACAAGAGCGTGAACCCAACGTGGGTGCACACGATGCTGGCACAGGCCGGAAAGCTGGACCTGCGGAGCGTGGATGTGAAGCAGTGCCTGTTCGGCCTGCACCTGACTGATTTTTGCCCTCAGGCCACGGTGAACATCGTGGAGAGCGAGAAAACGGCGGTGACGATGGCGGTGGCCTACGGAGACCTGCGGAGCGCCGTATGGATGGCGACGGGCGGAAAGGAAAGCCTGCGGCCGTCGAAGTTGCAGCCATTGATTGACAGAGGCCGGCACATCGTGCTATACCCCGACCGTGATGCGGTGGATGAGTGGAAGGAACTGGCCGATGGCATGGGGTATGACAGGCTGTCGGTGAACGATGAGCCTGTGCTGAGGTGGTGGCAGCCGTGTGACGGGGAGAAGGCCGACATCGCGGACGTGATCGTGCGTTGGATGGGCAAACCTATCGAGGGCGTCAAGACCGTGGGCGAAGTGGTGGAGGATTGTCTGGAACAGATGATGCAAAAGAACGAAGGATTGAGGATTATGGTGGATGGGTTGAATCTTAAGGAGGTGAAGTGATGAATGACAAAGGCAAGTATGTGAGCGTGGCCACGAAGGTGAGCATGTGGGTATGGGGGCGACTGAACGCTATTGCGGAGAAGAAGGGGATGAGCCTGTACGAGATGGCGCAGATGGTGTATGACACGTTGGTGAGGTACATGGATGACCAACACAATCTGACGGCCGAGATGGAACAGGCGATGAGTATCTTCGACCACATGGTCGGCTGGGCCGGGCAGATGAATCTGGCACAGACGTCGGAGAAGGTGGCGAGTGAGGCCACGTATTATCTGACGAGCGAGGACAAGGAAGGCGTGAGGGCTGTGCATGTGAGCCGTCCGTTCTTCGGCGAGGCCGTTGAGACGGCGAACATCCAGGAGATATTGGAGCGCACGATCTGTCTGCTGATGCCACAGCGTTACGCGCGGTTGCGTCGGCTGGCTGTGGAGATGGATTGCAACAGCATCCTCCAGTTGATTGACACGTTGATTGACGAGAACAGCAGGGAGCAAGAGCTCAAAGAACTGCGCAAGGGGTTCGAAGATGCGAACCGCAGTGAGTTCGGGCGCAAGCCGTGGGAGCAGCCGTTCAAGCGGCATCACCACCGGACACCGGACAGCGTGGCGCAAGCCAGGCAAGGTCGCATTGAGTTCACGCCGGATGATTATATCGAGGACAATTCAAGGTATTAATTATGAGTAGGAACAAGGAATATCAGAGACTGTTGAACGACAAGCGATGGAAGGTGTTGCGGATGCGATACCTGCAAGAGCATCCGTTGTGTGAGGCATGCGCGGCCGATGGATACATCCGGAGCGCGGTGGACGTGCATCACAGAACGCCCGTTGAGAGCGCGAGGACGCGCATGGAGATGGAGCGACTGGCATACGACTGGCACAACCTTCAGGCGCTATGTGTTCCGTGTCACATCAAGGCGCACCAGGATGAAGGCTCCCACACGCGGGAGGCGCACCAGCAGCGCGAAAGTGAAAGATTGAAGCGATGGGTAGAGAGACACACACGATAAACACCCCGGGGCGGTCTTTTTTGTCAGGGGGGCCATCTTCCGAAATCCACCCGCCTAACTTTGAGTTGAGGGGAGTGATTTTGAAATTTCGGTTTTTCCGTTGGGATATAATAAGTTATCTTGATAAATGGATGCGAGGATATATTGTGAGTGCGAGTTTATAACTGGATTGCAGAATAATTAAAAATAAAAATTGAGAGATGGAAGGAAGTGAGAAGATGCGGTTGCGTTGGGTGCGGATAAGTCCGACGCTGAGTGATGAGACGGTATCGTTCCGTGTGGAGGGTTGTGCCGGTATGCGGTTGCACGATTTCATCGTGACGGTGCTGAGTGAGGGGTCGAGCCATTGCGGTACGTTCCGGGTGTATGCCCCCAGCCAGGTGCTGGGTCATCTGCGTCATCTGCGTGTCTGTGAAATTGACTACCGTGAGCGGAAGGTGTGCGGGATGACGCACTATTCTCCGAGTGCGGCACTGGCGATTGATGCGTGGGTGAGCTCTGCGCGCTGTAACGGCGGTTGGGGGGCAAATGAATTATGAGGTTGTGATTTCGCGGAAGGAGGGTGAACATGCCGAGACAAGCGATAGTGCCAATGAAGTTGCCGCTGGAGCAGCCTGACTGTTGTGCGGTGTGTCCGCTTTGCGGGTTAATCCCGAAGGAGCAGCGGGGTGAGGGTGTGCGTCAGGCGTATGTGTGCCTGGGTGTTCCCGGTGAGGCGTTGACGTCGAAGGGGATTCATTCTTCGGCGGCGTCGTACCGTGCGAAGAACCGACGGTTGCACCGTCCGTGCGACACGCGGTGGCATGCGTGGACGCAGTTGCCAGGTCGTGTGTTCGGTATCTCGTATGCGCTGTACTTGAATTACCGGTTGCCGTATGAGCAGGGAAGCCAGTTGTTGATCCGGTTCAAGAAATAATTTTTGTTATGTTTAATGGCGAAACACAAAAGGTTACTCACTGATGAAAATAGGACTGGTTGACGTGGACGGACACGCGCAGAAAAAGAAATGGGGCGCGACTGTGTATCCGAATCTTGCGCTGTGCAAGATTGCTCGTTATCACCGTGATCGTGGTGACGTGGTGGAATGGGCGTTTGGTTTTGATCGTTACGACCTGGTCTATATGTCTAAGGTGTTTAATTTCTCGCCAGATGATCTGACGGCTTATGATGCGGGTAAGATAATCCGTGGTGGTACAGGTTATGATATACGGAGCCGGTTGCCGGAGGAGATTGACCGCATGCAGCCGGACTATTCGATATATCCGCACGTGCCTTCTGACACGGCGTATGGTTTCTTGACCCGAGGTTGTCCGCGCAAGTGCAAGTGGTGTGTGGTTCCGCGCAAGGAAGGTGCTATCCGTCCATACATGGATGTGGATGAGATTGCCATTGAGGGCCGCACGAAGTTGGTGCTGATGGACAACAACATTCTGGCTGCTGGCGCATATGCTGTGGAACAGTTGGAAAAGATCATTGCGCGTGGTTATCGCGTGGATTTCAACCAGGCGTTGGATGCGCGGTTGGTGACGGATGAATATGCCCAGTTGCTTGCCAGTGTGAAGTGGATTAACAACCGTATAAGGTTCGGCTGCGACACGCATGGACAGATTGCCCAATGCGAAAGAGCCATTGAGATGATAAACGGATACGGTTACCGTGGCGAATACTTTCTCTATACGATGCTCAATGACAATTTCGATGAATGCTACGACCGATTGTTGTATTGGTGGCAGCGCAACCATGAATGCAGAGAGAAGCACCAACCGAACATCTACCCATACGCACAGCCGTATCGTGATCCGGATAATCCGTGGCGGCCAATACCGAAGTGGCAGAAGGATATGGCAAGTTGGGTAAATAAGCATCAGATATTCCAGATCACGAACTTTGAGGATTTTGAAATTCGTAAAGGGTTCCGGTGCGGGAGTTATTTTAAGAATAAAGAGTTAATAATGAATAATTAAAATTGAGATGAAATGGAAAAGAAGGATTGGTTGAATGAGGAGGTGATCACTGGTGAGACGAAGGGTGAGGCTATTGACCGTTACCGTCGTATGGTGTGTAGCGATGATTGGGAGAAGTTGTCCCTGGCTGAACGTAGGGACCGGATTAACAGGTTCAGAGGAGGATGGAAATAAATTTTGTTATGTTTAATGGCTGGTTTTTATTGAATACATAAGATACAATTATGAAAACAAAGGCATTTGATTTAGGCCAAGGCTTCGCACCAAAGGTAGACGTAGACCTATGGGTTGATGCCCGTGGTAAACATAAGGGCGGCATGTCTATTGGGGAAGAATACTATGAGACTGACCCGTGGAGCAAGCAAGAAGATGCTATCAATGAACTAAAAGGTTGTTGGGAAAGCGTTAAAGAGAAAGTAGAGAAAGCGTTTAACTGTATCGGCAAGGAGGAAT
>JAEEGL016753158.1_pt1 | contig 11563 bp, 10 predicted proteins | sample 9134231 | NCBI WGS metagenome assembly JAEEGL01 (sample SAMN16246548, study PRJNA631951) | gut metagenome | biome: gut microbiome; feature: rumen; material: fiber-attached | host: Bos | place: Iran: Karaj | collected 2018-10 | reverse complement strand
GGTCAATTTTCTGAATCTGTGTATAAATATCACGGATTTCATCGGCAGTCATATTAAGTTCTGCTTCAAGTTTTACTGCCTGAGATTTAATTGAGATTTTTCTACCAAGGCTGCGAAGCTCTGAAGGATTAGAGATTCTAAGCTCCTTCATCTTCTTTTCCTGCTTCTGATGATATTCATCAATTTTTACAGTTGCATCGCGGTATTTCTGTGTAAACTTGTCAAGCTCTTCTGTCTGAATATCAACCTTTTGAAGTTCCGGAAGGATTTTTGCACGCAATTCAACAAGCTGAGGATTTTCAAAAATGTCGCTGGACTGTTCTGCTTCAAAAAGCTGCTTTTTAAGTGCAATATACTGCTTCATTTCTGCAAGTACAGGCTTTATATGCTCACCGTATGCACTCTTAAGTCTTCGCTTGTCGGCCATTTCTTCATTTATTTCTTTTCTGGTTTTTCCAGCTTCGTGAATGTCTATTCTTGTAAATGCCTTCTGTGCAATCAGGAAGAACTCTGGAATCATAATACCTGAGTTTTTAATAACATTCTTAATAATGTTGTTTCCTTCTTCCATTGTTTTTGAAAGTTCAACTTCCTGGTCAGCAGTAAGAAGATTTTCCTTACCAATATCACGAAGATAAAGACGAATCGGGTCATCTACACTGGAATCCTTGTCGCTGTTTACAAGTCTGCTCTTTGAAGAAGCAAGCTTTTCAGCATTTTCAATTTCCTCTACTTCAGAATCCTTTTGTACAATGTCGTCGTCGTCATCCTGTTCAAGAATGATATCGTCTTCATCGTCATCAACATCTACAACATCATCTGAAACTTCATCTGGATCCGGTTCTTCATCCTTATCCGGCAGTAAGTCTGTTTCAATAATCTGGATGCCTTCCTGCTCAAGGATTTTCAGAACATTCTCCATGTCTGGCGAATTAACATAATCCTGCCCCAGAATATCTGCAGCATCATCGAATGTAATAAACGGTTTGTTTTTAGCAAAATCAAGAAGTCGCTTGACAGCTTCGTTATTGCTGATCTCTTCCATATCTCTCAATTCACCTTATTTAGATAATGATTGAACCTGTCTGTCCAATTCAACTTTTAATTCTAGCAGCTTATTAAGCTGAATCCGGTCATCTTCTGTAACGACCATATATTCCCGAATACGTTTTGTAAGGCTATTTCTCTGTTCTTCAAGCTGATTTTTCTTTATGAAATTGATTGTGTCGTTAATTACGGCACCTACATTATCATCTTTATAAACTCCAGAAGAAATAACTCCTGTTATGACCTGTACTAAGGCAGGGTCATCGCAATTCGAAAGTATATCCGGTATAGAAAAAGCCTGTTTATTAAAACAGGTTTCCAACAGTCTGAATAATCGCTTTGCATCGGGGTCTTTGAAATCATTTTCATTAAGCTTTGAACGTAAGATCTTAAACTGATCAGGATAGGCTACTGCGGCAATTACTCCTCTTAATTCTGCATTAAGGGTAATCTGCGCATTTTTTTCTTCTTTTATATTATTTGGCCGGATTGTCGTTACACGTTCGCGGGCTTGTTGTCTGTTCAAAAAATCCCTCTTTACAGCCTCCGGTTTCAGATTGAACGCTTGTCCCAGCTGGTCCAAGCAGGAATCTTTTTGAATGTCAGACTGAAGAGCATCTATGTAGTCAAAAAAATCAAGCGCAGCCTTTGTTTTACCCTCAGGCGTATCAATAGGATACTTTTCGCCTAGCTTATTCAAAATATATTCGCTATCTAATATAGCGTTATTTACTTGTGCCGTCAAGTTTTCTTTTCCAAAATTAAGCATAATTTCTGCAGGATCTTTTCCGCCCTTAAGCTGAATTACCTTTACAGAAATGTTTTTTCTACGGCACATAAGTATAGCTTTCATTGTTGCGTTCTGCCCCGCTCCATCAGAGTCGAACGAAAGCATAACAGTTTCCACAAAATTATTTATAAGATTTATCTGCTCATCTGTAAGGGCTGTTCCACAGGTTGCAACTGCATAATCAATTCCGCACTGATGGTAAGCAATGCAGTCCATAAAGCCTTCGCAGAAAATTACTTTTTTATTTGTTCTGATTGATTGTTTCGCAAAGTTGAAGGCAAAAAAGGTTTCGCGTTTTTTATAGTGTGCAAGCTCAGGAGAATTAAGGTATTTTCTGTCGTCGTCTCCTTGAGGATGCAGGATTCGTCCTCCAAAGGCTACAACTTTTCCGTTGCGGTTGAAAATTGGGAACATAAGGCGATCAGAAAAAAAAGAAATATCAGGATAATTTTTTGAAAAAAGTCCTGATTCCTTTAAGAAATCATCGCTGAAGTTCTTTTTGCGTAGAAAACCTTTCAGCCATTTTCTGTCGGCCGGAGCATATCCTATTTTGAACTTTTCCAGTGTTTCAATTGTAAGCCCGCGTTTTGTTATGTAATCAAGTGCAAATTTACCCTGCTCAGTTTCCATAAGAAAATAGTGGAACATTGAAGCAGTCCGTTCATAAAGTTCTATGTATTCTTCATTTTTGTTGTCTTTTTTTATAACATCCGGAGCAGGACCGTCTTCGTAACGAATTGGAATTGCAAACTTTTTGGCAAGTGTATCAATTGCTTCGACATACGTTACCTTTTCCATTTCCATAACAAATTTTATAACATCGCCGCTTGCATGACAGCCAAAGCAGTAATAAAACTTTTTATCATTATCAACATGGAACGAACCTGTTTTTTCGCTGTGAAACGGACAACACCCCCACCAGTCGTTTCCACTCTTTCTGGTAAGTTTAGTATACTCTCCTACCACGGAAACGATATCGGCATTATTGTGGATTGAATTAATTGTGTCTTGAGATATTCTTCCAGCCATTTTTTATCCGTTTACTTTCAGTTTTCCAATTATTTTTTCAAATAAAGATTGTGACTAAGCTTATGTTCATCAAACGTTGTTGTAAACACATGCCTTCCTTCTTCAGGATCAACAATCTGGAAAAAATAATATTTTGTTTTGGCAGGGGTTGCCGCAGCATTCAACGAAATTAAGCCTGGATTCGAAATTGGTGTTGGCGGAAGTCCCGCATAAAGATACGTATTGTAAGGGCTGTCAATTCTTGTATCTTCAATCAAAATCCTGTCCGGGTGAGGACGTCCAAGTACTTCTGTTAAGATATATTCAATTGTTGCGCAGGAATAAAGCCCGATATTGTATTTAAGTCTGTTTACAAAAACACTTGCAATTACAGGGGCTTCGTCTGCAATTCTGTATTCGCGCTCAACAATGGAAGCAAGCTTTACTTTTTCATAAAGCTGCTCCGGACTCATTCCACTCAAGCTTTCAATTGTTGCAATTTTGTCGTAAAAGTTTGAAATCATCATGTCTATTACAACTTCAGGCTCCATCCCAGGATTAAGAAAATATGTATCCGGGAAAAGAAAACCTTCAAGAGAAGTTCCGGTAATGTTATATTTGTTTACAAAATCCCTGTCGTAGCAAAGGTTTCTGAAATCATTTTTTGTACAGATTCCGTTTTCTTCCAGCAGCTCACCGATTTTAGAAATTGTAAGTCCTTCCGGGATTACAATCTTTATATATTCCTGTCTGCCGGAAGATAAAGTTTCAATAATTTCTGCATAATTCATTGACGGTGTAAGATAATAAATACCGCTTTTCAGCTCTATCTGACTCAGCCCAGCCTGCTGTGGAAAGAAAAAATCAAACAAAACAGGATAATGAACAAAATAATAAAAGAACTTTGCATTTTTTATAATATTGTTTTCTTCAAGGATTTCTGAGATTCTATAAACAGAAGTTCCCATTGAGATTTCAATTCTGGTTTTCTGTACATCTTCAGTAGGATTTGAAGTATTGGAAGCAAGCGGACTTATCTGCGATTTTGTATAAAAATATGCAGTTGCAAAAAGAACGAGTATTAATGAGACAATTACTGTAAGTATAATTAAAATGATTTTTACCGGCGACTTTTTGCCCGTAATATTTTTATCCTTTTCTTTCATGAATAAAAGTTCCTAACCTCTTCCAGCGATAACGAATTATAAACAGAGTCTTCCATTGCCTTGTAAAAGTGCTCAAGTCCTTCCGGCAGCTTAGTTTGATTTTCGCGTAAATATTTAGCAAGAACAGCTATCTCTTTTGAGGTAAAGCTGTAGGTCAAACTGAAGCCGTCTTTATCTTTTTTGTTATCTGAAGAAATCATATAGTAATTTCTAAATCCTCTTTTGCAATGCTGATTGAAATGTCAGAATGATGGATATACTGAGCATACCATCTTGCTGCATTTAAAATTGAGTTTATTTTTTTGTCATCGTATGCCGGTTCATGATGAAATAAGAATATTTTCTTTATGTTCCAGTTTATAGCAAAATCAACCGCATAACAGAAGGCAGAATGTCCCCAGTTCTTTTTTCTGTAAGCTTCATCTACGGTATACTGAGAATCTATAACAATACAGTCAGCATCCTTAAAAACAGCCTCGCTTTCAGGAGTTTTTTTGAAGTCTTTTGCACGGAGCTCAATATCTGTAGCATAAACAAACTTCTTGTCGCCTTCACAAACTGCATAGCTGTATGAATCTCCAGGATGAGACATTTTACAGGTTGTAATTTGTGTTTTTCCGATATTTACAGGTTCTCCGGGAATTATTTTGTGAAAAACAATGTTTTTTGTAAAGCTTTCAAATGGAGCCGGGAAATAAGGCTGTTTCATCTGGTCTGTAAGGTATTCCTTTGTTTTATCAAAAGGAGAAAAAATATCAAAGCGTGCTTTTGGATCGTATGCAGGTTCAAAAAAAGGTAAGCCCTGTATATGATCCCAGTGAAAATGTGACAAAAAAAGATTGTAATGCTTGTCTTGAGGAAGATTACCAGATTTTCCCATAACCCGCAGACCGGAACCTGCATCAAAAATAAACTCATTTCCTTCTGTCTTTATTTCAAGGCACGAAGTATTGCCACCGGTTGTACCAAAAATCCAGGATGGAAGGCTTGAAACAAACTTTGCTCTTGAGTCTATAGATTTAATGTCTTCTTCGGTAATTCGCTGGACAACAGCCATAATTTTTGACTGAACCTGCTGTGGTGTTAATGGAGTTGGAAGAGATCCACGCACTCCCCAGAAATGTACTAGCAAAGTAAACGCCCTCACATTTTTTGATTTTATTAAAGAAATAAATTTCCGTGCAAATAATTTAACTCATACCTATATGTTTGTCAAATAGCGAAAGCAATCGGCGACCTTTGATTATTGTTAAAAATACACTTTTTTTGTCGCCGATTACTTTCGCTTGCAGTTTTGCATCCGTGCAAAACTGCACACTTAATTAACACGATCGTATAATGAGCAAAAAAAAAGAGCTAGATTAAATCTAACTCTTGATCTATTGGGGAGTATAGGACTCGAACCTATGAACTCAAAAGAGGAGGGATTTACAGTCCCTTGCAATTGCCGCTATGCGAACTCCCCGTTTTAGCTGCCTGTAGGATTTGGACCCACGACCCCGAGATTACAAATCACGTGCTCTACCAGCTGAGCTAAGGCAGCATTTCGGGCGAAAATCGTTTCGCTGAACGTGTTATAATATAAATGGATTAGAAGTTTTAGTCAATAGCGCTTTCCAACTTTTTTTAATATTTCTTTAAAAAACGGAAGATATTTATTTTTTACAACAAAACTCCACATATAGTTCTTGTGAACATATATAGCCGCAGCCTTAATCATCTTTTCAATTATCTTTGGATTACTGTTTTTAATCGCTATCACTTCGCTTAGCTTAGCAACAAGAGAACCACAGTTATTAACCTCGTATAAAAAGCCTGTTTTTCCGTTTATGATTTTGTTAAGGCCACCCGTCCTATGCGCCACAGGAATAGTTCCGTAAATCTGTGCAATAAAATCTTCAAGGCCGCATGGTTCAAAAAAGCTTGGAAGCACTATAAAGTCACCTGCAACAGTTGTAAGTCTTGCGATTTCCTTGTTATAGCCGTTTAAGAAAACAAGCTTTCCCTTAAACTCTTCTGCAAGCAGCTTAAAAACCTCTTCCAAAGCGAGCTCACCCTGCCCCGTTATTATAAACCTTACATTTTCAAAGTTGCCTAAAATATAAGGAATTGCCTCAATCAATACCGACAACCCCTTCTGCGTTGTAAGCCTGCCATGGTACGAAACGTAAACACAGTTTTCCGCTGTTTCAATATAACCATACCTGCTTATATCTTCCAGGCTACGCTTTGATTCAAGCATTTCCAAAAGCGCTTTTCTGCATTCGTATTTTCCCTTAAGCCATTCTTTTCCCGATTTTTCAGGATTAAACGCAAAAGGAAGCTTAGAAATCTCAACATCCTCAGGATTATAACGGTCATAATCAATTCCGTTTGTTATTCCTTTTATTTTGATTTTTCTTTCTGCAAACACAGCTGAAAGACCTTCTGTTGCATCAGCAAGCTCCGGATTTATAAGCTCCTGTGCATATTGCTCAGAAACTGTTGTTAAAGCCGCTCCGGAATTATACGCAAGCAAAAATGGCTCAATTTTACGGCCAACCGCAGCCTGTAAAAGCTGATTATCATCAAGTTCCGTATAATAGCGTGCTTCGTTTATATCTGAATAATTGTGATGATAGGCAGGTCCCGCATTATGAATTGTAAGAACAGTTTTAGGAGCGGATTTTTGCATTTGTTTTTTAAGAAAAACCGGAATAAGTGAAGTTGAAGCATCCTGACAATGAACTATATCCGGCAGAACACCTTCAGCGTAATCACAGAACCTTGCAACACATTTTGCAAAAAGCGAATCCATAAAAAGCGTATCTTTATGTCCAGTACCCTTTACATTTTCAGGATTTTCTTTCTGTTCGTTTTTAGTGTAAGTATAAACATCTTCTTTCTGCGAAAAAGCCGGATGATTTACAAAAACAACAGAAAAATCACCGTCAACACATTTACCAATTGAATAGCTTACAGTTTCTTCTTTTCCACAGTGCTTTATCTGTACGTTTTTTACAGCATTCTTTTTTAAGCCGGTAATCAGCTCAAAAGAAGTACACTTATATACGGGCATAAAAAGCGTTACGTCATTTCCAAGTGCAGAAAACTCTTTACACAACGAGAAAGTCACATTTTTTACACCGCCGGCTTCTGCAATACCGGCGCATTCCATACTGCAAATCCAAAGCTTCATATTCTGCCTGAGTAATCTGGTCTAAGCTTTTCCGCTCCATTCAAATAAACATTCTGCTTTGTAATGGATTTTTTCATATAAGCCGTTACCATCAGTCTGATAACGTTTTTCATGCCATTTTCAATTTCCGGCTCAACGCTGCAGAAAAGTGCCGTTTTTGTAACATCAAGCACACAATTTCCCTTGCGCAAGGCTGTTGCAGGATTAAGCTTTGTAATTTCTTTTGTAAGTGTAAACTGAATTGAAACAATATCCTCTGCTTTCAGCTGATTTTTTTCAAAAACAGCATTACACATTTCACAAACCCATTTTGTAATATCTTCAACTGTATTTTCGCAGCACACTGCTCCACGGATTGCGACTAGTTTTTTCATAGCTCAAGCCCCAGAATATTTGTAGATTTTGAACTGGAATCTTTTGTATCAGCTTCATTTTCATTTGTACTTTCATCAGAATTGCTGGTTGTTCCACTTGATGTTCCATAAGAAGATGATGAATAAGTTGATGATGAACCGTAGCTTTCATAAGGTGTAAGCATATTTTTCTGCTTATTGTACAAATTGTAATTTGGAAGCTTAAAATCAGTAAGCGCAAAAATTGTAACGTCAATTTCAGGAAAATCTTTGTAAGAAGCAATTGCAGAAATAATTTCATCACGCTTTACAGATTGTGGATTAAAGGAAGAATCTGCCATAGAGCGGCGCAGATAATAATCGGTTGCCATTTGAGCTAAAGAATCTGCAACATTTGAAAGATAAGCGTGCAAATCTTCATCATCAGAAACATAATTGTCCTGAAGCAGGCTGACAACTGCCTCCGGCGTAAACGAAAGTGAAATTGAAAAATTAAAGTAGTAATTTAAGTAATCACTGTAGTTTCCGTTCAAATCGTAAGACTGAAAGTTTCCGCTTATTTTTGTAGTTTTATTTACAGGTTTGCTGTCAAAAACAGTCAGTTTTGCATTTGTAGGAATTAAAAAATCCCAGTTCCAGGAAAACTCACCGGGAATTACAGCCTTCTGGTGAATACCCCCAATTTTAGATTGAACAACTCCGAAAGTACCAGGTTTTATTTTTATCTGAGTCCAGCCTAAGTAAAACACAAAGCCAGCAAGAATCAGCAGGATAAAAAAAGCGATTTTACTCTTCATATTCTTTATTCCACCCGAAAATATAATGTAATCAAAAATAATATAATATATTTTATTAATAAAAACCATATACTTTTTATTCCCATGAAAGATAAAAAACTTAAAGATTTCATAAACTTCAATACTCTCACAATTTTCAATAAGCTTGTAAAAAATGCTCTTTGGATTCTTTTTGTATTCGATATTATTGTTTTTCTTTTTTACATAATCGGAAACTATTTTAATTACACAGATAAAACCTTAATCCTTATTCTCAGAATTATGTCCGGAACTTCTGTAATGCTTGGAATTATTTCGGTTGTTGGATTTTTTGAGAATATAGTTTATATTTTTTTTGATAAAAGGCTTTTTCGAAGGATTATTTCAATCATTTTTGCAATAATTGCCTTAGCCGTTGCCGTTCTGCTTATTGTTTATTCAACAGTTCTTATGCATCTGGCTCTCGGATTAAACTAAAAAATATAAAAAAAGGATTGTGATTCAATTGATTATTACGCACGAGCTTAAAAAGTTTTACTCTGTTTTCGAAAAAAACGGCTTTAAGGCTTATCTTGTCGGTGGAGCCGTTCGCGATCTTTTCCTTAAAAAACCGGCTTCCGACTGGGACGTTGCTACAAACGCTACTCCGCAGGATGTAATTAAAATGTTTAATTTTGTTGTTCCTACTGGAATAGAACACGGAACGGTAACCGTCCACTTTATGGGTCAGGAAATAGAAGTTACAACTTTCCGCACAGAAGCAGGCTATTCAGACGGCAGACATCCGGACAGTGTAAATTATGCCGCCACAATTGAAGAAGATTTAAGTCGCCGCGATTTTACAATGAATGCTATAGCTGTAAACCTTTCAGACGGTTCCATAGTTGATCCGTTTGAAGGCATAAAGGACATAAAAGCAAAGCTTATTCGAACTGTAGGTTCTGCAAATGAACGCTTTATGGAAGACGGGTTAAGACCAATAAGAGCAATACGCTTTGCCTGCAAATTAGGTTTTAGTATAGAAAAACAGACATACTCAGAGCTTTTCAAAGAAGAAATCCACAAAAAAATAAGTTCTATTTCTATGGAACGTTTCCGCGACGAGTTTATAAAGATTCTTTCTGCTGAAAAACCTTCTGAAGGTCTTAAGCTTCTGGAAGAAACAGGAATCCTGCAGCTTTTTATCCCGGAATTGCTTGAAGGTCGTGGCTGCATTCAGTCAGATTACAGAGCATTCCATAAGTTTGATGTATTGGATCATCTCTACTACGCCTGCGACGGTGCCCCCGCTAATAAGCTTGAAGTAAGGCTTGCGGCTCTTTTCCACGATATTGGTAAACCTGCAGCTAAACAAATAAAAAAGCAGACAGTTTTGGACGGTTCTAAGAAAAATAAAGCTTCAAAAGAAATTGAAACAATTACCTTCTACAATCATGACAAAATAGGTACAGAAATAACAGAAAAAATACTCACAAGGCTTAAGTTCCCGAATGTTACAATTAAAAACGTATGTCATCTTATTAAAGAGCATATGTTTAATTACGAAAGCAGCTGGTCTTCTGCCGCAGTCAGACGTTTTCTTGTTCGTGTAAAACCTGAATATCTTGAAGATTTGTTTGATTTACGGCTTGCAGATATGTACGGCATGTACAATGAACCGGTAGATATTCGTTACAGCCAGTCCGTAGCCTTACTGCTTGAGTTTAAAGAACGGATTAAAGCCGAACAACAGCTTCACAGTGCGCTTACCTTAAAAGATCTTGCTGTAAACGGAAAAGATTTAATTGCAGAGGGAATCCCTTCTGGAAAAATGCTCGGAATTATTTTGAATGAGCTTCTGGAATGTGTCCTTGAGGATCCTGAAATGAATAAAAAGGAAACGCTGCTTAAAACAGCAAAGGCTATTCACGAACGCTTGTCTTAATTGCAAGCTTTAGGAAAAGTGGCATAAATATAATAATCAAAACATATCCTACAAGCAGGCTGACTATGAGCGAGCTTAAAAGCATTGCTCCATAGCTTATACTTGCTCCGTGAGCGACAGCCTGTCTGTAAGCAATTAAAGTAAGGGCAATCGTAATTACAGGAGTATAAATCAAGTCTGAAACAAGAGAGTTTAAAAGATTTGCCTTAATACTCCTCGGCTCCAGCTTAAGCTTTGCATCAAGAGAATCGGTAACCTTTTTCATAGGCACAAGAAAGCCGATTACAAGGCTGATTGCCAAGCTTATTAAAAAATTGATAAGAAGTCCCGGAAAAGTAAAATGACCCGACATTAAAAGTCCTGTAAGCGAAAGGAAAAAACTAAGTGTAATTCCCATCCAGAGGCTCATTTTCATCCCGATTTTTCTTCCAATTTTTTCGTCCATTAACTTCTCCTTTACAATTTTAAATTACCATATTCATAACGCTACGTACTTCTTCGAGTGTTTTAATACCAATTTCGCGAGCGCGTTCAGCACCGGTAAGTAATACTTTGCGGATATATTCAGGGTCAGCTTCAAGACGGGCACGTTCGGCACGCAGAGGTCGAAGCTTTTCATTCATTGCTTCTGTAAGCTGAGCCTTAAGCATTCCGCCGCCACCATCACCAATACGGGCAGCAATTGCCTCCGGTGCTTCACCGGTACAAAGAGAAATAAGCATAAGAAGATTTGCAACCTCAGGACGATTTACCGGATCATAAGTAATATTGCGATCCTGGTCTGTCTTAGCCTTTTTAATTAGCTTAGCAGTTTCATCTTCTGTAGCAGAAAGCATAATTGCATTTCCGCGGCTCTTACTCATCTTCTGGCTTCCGTCAAGACCAAGAATCATTGGTGTTTTAGAAAGCAAAGCCTGTGGCTCAGGGAAAACAGGCTCTTTTCCTGCATCCAGACAGAACTTTTTATTAAAACGGTTTGCAATTGTTCGTGTCATTTCAAGGTGTGGAAGCTGGTCTTTTCCAACAGGAACAACATTTCCTTTACAGAAAAGAATATCGCAGGCCTGGTGAACAGGATATGTGTACATTCCGGCATTTACGTTTTTAAGGCCGGCAGATTCAATTTCCTCTTTTACAGTCGGGTTACGGCTGAGCTCGGCATTAGAAACTAAAGTCAAAAATGGCAGCATAAGCTGGTTACATTCAGGAACATAGCTGTGAGGATAAATGATTACATCCTGTTTTTCAGGATTGATACCTGCAGCAAGGTAATCGATTACAAGCTGCTTAGTATTCTGGCTGATTTTATCAAATGCATCGT
>JAEEGL016656800.1_pt1 | contig 11563 bp, 9 predicted proteins | sample 9134231 | NCBI WGS metagenome assembly JAEEGL01 (sample SAMN16246548, study PRJNA631951) | gut metagenome | biome: gut microbiome; feature: rumen; material: fiber-attached | host: Bos | place: Iran: Karaj | collected 2018-10 | reverse complement strand
GATGAGATCGGTGAAAAAGAGCTTCTTGTAGTAAGCTTTGGTACTTCATTTAATGACAGCAGAGCAAATGATATCGGCGGAATCGAGAAGGCACTTGCAGCTGCATATCCAGACTACTCAGTAAGACGTGCATTTACAGCACAGATCATCATCAACCACGTTCTTGCAAGAGACGGCGAGAAGATCGACAACGTTGACCAGGCTCTTCAGAGAGCAGTAGATAACGGAGTAAAAGAGCTTGTTGTTCAGCCTACACTTCTTATGCACGGTGCAGAGTATGACGAGCTTGTAGAGACACTTGATGGCTACAAGGATAAGTTTGACAAGGTTATTGTTTCAGAGCCTCTTCTTGGTAAGGTAGGCGCTGACGCAAAAGAGATAAATGATGACAAGAAGGCTGTTGCAGAGGCAATCACAGCAGAAGCAGTCAAGACAGCAGGCTTTGGTTCACTTGATGATGCTGCAAAGGACGGCGTTGCATTTGTGTTTATGGGACATGGAACCAGCCATACAGCAAAAGTTACATATTCTCAGATGCAGTCTCAGATGGATGAACTTAAGTATGAGAATGTATTTGTTGGAACTGTAGAGGGTGAGCCTGAGGAGACATCCCTTGAGAACATCATCGAGGCAGTAAAGGCAGCAGGCTACAAGAAGGTTGTTCTTCGTCCACTTATGGTTGTTGCTGGTGACCACGCAAACAACGATATGGCTGGTGATGAGGAAGATTCATGGAAGAGCGGCTTTACTGCCGATGGCTCTTTTGACGAAGTAACATGCCAGATTGCAGGCCTTGGAAGCATTGCAGATGTTCAGAAGATTTATGTGGAGCATACAGGAAGTGCGATTAAGTGATCATATTATAAAAAGATGCAGGCTCGTTCTTGCAGCAATATTTATTCTGATGCTTACAGGATGCGGCAGAGTTCCAGATGGGAAATATGCCGCATCTGTTACTCTTACGGGAGGCAGTGGCAAGGCTTATATCGAGAGCCCTTGCAGTGTCACAGTCTCTGGAAAAGAAATAACAGCTGATATTGTATGGAGCAGCTCAAACTATGACTTTATGATGGTCGATGGAGTAAAGTATGAGCCTGTAAACACAGAGGGGAATTCCGAGTTTGTGATCCCCATTGTCCTTGGAAAAGAGATGGCGGTTTCCGCAGACACCACAGCCATGAGTAAGCCCCATCTTATAGATTACACTTTGAAGTTTGAGATACTGGAAAACGGAGAAGAAGATAGTTTAAATGAAGAGGCTGTAAGCGCCCAGGACGAAGAAAAGCCAGGTGCTACGGAGTCTTCTGACTCTCCGGCGAAGGTTCTTGATCTTGAAGAAACAGATGCGGACATCCTTAAGTTTGTATCTGAAAAACTGGACGTAGGGTACGTGTCTACGGATGAGATGCAGTATGCAACAGGCTTTAAGATATACAGGCTTGAGGATGGATTTAAACTTATTTCAGTCTGCGATGGCAGATACTATCTGATCATTCCGGAAGGAGCTTCCATTTCAGGGCTTCCAGACTTTGGAGAGGGAATCGTATCTCTTTCGCCAATTGGAGATTCTGACATCCAGCTCGTTGCGATCCATCAGCCTCTTGACAGCATATATCTGGCTGCAAGTGCTGTAATGTGCCAGTTTGACGCTATCGGAGCTGTCGACAAGCTGAGCCTTTCAGGTATTGAGAGGGATGACTGGTACGTGGACTCGGCAGTAGATGCCATGGACAGCGGCGTACTGCTATACGGCGGAAAGTACAGCGCTCCTGATTATGAGATGATGGTTGAAAAGAACGTGGATCTGGCTGTTGAAAGCACCATGATCCTTCATAGCCCCAAGGTCATAGAAAAGCTTGAAAAGCTAAAGATCCCTACCTTCATCGACTGGTCAAGCTACGAGGATTCCATCCTTGGAAGGATTGAGTGGATCAAGGTCTACGGCCTTATGATTGGAAAAGAGCTTGAAGCAGAGAAAGCTTTTTTAAAGCAGGCGGAAATGATGGAACAGATAGACAGCCTTTCCCTCAATGGTAAGTCTGTGGCGGGTTTCTCAGTAAATTCGCGGCATCAGATCACTACGTAGAAGGGCAATCACAACCTTGATAAAATCATCGAAGCTGCTGGGGGAACATATCTTTTGCCGGAAGGCCTCTATGATGAAGACAATAAGTCTCAGGTAACAATAAGTGTTGAGGCGTTTTATGACTATGCCAGGGATGCGGATATACTCATTTACAACGGAGTAATCGAGGATCCGCCAGGGACCCTTGATGATCTGGTAGCTATGGATGGGAGATTTGCTGATTATGCGGCAGTAAAGGCTAATCAGGTGTACGTCACCACAGGTTCCATGTACCAGCTTGCAAGCCGCAGCGGAGAAATAGCTGAGAGTATATATGAAGTTCTTTCCGGGAAAAAGGAAGAAACTGAGCATATCTATAAACTGAAGTGATGGGAGAAAAATGGCTAAGAACCTGATGATACAGGGCACCATGTCGGGTGCGGGAAAGAGCATATTGACGGCGGGGATCCTGAGAGTCCTTCATCAGGACGGTCTGAAGGTGGCGCCATTTAAGTCCCAGAACATGGCTCTTAATTCCTATGTCACAAGGGATGGAAAAGAGATCGGAAGGGCACAGGCTCTCCAGGCTTTTGCTGCAGGGATGGAGCCGGATGCCGACATGAATCCAATTCTTTTAAAGCCGACAGGTGAGACAGCATCACAGGTTATCGTGAATGGTCTTCCTGTAGGCGACATGAGGGCTGCAGATTATTTTAGGAAAAAGAAAGACTATATTCCTGAAATTCTTGCAGCTTACGAAAGGCTTTCATCCCGGGCGGATATAGTTGTTATAGAAGGGGCAGGAAGCCCTGTTGAGATAAACCTTAGGGATAACGATATTGTAAATATGGGTCTTGCTCAGATGCTTGATGCGCCGGTGCTGCTTGCGGGAAATATCGATCCTGGGGGAGTTTTTGCGCAGCTCCTTGGAACCGTGCAGCTACTTAGCAGCGCTGAAAGAGCCAGGGTTAAGGGCCTTATCATCAATAAGTTCAGGGGCGATAAAAAGCTTCTTGACCCGGGACTATCTATGTTCAGGGATTATTGCGACATTCCCTTTGTGGGTGTTGTGCCATACGCAGACTTTGACCTTGAGGAGGAGGACTCTCTTTCCAAGAAGCTCAAAGTACGCGGCGGATTTTCTGGGGATGTTGAGAGCGGAAAGTCTGATAACGGCGTTTGCGAAGGCGCTATCAGGATTGCTGTAGTAAGGCTTCCATATATCAGTAATTACACGGATTTTGATATCTTTGAGAAGATCCCGGAGGCAGAGCTTATCTACACTGAATCTGCGGATGCTGTCAGAGAAGCGGACATTGTGATCCTTCCAGGCACCAAGAATACTGAGGGCGACCTTAAGTGGCTTAAAAGTAAGGACCTTGATAAGGCTGTGGTTGCTGCAAAGGATAAGGGCGCAGTGATCATCGGTATCTGCGGTGGTTTCCAGATGCTGGGGGGAAGGATATTTGAGGAGAATGATCCGGGGACTCATCTTCAGGGCCTTGGATTTCTTCCTGTGGATACAGTGTTTAAAGATCAAAAGACACTGATCCAGAGTAAAGGCAAGCTGTCTGGTGCAGGCGGTATGTTTGCTGCCCTTAATGGCGTAGCTTACAGAGGCTATGAGATCCACATGGGAGTCAGCGCAGGTGAAGGAGCTGGGGTTGGAACTTTTTGCGGACAGGATACTGTTGCCAGTGAAGGCAGGGTATACAGCAACGGAAATGTACTTGGAACCTACATCCACGGCTTTTTTGACAACGCAGAGGTCACAAGGACTATTCTGGATATTGTTTCTGACAGGAAGAAAATTGGCAGTGTCTGCGGCTGTTTGCAGGATCTTTGGGTCTACAGGGAAAGAGAACTTGATAAACTGGCTGATGTTGTAAGAGGCAGCCTTGATATGGAATACATTTATAAAGTGATAGAGGGCAAAGTGTGAGCATTAAAAACATTCTTCCTTCAGAAATTGAAAAAGAGAGCTTCAGGATCATAAGGAGCGAGCTTGCTGCCATGGGAAAAGAAATCCCGGATGAGGTAGAACCTACCGTTGTGCGGGTGATCCATACCACGGCAGATTTTGAATATGCAGATACTATGCGGTTTTCGGAAGGGGCGATAGGAAAAATAAAAGACGCCCTAAGGTCCGGAGCCCACATAGTAACTGACACAAACATGGCTCTTTCCGGGGTCAGCAAAAAGACTCTGGAGAAGTTTGGGGGGCAGGTCCATTGCTTCATGGCAGATGAGGACGTTGCAAGGCTTGCTAAAGAGAGGTCTGTGACAAGGGCATATGTCAGCATGGAAAAGGCGGCCAGGCTCGGCGCTGCGACAGTGTTTGCAATTGGCAATGCGCCAACAGCTCTTTTGCGCCTGAGGGAGCTCTATGACAATGAGGGATTTAGGCCCAGTGCCATCATTGCAGTTCCTGTGGGATTTGTGAACGTGGTGGAGGCCAAAGAGCTTATAATGGAAATGGACGTTCCCTACATAGTGAACGTTGGAAGAAAGGGCGGAAGCACAGTGGCTGCGGCAATCTGCAATTCTATCCTGTATAACATGTAAAAATACCCGGGGGCATTTGGTGAACGAGCTTTACATAGAAAAGGGCGGAAAAAAGTTAAGATGTGGATATACCACTGGAAGCTGCGCTGCTGCAGCTTCTAAGGCTGCGCTCATCATGCTTCTTGACGGAAGCGAAGTAAGGAATGTAAAGATCGTAACTCCCAAGGGACCAGAGTATGTGGCGGAGATAGAGGATATTACCCGCGACGCAGAAAATCGCTCTGTCACCTGCGCTGTCACCAAGGACGGGGGAGATGACCCTGATGCCACAAGTGGAATGAAGATATATGCTACGGTGACGGTGGAGCCTTTGGGTGAGTCAGTGGGGACGTTAGGTGAGTCACCCGCTGACACCATGGTCGAAATTGACGGCGGATTTGGAATTGGCAGAGTTACACGCCCAGGCCTCGACCAGCCCATAGGGAATGCCGCCATAAACTCTGTTCCAAGAAAGATGATCACTGAAAGTATCCAGGAAGTTCTAAGGGAGCGGGACGTCACAGGATCTAAGATAAAGGTAGTCATAAGCGCTCCAGAGGGCGAAGCAGTAGCAGAAAAGACCTTTAACCCAAAGCTTGGGATAACTGGGGGCATTTCAATCCTTGGAACCACAGGGATCGTGGAGCCCATGAGCGATGAAGCGATCCTGTCTACCATAAAGGCTGAGATCAGCATAAGGCGCGCCGAGGGAAATAACATCCTTCTTATGGCGCCTGGCAACTACGGGCTTAAGTTTTTATCTGACACCTATGGCCTTTCAGAGAATACTGCGGTCATGTGTTCCAATTTTGTATATGATACCCTGTGCTTTGCAAGGGACGCAGGCTTTAAGAAAGTCCTGTTTGTGGGGCATCTGGGGAAGCTTGTAAAGGTCGCAGGGGGCATTAAGAACACCCACTCGGCATATGGCGACCACAGGATGGAGATACTGTCTGAGGTTACCAGATTTCTTTTGCCAGAGGACTATGAAGGCAGCCTTATAGAAGATATAAAGGGCTGTGTCATGACAGATGAGGCAGTCAGGCTCATCACTGAGGCAGGAATGAAAGATGAGGTTTTCAGAGAGGTGGCAGGGCGCATCAGGAGCAGCATGGAAGGCTGGATGGCTGGCCAGATCCAGGTGGAGACCATCGTGTTTAGCAGCGGTTATACCAAGCTCGTTGAAACTGATGGAGCAGGTGAGCTCATGGAGATGCTCACCCAGGGGTCAAGATAGAAATACGCCAGAAAGGCAGGAAATATGGTTCATTTTGTAGGAGCAGGTCCCGGAGCTGAGGACCTTATAACCATAAGAGGAAAAGAGCTTTTGGAGAAGGCTGATGTTATCATCTACGCCGGATCCCTTGTAAATCCAGCTCTTTTGAAGTACGCAAAAGATGGCTGTGAAGTACACGACAGTGCAAGACTTACCCTGGATCAGGTGATAGAGATCGTACAAGATGCCGATGGCAGGGGAAAAGAGATTGTGAGGCTCCACACTGGAGATCCAAGTATTTACGGGGCTATCAGGGAACAGATGGACGCTCTGGATGAGCTCTATATTGGATACGATGTAACCCCTGGAGTAAGTTCTTTTTGCGGAGCGGCTGCGGCACTTAACCTTGAATACACCCTGCCAACTGTGAGCCAGAGCGTCATCATCACCAGGATGGACGGAAGGACCGGGGTTCCAGAAAAAGAGGCCCTGGAGTCCCTTTCGGAACATGGCTCCACCATGGTGTTTTTCTTATCTGCAGGGGATACAGATAGGCTCTCAAAACGCCTTATTGCGGCAGGAAGAGACAAGGACACACCCTGCGCCATAGTTTATAAGGCCACCTGGCCTGAGGAAAAGAAATTCAGGTGCACCCTTAAGACTTTGCCGGAGGTTGCAAGGGAAAACAAAATAGAAAAAACGGCGCTCATCATCGTTGGAGATGTGGTGGCGCCCTCAGGATATGAGAAATCAAAGCTCTACGATCCGGGATTTACTACCGGATTTAGAAAAGGAACAGACAGCTGATGGAAAAGGAAAGGAAGATAAGGAGAATAGCGGTTTTTACAGCCCTTGCATTTTTGGTGGTCTTGGGATTTTTCCTCTCAATTACCATTGGAAATGTCAGTATCAGCTTTAAAGATGCGCTGTTGGTGCTTACAGGGGATGGAGATTTTAAAAATGCTGCCATCATCACGGACATAAGGCTTCCAAGAGTCATTATGACCTTTATTCTTGGCGGCGCCCTGGCAGTCTCCGGATTTCTTCTTCAGACCTATTTCGCAAATCCAATCGCAGGACCCTACATCCTTGGAATTTCTTCAGGAGCCAAGATGGCGGTAGCTGTGCTTTTGATATTCATTACCACATCAACTGGCAGAACTTCAAGCATGATGCTGGTTTTAGCGGCATTTGTCGGAGCGGTCATCTCAACTTTTTTCATAATCATGATATCAAGAGCTGTTAGGAATATGGGAATCCTTCTGGCAGCAGGCATCATGATCGGATATATCTGCAGCGCCATAACTGACTTTCTCATAGCTTTTGCGGATGATTCGGATATAGTAAATCTCCATGGCTGGTCCCAGGGAAGCTTTTCGGGGACAGATATGGGTACAGTGAAATACGCAGCAGGGATTGTTTTTGTGACCTTGGTATCAGTCATGCTGCTCAGTAAGGCTCTGGATGCCTTGAGGCTGGGAGAAACCTACGCAAAAAGCGTTGGAGTAAATGTCAAGGTCTGCAGAGTCCTTGTAATATTGTTTTCAAGCGTGCTCTCTGCCTGTGTTACAGCCTTTGCAGGCCCCATTTCATTTATAGGTATCGCTGTGCCATTTCTGGTAAGGGAGCTCTTAAAGTCGTCAAAGCCTATAGTGCTGGTTCCTGCAAGCTTTCTAGCGGGCTCGGTATTTTGCATATTCAGTGACCTTTTAGCCAGGCAGATGTTTGCGCCTACGGAGCTTAATATTTCGGCTGTGACATCTCTTTTCGGAGCGCCGATCGTCATCTATATGATGGTCAGAAGAAGGGGGAACCATGAAACTTAAATCTGTTCAGACCGGATATGGCAAAAGAATAGTAGCAAATGACGTAACGGTTGATATTAAAGATGGGGAAGTAATAACCCTCATAGGCCCCAACGGCGGAGGAAAATCAACCATCATAAAGAGCATAAGCGGAAACCTAAGGCTCCTTGGAGGAACGGTTGAGATTGATGGCAGCGACCTTGGCTCGATATCTGTAAAAGAGCTGTCAAGGACCATGTCAGTTCTGACTACAGAGAGGGTTATGCCTGTCCTTATGACCTGCAGGGATGTGGTGATGTCTGGAAGACTGCCATTTACCGGATCTTTTGGAATATTTGGTCCTGAGGATGAAAAAGAAACTGATAAAGCCCTGGAACTTATGAACATCAAAGAGCTTTCGGACGAGCCATTTTCTGATCTGAGCGACGGGCAAAAGCAGAGGACCCTTATTGCCAGGGCAATCTGTCAGAGCCCCAAGTACCTTGTGATGGATGAACCAACCTCCTTCATGGACGTAAGGCACAGGCTTGAACTTATGCAGGTCATAAAGAAACTTGCAGGGGCAGGAATAACAATTGTTATGTCTCTGCACGAGCTGGAGCTTGCCCTGGAGGTGTCTGACAGACTCCTTCTTATCTATGACGATGGTCATGTTCTGGTGAAGACTCCGGAAGAGGTTATTAGAGAGGGACTGCTTAAAGAGCTCTTTGACCTTGATGATGAGATGTATAAAAAGGTTATGGCAGGTCTTGACGCAGGTACCAGAGGGCAAAATAGCATCGGAGATGACGGCCTGTCTGAAAGAAAGCACTGCTCGTATTTTGTTAACAGGCAGTGTGAGTACTATCCGTGCCATAACGTTCCAGATGATAAGTTCAGCTGCCTGTTCTGTTATTGTCCGCTGTATGACGTTAAGGACTGCGGCGGCGAATATGTGATCAACGAGAAGGGGATAAAGAACTGCAGGAATTGCGGGTTTGTACACGATAGAGACAATTATCCTAAGGTTATCAAAAAGCTTAAGGAGAAAATGTATGGAGAAGGCGGAAGTTGGTAAATACAAGTTAATATGCTTCACATCCCGTGGCAGGGAAGTTATGGAGAAAATATCCAAGGCTCTTAAGTGCGAAGGTGAGAGGTTTGTTATGAACAGCCTTATTGCGGGAGAAGCATACAGCTCTTTTGATGAGATGGATGAAGCACAGAGCCTTAAGGAGTGGACCAGTAGCGCCTTTAAAACCGGAAATATCCTTATATTCATAGGTGCCTGTGGCATTGCTGTAAGGGCAATAGCGCCTTTTGTGTCAGATAAGACCACAGATCCCGGTGTTCTGGTGGTTGATGAAAATGCACGTTTCGTAATTCCCATATTGTCAGGACACCTTGGCGGCGCTGTGGATGAAGCTTATAAGATAGCAAGGCTACTGGGAGCCCAGGCTGTCATGACTACAGCTACAGATGTAAGGGGAGAGTTTGCAGTTGACGTTTTTGCCAGAGACAATGACCTTGTTATCAGCGACATGAAAAAGGCCAAGGACTTTACTGCAAGACTTCTTGAAACCGGAAGCGGATCTTTTTATATAGATAATGAGTTTAGAAAAGAGATAATCACAGGCGAAAAGCCTGATAACATCGCCTTTTCAAAAGAATCATTTGATATTTATATTTCACCTTGCGTCTTTCGCGGAAATGCACTGAGGCTCATTCCAAGATCCATAGTTATAGGAATGGGATGCAGGAGAGGAAAGAGCAGCGAGGACCTGATCTTCTTTGCATGGAAGTGTTTAAACAGACTGGGGATAGATAAGAGGGCTGTAAAAGCATTGGTATCAGCTGATATCAAATCCCAGGAACAGGGACTTATTGAGACTGCAGAGGCCTTTGGGGCTGAATTTAAGACCTTTAGCGAGGAAACTCTGATGGCTCAGCAGGGAGATTTCCATGGCTCTGAATTTGTTAAGGAGACTGTTGGAGTTGACAATGTCTGCGAGAGATCAGTCATGGCTTATGGATGCACAAGGCTCATCCTCTCAAAGGTTTCAGAAAATGGAATGACCTTTGCAGCGGGAGTCCTGCCAAAAGAACTGACCTGGCGCTGATCATCTAAGCTGCAGAAATACTGCTTTTTTATAAAAACAATTGGTATTTGATTGGAGAAAACATGAAGCTTTATGTAGTGGGGATAGGCCCAGGAAGTTTTGAAAATATGACAGTAAGAGCTGTCAACGCCCTTAAAGAGTGCGATGTGATCGCAGGCTATACAGTTTACTGCGACCTGGTAAGACCACATTTTCCAGATAAGGACTACATTTCAACTCCCATGATGGGAGAGGAAAAAAGGGTGAAGATGGCCCTTGATAAATGCCAGGAAGGGAAAAATGTGTGTCTTATCTGCAGTGGAGATGCTGGCGTTTACGGACTTGCAGGACTTGCTGTATCCATGGCGGAAGGCCTGGGTAGTAAAGAAACTGTGGCAGATGATGGTGAAGGGTTAGATAAGATCCAGGTTGAAATAATACCAGGCGTTACCGCTGCAATAAGCGGAGCAGCCATCCTTGGAGCACCCCTCATACATGATTTTTGTCTTATCAGTCTGAGTGACAGGCTTACCCCCTGGGAGCTTATTGAAAAGAGATTAAGACTTGCTGCAGAAGCTGATATGACTATAGTTTTATATAACCCTGAAAGTAAGAGCAGAGCTGGATATTTAAGGAAAGCGTGTGATATTTTATTGAGGGTCTGTGACGGGAGCAGAGTCTGCGGTGTTGCAGGAGAGATTGGAAGAGAAGGTGAGTACTGTCATGTAATGAGTCTCAATGACCTTAGAGACTACACTGCGGATATGTTCACAACAGTATTTATAGGAAGTTCCGGAACCAGACAGGTTGGGGACAAGATGGTAACCCCAAGGGGATACGAAAGCGAGAAATAAGGAGCGTGCCATGAGGGAGAATATCCTAATATTTGGTGGAACTACAGAGGGAAGGAAGCTGGCAGATGCCCTGTCAAAGGCGGGAGTACCTCATGTGGTCAGTGTTGCAACTGAATATGGAAAAGAGATAGAGCTTGAATCCGGAGAAGAGAACCTTCTTGTTGGCAGGAAGAACAAGGATGAAATGGTGGCACTTCTTTCAAAGGGTGAGTATTCAAAGGTAGTTGATGCAACCCACCCCTTTGCTACTTTGGTTTCTTCTGAAATTGCCGCTGCATGCAAGGAGACTAAAACTACCTATATAAGGCTCAAGAGGTCACTTGATAAATGGGATGAGGAGGGCGCTACCTCAGTATCTTATGTATCTGAGGCATCCAGGGTTCTTGAAGAAACTTCGGGCAATATACTTGTCCTTACTGGTAGCAGGGACCTTTCAGAGCTACTTGCCGGGATAACTGATAAAACAAGAGTCTATGCTAGAGTTCTTCCAAGTATAGATAGTATAAATAAGTGTCTTGAAGCAGGTCTGTCCGGAAGGCAGATAATCGCCATGCAGGGACCATTTTCCCAGGGGATGAATGAGGCTCTTATAAAAGAAACCGGCGCCAAAGTTATCCTTACAAAGGAGAGTGGCAGTAGCGGCGGCTTTGAAGAAAAGCTTGCTGCAGCAAGGGCATGTTGTGTCAAGTGCGTGGTGATCTCAAATCCCGAGAAGGACAGGGGTGAAATGGTAGATACATGCAGCTCTGTAGAAGAAGTGCTTGAGAGAGTTTGTGGTAGCAACAAGGCGCGCAAGAATATCACCCTTGCTGGAATGGGGCCAGGAAGCAGCGAACTTTGGTCTTTAGAGTTTTTGAATGCCCTTGAAAGCACAGACATTATCTTTGGAGCCAAGACTGTGCTTGATGAGCTTAAAGTGCAGAGGGCTACCTCTTTAATGGGCACAAGGCTCCAGGGCACATTTAGATCAGATATGGACTGCCCTGTGATAGCCCAGTATG
>JAEEGL016066376.1_pt1 | contig 11563 bp, 10 predicted proteins | sample 9134231 | NCBI WGS metagenome assembly JAEEGL01 (sample SAMN16246548, study PRJNA631951) | gut metagenome | biome: gut microbiome; feature: rumen; material: fiber-attached | host: Bos | place: Iran: Karaj | collected 2018-10 | reverse complement strand
CACTGGTACAGGCACTGCATTTACAACTTCTTTTACTATTTCATATATCTTTTCAGGATTTTTAAGAAGTGCAGCTCCAGCTTGTGCAGATACTGCTACCTTTGGGACAGGGCATCCCATATTTATATCAATTATATCTGGTTTCATTTTTTCATATACAATTTTTGCAGCTTTCTTAAAAGAGTCTACATCACTACCAAATATTTGTTGACTTATAGGCCTTTCATAATCAGTCATATAAAGCATATCTTCTGTCTTTTTACTTTCATACACTAATGCCTTATCACTAACCATTTCTGCATATATAAGTCCTGCGCCCATTTCCTTTATGATTCTCCTAAAAGCACTATTACAAATACCTGCCATAGGCGCAAGCACTACATTATTTTTAAGTTCTATATTACCTATTTTCACAAAATCACCTAAACTATAATTTCAGCTATATCATTACTTTTAATTAAATGTGCATTTGCATCATCCAAATCTATATGTAATTCAAAACTTGCTTCTTCAGTAGCTTTAATATGAACATTATCTATAATTCCACCTTTTTCACCATTTAATTTTACCTTTACTACTTGTTCATTCTTAAAATTATATTTTTCCAATTCATCAGTTCTTATATGAATATGTCTATCGGCTATTATACAAGAATTCTTAGCAAAGATTCTGTTACCATTCGCCTCAATCCATATATTTTCAGAATTCTCTAAATCTCCAGATGTTCTAACTGGAGGATTTAATTTAAATACATATGAATCTGTTTTACTTATTTCTACTTGTGTATATTTTCTAAGCGGTCCAACTATTCTTACGTTATCCATTCGTCCATGTTCAGTAAATATACTAACCTTTTCATTTGCAGCAAATTGACCAGGTTGGTTTAAATCAGCATATTTAGTAAGTTCTTTGTCACCAAATAATTTCTTAAAATCTTCTTCACATAAATGCACATGTCTTGCAGATACCATTACTTTTACTTCCATAAATTTCTCCTTTAACTATATATAAAATTATAACATATTTTATTGTACTTAATATCAGTTTTTGTTATAATTTATATTGTAGAGGTGATTATAATGAGCACATTTCAAATTGTATTATGTATTATTATTGTTATTGTAATAATATTGCTATTGTGTACTTTTGTTTATAACAAAATTAAAACTCAAATATTAAAAATTAATTCTGCAGAAAGTGAAATAGATGGTTCATTAAGAGAAAAGTATGACATTATTGTAAAATTAATATCTGAGATAAAACAAATAGATAAGAATATTAAATTTAATAATTATGAAAAAATAAAAGATGAAGATTTATCATCATTTGAATTTGAGAGAAAACTAGCAGATTTAGAAAATCAAATATATACATCTAAAAATGATAATGATAAATTAGTAAAGAACGCAACAATAAATAATTTATGGTATGAAGTAGTAAATATAAATACAAAAATTAAAGCACAAGAAAAATACTATAATGAAAGCACTACTATATATAATGGATTAGTAACAAAATTCCCATCTAAGTTAGTAGCATTAATAATGAGACTTAAAGAAAAAAGATATTTTGATGGAAAAGATATGTATGATGACAATATAAAAGACTTTAAAATTTAAAGTCTTTTTATTTTATCTTTACTTAATGGTTCATAACCATATCTAATTTTTAATGATTTAAACATATCTATATATGTTTCTTGTGCCATGTCTAATTCATTATTATTAACAAATTCTACTGCAGGTATTATATATTTCTCTTCTAGTTCATTAGCTATATCGAAACTATACATATCTCCTAATAGTTTATCAGCTATTACAGGGCCAATAGTTTTATATTCTTCTAAGAATTCTTTGCCACTTTCATTATTAACTATATAATTATCTCTTAACTTTATTAATGTAATCATATAATCATTATTAAAATCTAATCCTTTTATCATAGAATATGCAGTCATTATATAATAATTGGGCACATAATATCTACATGTATAATCACTTGGATCTACATACTTTCTTACTTCAGGGCAATAATATTCCCCATATTTATTTTTATCAGTATTATCTAAATATCTACAATCTATACATCTCAAACTTGAAAATCCAAACATAATAAACCTCCAAAATTAAGTGTATAATAACATCAAATTAAACTAATGTCAAAATTATTTCTTTAATATACCCACACAAATAAGTGCTAATTCTTTTTCAAATATTTCAATATTCTTTTCTTTAGTTAAATTTCTCTTATAACTTTTAATAATACTATTCATCATAGTAGATTCAATTATATCTAATACATAACCAATTCCAAATTTAGATGAAATATTAAGTTTAGATGCATCTACATGATTAATTATTGCATTAAGTCCATCATTAAAGTTAGGAGTAAACATACTTTGTATTTCATAATTCATATTTAAAAATAACTTTTCAAAATACTTTTTATTATTCTTATTATCAATCATTTCTAAAATATAAATATATAGATGTCTATAAGATAAAATTATATCTCCATTATTTCTAATTAAATCTTCCAATAAAAATTTCTTAATATCTTTAGAATAATCATCAACAAGATAATAATATGCATCTTCGATATCATCAAAATATTGATAAAAGCTTCCTCTAGGAATTTTGGCTTCTTCAACTATATTAGATACCAATGCATCTTTTAAAGCTACTCTACTAAACTCCTTTTTCAATGATTTAATTATTTTGTCTCTTTTCTCGGCTGGTAAATTTAAAAACGTTTGTTTTGCCATTATATCTACCTCCAACTATATTATACCTGACAATGTGTCATATGTCAAATATCTAAATAAGATATTACTACTATTCTCTTTGAAATATTAGATATTTTACAAGTAAGTAAAGTTAATATGCTTTTATCAATATTGTTTAGTATCGATAAATCATATTGATCTACTTCTTTTACTTCATCTACTATATATTTATATTCTTTATTCTCATATATCAAATATATTTCATCATTTTTATCTAATTCTTTTAAATCATTAAAAATAGCATTTTCACCATATCCAGAATGTGCTCCTATAACTGTATTAGTATTAATTATGTCTGGTCTTCCAGTTTCATCAAACATAACTATACCATTAACAAAATCTTTTATACTAGATATATTATATTCTCTATCTATACCTATCTTATCTATAATAATTTTATTATACTTATTTTCTTTATTACTAACAATTACTATATATGAACAACCTGTACAAATTAAAAATAATAAGTATATAAATAAGATTAAAAATCGTATATTTTTCATAATAAACTCCTAAATTTGGTAATTTTTCTATATTTGTTATTTCATTATCTTTTTCTATTTCATTAATTATTGGTTCTTCTTTTTCAGCATTATTCACTTCAATACTTTCTTCTTTTATTTCCTCTTCTATTTGTTTCTCTTCTTTTGCTATCTTTTCATCTTTTTTATCATCTTTTATCTCTTCAATATTCTCTTCAATATTATTTTCTTCACTGATTTTAATATCATCTTTTTTATCATCTACTTCATCATTAGATACAATTTGTTCCTCTATTACTGGCTCTTCTACTACCTCAATAATAGGTATTTTTTTAAATTCAATACATAAATCTAGTATTAATTCATTATTTTCAATATAAAAATTACTATCTTTATTTATATCCAAATAAAAGTCTTCTACTTTCTCATAATCTTCTAAATTAATATCATTAATATAATAATTGCCATATTCTAAGTTTATATTTATAGATCCATTATTTACTTCATATATGTTGTCACCAATTTTAAAGTTAAAATTATTTATTATTTCCTCAGTATCAATATCTTTACCAGTAACCCTTAATATAAAATTATTAATTTCATCATATATTTTAAATGATTTACTATCTACTATAAAATCATTCTTACTAATAATGATATCATCATGAATTATTCCATTTGAAGAATTCATTTGTTTAATGATATAGTCACCATAATATAATTGCCCACTACAATTACCATTTTCATCTGTAACAATTGAAGAAAGAAATTTCCCATCTTTATTATAAATATTATAAATAATATTACTATCACCTTTTATATAATTTAATTTTTTATTTCCATATGTTTTATTTATATCTATAATTAGTCGTAATGGACTGATAAATATATCTTGAGTTATATTTCTATTTTCACTAGTAAGATATAAATCATATTCTTTAATATCACTTACATATCCTGTAGTTATATTTACATGTTTTAATAAATATTGATCATACTTTAGGTTATCAATATATAAATTACCTGCACTATTTGCCCTATATCTTCATACTAATACATTATTTGAATCATATAATTCAAATTCATTTTCACTAAAATCTATATTATTCCAAATTGTAGATACGTTTATCGTTATATTGCCACCAGTAACCTCATAATTATATACACCTTTAATGTTATCTACTTCACCAATTACCATTATTTTTTGTGAATTATTTGCTACTAATATTTGGTTCTTATAATTACTTACATATTTAGTACTTAAATAAAACTTGTTTTTACCTACTACATCTGCATTAAATATTAAATTATTATTTTCACTATCTATAGAAATACTATTACCACTATCATTAATTATATCCATCTTGCCTATTACATTATTTGAATCATTTATTATATTTGTACTTCCATAATCAAATATAAAATTTCTTTCTATTTTAGGAAATAAAGCATATTTATTAATCCTAGAAGTAATTTTAGTTTCATAATCTCTAACATCAATAATATCTCCTTCACCCTTACTCTTAGTAGTAAAATATACATCAGTTCCTAAAAAATGCCATATCAATTTTTGTGTTGCAATGTAATCTTTAACATTTATTTCATTATTATATCCATATCCAAAATAACCTGCTAATATGACCAAATTATTATTAATTGTTTCATCTGAATATGTGTATGTATCAGTATTTATTGATTGCTCTAATTCTAAACAATATGCAATCTTACCATCTATATATAGATATCCAGATTGTCCCCAATAAGTCAAATTATTCTTTTTATAATTGAAATAAACATTAGGTATCCACTTAACATCAAGTTTAGTAGTTTCCTCAGCTTTAACACATGTAATACATAATAATAATATTAATGCAAAAAATATTTTTTTCATATAAATTCTCCTTTCAAGAAGGAGAATAACACTAATTATTACTTGTTACAAATTACAAAAATTTAATTTTTGTTAATTGAAAATATAAAAAAATCAATTATTGATAATTAATATTCATTATTTTATTATTAATATGTTTCAATAATTGATTTTTAGTAATTTTTTAATTTTTTACACCATGTGTAACCATTGGAGTATCATAAGTAATTTTACTAAAACTATAACCTTTCTTCTTCATAGTATCAATAATTTTAGGTAATGCTTCTACAGTCTTTACATTACTACCTAAATCATGCATTAATACTACATTATTTCTATTTACATGTAATCCATTAATTACATTATTATATACATCAGTACTATTTCTAGCACTCCATGCATCACTACTATCTACATTCCAATCAAAATAATGGAATCCTCTTTCTTTAACAGCTCTAGTAAGTCTAGACATAATACCTCTATTAAAACTACTTACTGTATTAGAACTACCACCAGGGAAACGAGTTATATTTGATTCAACACCAGTTACATCTTTAACTCTATTTCTAAGTTTATATAAATCATCAAAATAAGCTTCTTCTGATGCATATATAATTTTATATTGATGTGTATAACTATGGAGTGCTATAGTGTGTCCTTCTTCAACAATCCTTTTAACTGCATCGCTATAATAATCACTAAAATTAACTACAAAGAAAGTTGCTTTTACACCTTTTTCTTTTAATATGTCTAAGATCTTATTTGTACTAGAACTTGGCCCATCATCAAAAGTTAAATATACAACACCAGTATTATCATTAACTTTAACATTTACATTCCTTTTGATTGAAAAACTATTACCACTAGAATCTTCTACATAATAAGTAATAACATATGTACCAACTTCATCCTTAACATTACTTTCAACTTTTACTTTATCAGTTAAATTTCCATCATAATTATCAGATGCAGTATACCCTGGTTCTTTATATTCATTGCCTTGAATAATAGTAATACTCTCTTCACCTTCTAACTTTATATTAGGTTTTTCCTTATCCTCTACTACTACTTTTCTAGTTTTAGAAATAGTTCTACCAAAATATTCAAAAGAATATGTAACTTCATATATACCAACTTTATCAGTATTAACATTGTTCTTAGTAACTACTTTTTTTGAATACTTATCATTATTTAAAATAAAACCCTCATCTTTATATTTACTAAATACTTCGATATTAACTATTTCATTACCATTTATATTTAATTTAGGAGCATTTAATTTTACGTATACAAATAAAAACGCTATCATTAAAATTAAAAACAATACAATTGAAAAAATAAAAGTTCTCTTTACCTTCTTACCTTTTTTTACTTTTACAATTGATATTATCATCATAACTATAAATATTGTTAAAATTAGTATTAATATTTCCTTCATAACTTACTCCTAGGTTTATTATACAACTAAAAATAGTATTAATAAATACTATTTATTTAAAATATAAAATGCATAATTTAAATATGTTGCAAAAGATACCCAAATAAGATATGGAATTTGTAAGTATGCAGCAGTTTTATTAATTCTATAAAATCTAATAATCATATAAATAATACTTATTAATAATATTAATATAATAATTAATGCAATAAATCTATAACCTAATGTAAAGAAGAATATTGGCCATATAAAATTAATTAATAATTGAAATAAATAAACTCCTAATGCACTATTTTTTTCATCACTATAACTTTCATATATTATATATGCACTAATACCCATTAATATATAGAGTATTGTCCACACAATAGGAAATAAAATACTAGGTGGTGCAAAAAAAGGTTTTATTAATGTAGAATATACATCCATACTACCACTAGTTATTAATGCAGATAATCCACCTACACCTAAACTTATCAATAAACTTATAATCAATTTTTTCATATTATCACCATTAAATATTATTCCAAAACATCCAAAACTTTACTAGTTTTATTTTTTTCATATACATTTAATTTATCATTAATATCTACTGTAGCAAGTAATATATTACTTATATCTTTACCCATAATCTTTAATTTCCTATTTAACCAATCAGTATTTTTATTTATCTCTTCTAAATTTTTATACATTATCTTACCATCAATTATTACATTGGCACATAATCCAACTTTCTTATTTATATTCATATCCTTCTTCGTTATTGTACTACTACTTGGCAATATACTTAATTCACCATTAGCTTCTACAATTGCATACTCTATATCAGATACATCATAATATCCTTTAATTCTACATTGTTCTAATACATCATTAATATCATATCTAACTTTATAAAAACTATTATATAAAAATTTACCATGCTCAATTATTATAGTAGGTGTACCCATAAAAAATCTTCTTAACCTCATACTCTTCATAGATAATATTGATACTAAATATGCTATAAATCCAAATATTACTACTGCTATTATTCCATATAGTTCCTCAGACTCCAAATTAATGGTCATTTCAGCTGCAAAATTACCTATAGATATCCCAATAACATAATCAAACAAACTAAGCTGAGAAACCTGCTTTTTGCCTATTAATTTAGTAACTAAAAATAACGTAATTAATGATATTAATGCTCTAAATATTACATTAAATAATTCACTTATATTTATATTAAACATATAATCACCATTATTAGTATGAACAAATTATACATAAATATAAAAAAGTTGAGATTTACTCAACTTTTTCTATTTAGCATTATGTACTAGTATACCATCTTCAGTTACATAATAATTATGATTATTTTCTACCTCAATGTTATATACCGTATCAAACTTATATTCATGACCAAGTACTTTAATATTTCTATATTCGCCATTTTCTAACATAACCATATCTAATAAATTCATATCTTTTACTGCTTTCCATTCAAATCCTTTATTCGTTAATATATAGAATCTATGACTACCTGTTACATTAATTACTTTATCATTAATTGATAATCTATATATATCATCAAATATGTTTTCATGAATTAGTACTCTTGTTACTTTATTATATTCATTTTCTTTAGTATCTACATTATACGATAATACTGAATCTCCAACTTTAATTTCTTCTATATTCTTATAACCTTTTTCAGTTATAACCTTTGTTCCTGCTTCGAAGCAATAACGACTACCTTGGCTATGAATTGGAACTGATGAACTCTTAATTACTGAAACCGGTGTATATGATTTATAAGAAGAAGTAACTTTTGCACCTGAAGATGTAGATCCAGAAGTTGTATATGATCCATTCTTGTTTTGAGTTATTACTACTGTATTTCCTTTTGGAGTACTTGCTGTTTGCTTACTAACGGCACCAGTACTAGCATTATAATATGTAACAGTAGTAACAGCTGGTTTTGTTGTTGTTTTACCACCTGTCGTTGTAGATGTTGTTGTAGATGTGGTTTTAACGTTTTGAGTACCCGCACTTACAGTCGTTGATTTTGAAGTAATAACTGTTGTTGAAGCAGCATTTGTACCAGTTCCTTTAGTAGTTTCTACACTTGAACTCTTACCTGTATTTTTATCATCTTTAACCACAGCAGATGAAGTTATATTTCCTTTTGCATCATATACTGTTAAATTTTCTACTGTCTTACTACCTTTTTCACTAGTAGTTATTGATTTTTCAGTTTCTTTTGAACCTGCTTCAGAATATCTAGTAGTAATAACAATATCTTCATCTGTATTATTATGATTCTTTATTTTTTCTGTTATTGTTCTACTTTCCATCTTTGTAATATCAGAATATTTTTTATCAGTATCTTTTATATACCTATCATAAATTGCAACAGCTTCTTTAGAACCATTTTTATGCATATCAAGTGCTGCATCAGCTGCTTCATCATGTGTATTATATTCACCTAATATATTTCCAGCACTATCAGTAAGATACCATCTTTTTGTGCCAGAATTTGAATCCCCTGGGTCTCCACTTGAAGGTCCAGTTGAAGATGGTCCTGATCCGCCACCATTATAATATGTTGCACTTGAATGTGGAATATTCCATACTGCATATAAATCTATTGTTGGATAATTACTTTCTATCCAATCATCAGATACTGTATTATAAACATCCCATGTTTTTGTAGTCGCTGTTTGTGACTTGCTCCATCCAAGTAAACCAAATGAATCATTTGTCCATGTTCCAAACTTTCCAGTTTGAGGCCATTTAGGTGTACCATCAGTATTATAACCAAATTTATTGCCAGTTACACCATATGTAAATGTTTGAGTTGCTGTTGTATTAGAACCATCATTTTTATGATATGTTACTTTAAGTACTTTTGCTACACATTTAGCTGCTCCAGCATCACTCGTATATCCTTTAGGACATGGTTTTATACCTTTATCTTCTGAAGGATTTACTGGAACATTTTCAATTCCTTCACAATAACTTCCAGCCAAACAGCTTGCGCACTCAGCTTTGCCTTTTGGTAAATACTGTCCTGCTGGACATGACATAATTTTATTAACTACTAACTTACATGTCGTACTTGCACTTCCTATTGTAGCTGTTATTATTGTTTCTCCTACTTTCTTAGCTATTACATTACCACTTGAATCAATTGTAGCTATTGTAGTACTTGCAATTGACCATGTAGCATCTTTCTCATCAGCATTTGTTGGTACTGGTAACGCTGTTAATGTGAACTTACCTTGTGGTATTACATCTACTGCACAATTACCACCATCAGGTATTACTGTATCACCATTTTTCATTGTTACTCCTGTTGCTGCTGTTCCAGACTTCATTGTTACCCTTTGTATTACATATCCTTCACTTCTATTACCAGCTCTATCTTGTGTCCATATTTTAACATCATAAATTTTATCACTACCTGTATTATTTACTGGTAATGTTATAATACCTTGATAATCTGAACTTCTAGTACATAAATCTTCAATAGGAGTGTAATCCTCATAAGCTTTTGCTTTAGCAGGAATTCCAGTTTTTGGACATTGCGATGTATAATTACCTGATACAGTTCCTACTAGATTTCCATTTTCGTCTCTTGATGTCGTTACCGTTGTTTCACCTGGTAAAGTTCTCTTACTACCTAACGCAGTCGCAATTTGTGACCTTTCGTTTTCATCATTCATTGTATATATAAATTTACCAATTCCACTAGGTCTTGCTGACTCTTTATCTCTACTACGTACAGTTAGTTTAACTACTTTTGTTTCATTTCCTTCTACTTTATCTACAACTGGAGTATTTGGTTTTACAGTGTCCATATTTGCATATGCTGGTTTTAATGTCCATTGACCTTTATTACCAACTTTATCTACTGCTCTTACATATACATATAGTTGAGACCTACTTGCCTCTGTGTTTTCTTTTACCGTTAATTTACCCGTTGCTTCATTATGAGTTGTAATATTATCAGCTTTCTTAGCCTTTACATCATCATATGTATATTCAAAATGATCTAATCCTGAACCTGCATCTGTTGCTTTATATGTTACTGTTAACGATGGCGTATTATGCCAATCATCTATATCATCAGCCCATGTATGTGTAAATTCTACTGTTGGTCCAGTTAAATCTATATACAAATTAACTATATTTGACCAAGGTCCTGCAACTCCATCTTTACTTACTGCTCTTATACATACTTTATTCTTTCCTTCTTCAGTCCAATACATTGAGCCTTGATTTGGTGAAGTTATATAAGCTTTACTATCAACACTATTACAATCTTTTGAGACCTCAAAGAATGCTAATTCTGTTCCCTTTGCAGGTATTGCTTTAAAATCAACATGTATTCCTGTTTCTGCTCCACCAATCCATAATTCATTTGTATTATGTACATTTGATGGATTTGCACTATTACCAGTTATTATTGTCTTTCCAGGTGCACCAGTTGGCGAAGAATTTCCCCCTGTTTCTACAACTTTAACTGTTATAACTCTACTTGCTTCTTGGCCATCAGTTGAATGTGCTATAACATTTACCACATATGTTCCTAATATACAAGCAATTCCCTTATTATCTTCTAATTCAACAATAGGAGTTGTTGAACTTGTAAATACTATTCCGCCTTTTACTAAATCAGCCTCATTTAAATCACAATTACTTGTTCTTAGTGGCACACTAATTATATCAGGCCCTGCTATTCCAAGCGTTTCTTCAATTATTGTAACTACTATTGATTTAGTTTGTTTTACTACTCCATTTCCATGGATTGCTGTATATATTACTCTGTATTTTCCTACTTTATTCCAATCTATTGCACTTACTGCTTTCTTTGTTATATAATCTTCTATTTTCATTGTAACATTTACTGCCACACCATTTTCATTTACTGCTTTTGGTGCTTTTATTAGATTGTTATTTCCTTTTACTACTTCTTTAGTAATAGTATTCTTATCTTATGT
>JAEEGL015129625.1_pt1 | contig 11563 bp, 13 predicted proteins | sample 9134231 | NCBI WGS metagenome assembly JAEEGL01 (sample SAMN16246548, study PRJNA631951) | gut metagenome | biome: gut microbiome; feature: rumen; material: fiber-attached | host: Bos | place: Iran: Karaj | collected 2018-10 | reverse complement strand
TAAATAAATTATATGGTAAGATTCTTTATGTTTTACAAATCAATGAAGATGATTTAGAGTTTAGAAAATATAAGGAAATTATTAGCAAACTAAAAAAGACAATTTATGTTATTTAAACTTGGATTGTCTTTTATTTGAATAATACCTTTAAAACTCATTGACATATATAGACTATAAATATATAATTTAATTAGGAGATATACTAGATTAGTTAGGTGTTTTACTCTATTAGGCATCTATGATGCTTAAAGAGGTGGTTTCTATGATTCAAAAAATTATAGAAAGGAATAATTCAAGTGGAATTATTAGTTGCATTTGTAACTGTAATCTTATTGATTATCATAGTTCTAAAAAAGAACTAGCTTAAATGAAAACACCAACTCAACTTTGAGATGGTGTTTTCCCCAATTATTTAATAGAGAAAATGCCTAACACCCAAAGTCAGGTATATCTCCTTTTTTTAGTATATGTAAATGAATATTTAATATACTTTGAGGATAACGTTATTTCCCTCTTCGTATACATAATAACACATTAGATAATTTATGTCAAATTATTATGAATAATTATATGTTATTTTTTCTTTTAACCAAAAGTACTCTTTTGTTTCAAAATTACATACAAAAATATCTTTATGATAGATATAAAATATACATAATAACTCTCTTAAATGTTTAGTAGTACTTATACATGCATAACTTTTAGTAATCTTAAGTGTAGTATCACCATCAATAGTATAAATATTATCTACACACTTCATATCATATTTCTTTTCTAAATAATTCTTTATTATAGAGTCATTAAAGAAGTAGCACACATTATGATAAATACCAAAACCATAATTGTAGTTTTCTCTTTTCATATATTTTAAATTTTCTAACATTGAGTATAAGTACTGATCATTTTTCTTATAGAATTCTTTCTTTATTACAAATAAATAGTATTTCATATTATCACCACCTTGATTATATAAAATACTATTGTCGAATTATGTTTCTTTTTATCTTATTTGTTAATTATGTCATAAACTTTTTTATATATAGTTGCAATATAAAATCCTACATATTCAAGTACATCTTCTTCATTCCCACTTGCACCAAATTTTGTAATATTTATTATATTGTTATAATCAGTTATTTTAGTATAATGTATAGCGGTAGATGCTTCTATTACTATTATCTTTTTATCTTTTAGTACACTTTGTTGATAGTCTTTTGATTGAATTAAAAATACATCTAAACTAGTCATACTTACTACTCTGACAGGTATGTTGTTTTTTTCTAAGGCATAAGCAATTTTTAAAGCAGTCGCAACCTCAGTACCTGATGCAACTAGAGTTGCTTTAAAGTTTTCACTATCTTTTATTACATAACCACCATTTTGCGTATTAGTCGCACTAGTATTGTTTAGTTTAATCACATTTGATCTTGATATTATTAAAGCACTTGGATTAGTATGAGATAATATTGATTGGTAAGAGCCTATTATTTCTTTTAAATCTGCCGGACGATATACTTTTATATTAGGTATATCTCTTAGCGCAGATAACTGTTCAATAGGTTGATGGGTAGGTCCATCTTTTCCTATAGTAACTGAATCATGTGTAAATATATATAATACTGGTAAATTCATTAAAGCAGACATTCTTATACCAGGCCTTAAATAATCAGAAAATGATAAGAAAGTTGATGTAAATGGTCTAAATCCCAATAATGCAAGTCCATTAGAAATAGCAGCAGAAGCATTTTCTCTTATACCATACCAAATATTTTTTGCTTTATAATTTTTAGGTGTAATATCATCTCCATATTCAAGATATGTTTTAGTTGATGATGACACATCACAAGCTCCACCAATAAAACTATCTACATATCTGGATATAGTATTCATTACATATTTATTTATATCACGCATTGAATTATTATCTTGCCTACTCCAATTAAGCTTACTAATATCATAAGTTTGATTAGGTTCAAAGAAAAATTTTAACTGTTTATATTCAGTATCTATATTAGGTTTAATTTTCTCATTATAAGTATTTATTGAACTATTATACTTATCACCTACCCTAGTTGCGATAAAACTAATAAGTTCTTCTTTGTTAGATTCATCGATATAAAAATCTTCATTAGGTATAGATAACTTATTTTTTAGTTGTTCTAAATCTTCTTTAGTTAATGGAGTTCCATGAACCTTATTATTATCTTGTAGAAGTGAACCATAACCTAAATGAGTTTTAACCTCAATAAACGCAGGCTTTTTACATCTTTTAGCTTTACTTATTTCAAAATTTAACTGTTTAATACTATTGCCATCATTTACTTTAAATGTTTCAAAGCCCATGGCTTCAAATCTTTCTTTAATATTCTCTCTAAATGTATTATCAGTACTACCATCTAAAGTCATACTATTTGAATCATATAGTATTATTAAGTTATCAAGTTTTAGTGTTCCAGCAAGAGAGCAGGCTTCATAAGATAGACCCTCCATTAAATCTCCATCACTTACTAACACATATGTATTAAAATCAATTAATGAATTCTTATTGTTAATCTTAGAATTAGCATTTAATATTTTTTCACCTAAGGCAATACCTACTGCAGTTGCGATACCTTCTCCCAGTGGCCCTGTTGAACACTCAACTCCTGGAGTTACTCCATATTCTGGGTGTCCTGGTGTTTTGGAATTAATGCATCTAAAATTTTTTAAGTCATCAATAGTTAAATCATAACCACACATAAAAAGTGTTGCATAAAGGAGTGTAGAACCATGTCCGGCAGACATTATAAATCTATCTCTATTATACCAAGTGGGATTTACTGGGTTTATGTTTAAATGATATTTATATAGAGCATATATAATTGGAGCAGATGATAAAACTATTCCTGGATGTCCACTATTTGCTTGATTTATCATATCAAGACTCAAAGATTTTATATTAGCAATTATCTCTCTATCCATAACAAGATTACCTACCTTTCATATTTTTATTATAACACTATTTAGTAAAATAATAAATGTAATTTTTTTATGAACAAACGTTTGACAAGTATATGTTTGTTTGGTATAATTAATTTGGTTGGTGATGAAATGGAAAGTTTAACTGAAAGACAAAATGAAGTATTAGATGTAATTAAAAAGTATATTGCAGATAATGGATACCCTCCTACAGTAAGAGAAATTGGGGATATTTTAGGACTATCTAGTCCAGCAACTATTCAGGTTCACTTTGATAACCTTGTAAAAAAAGGTTATATCAAAAAAAGAAGTAATATGAATAGAACTATTGAGTTGCTTGTTGAAAATGAATATTTAAATAATGATGATAACATTGTAAGTATTCCTCTACTAGGTAAAGTTACTGCAGGAAACCCTATTGAAGCAATTGAAAATCCTAGTAATTATTTTAAAATACCTACAGAATTAATTCCTAGAGGAAAAAATTTATTCGCACTTACTGTCGATGGCGAAAGTATGATTAATGCTGGTATATTTGATAATGATATTGTTATTATTGAAAGAACTAAAAGTGCGAAAAATGGAGATATTGTAGTTGCGATGAATGATGAAAATGAAGCTACATTAAAAAGATTTTATAAAGAAAAAAATCATTTTAGATTGCAACCTGAAAATGATACTATGGAACCAATTATTTTAGATAATGTTACTATATTAGGAAAATTAGTAGGATTATATAGAAGATTTTAAAGGCTTAAGCCTTTTTTGTTATTGCTATCTTTTAATATACAAATTTGACAATAACTAATATTTTTGATAGTATAAACATCGTTTGAAGGGGGAATAATTTATGGCATTTAGTGAAGCATCTAAATTTGATAATATAATGAAAGAAATAGAAAATTTAATTAGTTGGTATGAAGAAAAGCACATTGATCAAAGTTCTATAAAAGCATTCTTAGCTAGTGGTGAAAGTTTTAGATATTGCGCAACTAAAGATAGCATTGCTCATATGCTCGGAATTAAAACGGACTTTTTATCAACGTGTGGTATGTTTAACACAACAAAATCTTATAATTTAATTAAAGCACTAATTGAAAATCAATATCGTATTAGTAGTAAAATACTAAATAATGAAATAAAATTATCTGATATTTTTAGTAAACATATTCACAAGAAATTAGCAATCTTTAAATCCAATATAAGTATTAGTTTGGACAATATCTTATTTATCTGCAAATATAATCGTAATAAAGTAATTGAATATGGTGGAGAGCCTAGAAATTGTGATTATATAATTGTCAAAGAAACAGATGATGGACAAATTCAAGAATTAGATATTGTTTTATCTGGCAAAATAGCTAAACCAGTTTCTAGTAGGATGTATGAAAGCGAAATCGAGACTAAAGATGAGTTTAGTGAACTATTAAGATATCAAGACATCTCTATATTAACTTCAATTATAATAGACACTGGATATTATGATGATAGTAAGAAGTTCTATTTGAGAGAAAATGATAAGTTATCTAAATTACAACAATTAGAAAATATTAGATTAAGATATAATTGTAATATTGATGTTGTTGATGATTGTAAGTATTATTATAAAAAAACAATAAATGGTAAAACTGTTGGTAGAAACAATTATGATGTAATAGCACAAATTATTAATTGTATTCTTGATGGTAATTTAATTACAAATGAAACACTGGATGTATCTTTTTCTGAGTTAACTATGCAACAAAGAAATTTAATTGATGCTCTCAATGATAAAGTAATAATGGGAAATAATAATCCTAATAATAATAAGAAATACTCTGCATTAGAAAAACAAGTAAAAGATTTAAAAAATGCAAAAAAAACACTAGAAGAAGAAAACACTAAATTAACTAAGAAATTAGAAGAAACTACTATTGAAAGAAATGAGTTAAGAACTAAAGATGAGAAGGCTAAAGAATTAATTAAAACATTTAGAATTTCAATTGAAAAATATGATAATCCAACAGAATAAATGTTGGATTTTTTTCTTGTATAGAAAAAGAAGATTATTCATCCTCTAACTCGTTATCATCTATAATAGTTAAATCTTCTAAATCATCATCTGTATCAACGCCTTCTTCATCCTCCATTGCATCAATATCTTCAGATTCAACTGTTTCAACTACTTCATCTGCATCTTCTTCCGTTTCCTCTTCATCATACTCTTCATCATCGTCATCATCTATGATAATTTCTACCTTATGTTTATCTTTTAAGTCCCAACAAGCATTATCTAATAAAATAAACCTTTTATCAGTAGTTAAAGATGTATAATAATCACCTATTTGATTAGCATAATCCTCATCTGTTAATTCTAATAATTTACATATTTCTTTAAATAAAGTTGGTGTATTTAAACTCTTCTTTTTTTCTTTTAAAATCATTTCTGTTAAATCACTATAAGATAAAGTTTCTAATTCTTCTTTTGGCATTTTATTTAATTTCATATTTCCTCCTACATTTTATCAGGTGCATCTACACCGATTAATTTTAAAGCATTCTTGATAGTAATCTTTGTAGCCTTAATTAAGTTTATTCTATCACTCGTATAATTAGTATCATCTGTTAATACTTTTTCATGGGCATAGAATGAATGAAAAGATTGCGCAAGTTCATACACATAATTAGTAATTAAATGTGGTTGTTCTTTTAATGCACTAGACTTAACAACATCACTAAACTCATATATTTTAGTAAGTAGATTAATTGCATATTCACTACTTAATGTTTTGTAATCACTACCACTTGTTTCTTTATTATATTCACTTAATATAGAACATATTCTAGCATGAGCATAACCCACATAATAAACAGGATTCTCATTAGATTTTTTAGTAGCTAACTCCATATCAAAATCAAGTTGTGTATCAAGTGAACGAGATGAAAAGAAATATCTTGCAGCATCAACTCCAACCTCACTTAATAAATCATTTAGTGTTAAAGTCTTACCAGTTCTCTTACTGAGTTTAATCTCTTCTCCATTTTTTAGTAATCTTACCATCTGTAAAATCTTAACTTCTAGCTTGGATGAATCTTCACCCATCATAGTAATAGCAGCTTTAAGTCTATTAATATATCCATGATGATCAGCTCCAAGGACATCTATTAATTTATCATAACCTCTAGAATATTTATTTAAATGATATGCAATATCTGGAAGAAGATAAGTATTATTATGATCACTTTTTACAAGTACTCTATCTTTTTCATCACCATATAAACTAGTTTTTAGATATAGTGCATTATCACTCATGTAAGTATTACCAGACTCTTTTAATTTAGATAATACATTATCTACTTCTTTATTTTTATAAAGGTCAGTTTCACTACTCCATTTATCAAAATGTATTCTAAAATCACTTAAATCAGATTTAATCTTTTTAAGAAGAAAATCTACTCCTTTTTTCCTAAAGATATCATTAGGTGCACTATCTGCATACTCATTATAAATATCACGAGCAACCTCAATAATATCTTCTCCATGATAACTATTCTCACCTAATTCTTCATCTATTCCACATAAATTATGATATCTTACAATAATAGATTTCTCTAAGTTATTAATCTGATTACCTGCATCATTAATATAGTATTCACGAGTTACATCATATCCTGCAAAACGCATTATATTAGCAAGCGAGTCACCATATGCTGCACCTCTAGCATGACCTATGTGTAAAAAGCCTGTAGGGTTTGCACTAACATACTCTAAATTAACCTTAATACCATTACCTATATTAGAACTACCATAATTATCACCTTGTTCTAATACTTTGTTAATATTATCAAATAAATAATCATTCTTAACAAAGAAATTTAAAAATCCAGGTCCAGCAATTTCTATCTTTGTAATAAATTCTTCATCAATATTATCTTTAATCATAGTTGCAATTTCTCTAGGATTTTTCTTAAGCGTACGTGCAAGTTGCATAGCTATATTAGATGAATAATCTCCATTACTACTATCTTTTGGAACCTCAATAACAATATCACTTACAGTAATATCTAATTTACTTAAAGAATCATTTATTACTTTTTTTAACTTCTCCTTCATGTACCACCTCTAATAAATATTTAAATTTATTACCTTCTATTTCATATTCTAACTCTATTTTATTATCATTAATCTTTAATTTATTAGTTATCGTGTTTAGTATAAACTTCTTAGTTCCACCAAACACTGTATAAGTTGACTCAGTATTATTATTTTTATCGAATACTAAATTAATACTATATTCATTACAAATTCTATCAATATATAACTTATCATTATCAGTTTTAACAGTCACTGATATATTATTCTCCATATACTTATATTTATTCTTATTTTTTATTCCAGATACATTAATATCTAGATTATCATCACCTATTAATTTAATATGTAATTTTACCATGGCCATCAACTCCAGAACATTATAGCACATATTCTTATAATTTGCACTCCATTTTTATATTTTAAACTCATATTTTCATATTTTTTTGCAATACTAAATTTAGAACTAGGTGACTATAATGAAATTAATAAAAAAATTACTTGTAATATTTACTATTTTAATACTATTATTAACCATTATTTATTTAATATTATACCTATATGTAAAAAAAAATCCAATTGATATAAAGATTAATAATAGTTATTATATATATGATAAAGATAATAAACTAGTTAATAGTATGTCAGATGAATGGATAAAACTAGATAGTATATCCGATAATTTAATAAATGCAACACTAGCTATTGAAGATAAAAACTTCTATAAACATCATGGTTTTGATTACCTTAGAATTATGAAATCAATGTATACCAATCTAACTAATAAAAAAATTGTTGAAGGTGCATCTACTATTACCCAGCAATACGCTAAAAACTTATTTTTAGATTTTAATAAGACTTGGAAAAGAAAAATAAAAGAAGCATGGTTTACTTTTAAGCTAGAAACTAATTATTCTAAAGATGAAATATTAGAAGGATACTTAAATACTATTAATTATGGAAATATATATGGAATAGAAAATGCTTCTCATTACTATTTTAATAAAAGTTCTAAAAACTTGACTATAGCAGAAGCATCCATGCTTGCAGGAATACCTAATTCTCCTAATAATTATTCACCATTAATTAACGAAACTAAAGCTAAACAAAGACAAAAAGTAGTACTAGATGCAATGGTTAAAAACAAGTATATAACTAAAACTGAGGCTAATAATGCATATAATACTAAATTAACTTACTATGGACATTTTGAGACTAATAACTCTAAAACATTAGAATATTATCAAAATGCAGTTATGACTGAGTTAAATGATATAAAAGAAATACCTAAATCAATATTAGATACTGGTGGATTAAAAATATATACTTATCTTGATATTGATGCACAAACCAACTTAGAGAATAATATTAATAAATATATTACTAATGATGATATTGAAGTATCTAGTATTATGATGGAACCAAATAATGGTGGAATTATTGCTTTAATAGGCGGTAAGAATTATCAAAAGAGTCAATATAATAGAGCTACACAAGCAAAAAGGCAAGTAGGTTCTACGATAAAACCATTTCTATATTATTCAGCATTGGAAAATGGTTTTACTGCATCTACTACTTTTACTAGTGAAAAAACTACTTTTTTATTTGATAATAATAAAACTTATTCTCCTAAAAATTATAATGATAATTATGGAAATAAAGAAATAAGCATGGCAACTGCTCTTGCTTATTCTGATAATATATACGCCGTTAAAACACATTTATTTTTAGGAGAGAAAAATTTAATAGATATGTTAAGGAGAGTTGGTATAAATGAAAAGTTAAAAGCTAATCCCTCACTTGCTTTAGGTAGTGGTGAGATAAGTCTACTTTCAATGACTAATGCATATTCTAGCCTTGCAAATCTAGGTTACAAAGTAAAAGGTCATCTAATAAAAAAGGTAGAAGATATGAATGGCAACACTTTATATGAGTATAAAAACACCAAAGAAAAAATACTTAATTCAAGTATTGTCTATATATTAAATGAACTTTTAACTAGTACTTATAACTATAACTTTATCGATTATAACTACCCTACGTGCTACGACATAACGCAAAAATTAACTAATAAGTATTCTATTAAAACAGGAACTACTGATAATGATCATTTAATATTTGGCTATAATAAAGATATAGTATTATCACTTTGGAGTGGTTATGATAAAGATAAGACAAGTGAGGTATCAGATGGTAAGCCACTAAGACAGATTTGGGCTGATACAATAGAGGAATATCATAAAACTAATAAACCTAAATGGTATAAAATACCAGATAATGTAGTTGGAGTATTAGTTGATCCAATAACAGGGAAACCAACAACTGATAATAAAAAAGCAACCATGTTTTATTATATTAAAGGAACAGAACCTGGATATGATGATAACTTAGATACATTAATTCCTACAGTAAAAGAAAATGACTAATACATCATTTTCTTTTTAATATTTTTATACATTTATCTACATCTTCATCTTGTATAAACTTCTTAGTACAAACAAAATTATCTGGAAAATATCTAACTAATTCTCCCATATCATCTAAAACTACATAATTACTAATATCATATTTATTAAGTGATGTATTAATCTCAGTTGCTCTATTTTGTGAGTGACACATAGAACTATTTAAAAGTGGATTATCTTGAAACCAATATTTATCAAGTCCTTGTATTTTAAGTAAATCTTTCATCTTATCATGCTTTTTAGGGTCTCTCCAATCACTGGATATAATAATAGAAGAATCTGTATAATCTAATACATATTTTAGCCTATCAACTGCACTTTTTTCCCAATCAGCATATACCGCACAAACGTCATAATCACTATATTTACTATAATCGACACCATATTTTTTGCTTAATTCATCTACAACATTAGTTTTCATATAATCAAATCTTTTAAAAGATGTATGTGGCTGAACTACACCATTTATATCTAAAAATACTACTTTCATAAACTACCTTCTAACACTAATTATAGTATAACATGTTTTATTCAAATTAAATAATTATGTTACAAAATTAACGAAAACTTTTTCTATTAAACTTCCATAATAATAAACTTATTAAATAAGATACTATTAACATTATAGGTAATACTATTACTGTATTAATAAGTCCACCTTGTACAAAATAATACCAATCATATACTGGACTTACTTTACCGTTTTCAATATGAATTAACACATTTATTAGATAAAACAATGCATAGATTGTTGTTGGTGATATGCCAACAAATGTATATTTAAAATTTAATTTATCTATCTTTTCAAAAAATATAAATATTATTGTGCTAAGTAATAGGGTTGTTAGATGAAAAAATAAGTTACTATTTTAAGAAGTTTAACTACACCACCATCTACTATACAACCTAAATATCCAAACACTGTTAAGAAAGTAAGTGTAATTCCTACGGTTGAGATAAGTTTTATTACATAATACCTTTTTTGTATTTCATTAATTCTATCTTGTAATAATTTCACTTCATTAATACAAAATATCAATAATACTAATTCCTGAAAATATTAGAATCTACTATAAAGAATTTAAACATATCAATTTTACTTATTTCTAACAAATGTTCACCACTCATAAACTTAAAACCTGTAAACATTATAATAGTTGAAAAAATTGTAAACGCTATAATTAAATAACCATCTATCTGTTTAAATAATAGTTTTCTATATACCCTATGATATCTGAATTATTCATCTTTACTTTTTCGTAAGAAAGTAATTCATCTAATGAATAATAATTACCTTCAACATCAGCATTAATCTCATAAAAATAATGATGATATATTCTATTTTCTTCCTGAGAAACAGAATACTTTTCATGAACTTTATCAAACAATAACTTTATGTTATCCCTTTTTATACTTGTTCCAAAATTTTCTTCTATATATTTAACAATATCTTCTATATTATTCCCTTTTATATTAGGAAATAATAACATATCCCATCTCTTATCATATATATTTAAATACTTATTGTCTTTTTTTACTATTATAATTGAATGAACGTGTTCCATTTTTATAACTCCTTTAAATCCAATTTTCTACTTTTTCTTTTGCATCTTTAACAGTTGAACCTAGTATTGCAAGTCCATTACTATCAATAGTTGCTCCTATACATATTCTTTTAACATCCGATATAACATTACCTAAGAAAGAACCTTCATGTGTAGTAATTACTCTAATGGTTTTACCTGTAAAATCTAAATCTTTAATAGCAGTTTCTATCTCCGGTGCATAAGTTCCCCAATAAATTGGTGTCATTATATAAATAATTTCATATTTTGATATATCATTTATTGCATTTTTTATTGGAGCATTACCAATTCTTTCTTTAGCCTCTTCAATACAAGTTGAATAATCTTTAGCATAAGGTACTAATGGTTCTAACTTAAACATATCCGCATTAGTTATCTTTTTAACATATTCGGCAACTACCTCAGTATTACCCTTATCAATATAACCAACTGAATAATTTTCATCAGCTCTACTAAAATAAATAATTAAACTTTTCTTATCT
>JAEEGL015024528.1_pt1 | contig 11563 bp, 7 predicted proteins | sample 9134231 | NCBI WGS metagenome assembly JAEEGL01 (sample SAMN16246548, study PRJNA631951) | gut metagenome | biome: gut microbiome; feature: rumen; material: fiber-attached | host: Bos | place: Iran: Karaj | collected 2018-10 | reverse complement strand
CAACCGACGTAAATGCAGCAGAACGTCTTTCTGATGCGACCATCGTACTTACCAACCGAATTAAAATTTCAGGAGAGATACTTGACAGATGCGGTAAAATTCGTTTTGTCAGCGCGCTGGGCACGGGATATGATATGATAGACGTTTCCGCTTGCAGAGAACGCGGGATCGAAGTCTGCAATGTTCCCGGATATTCCACGGTCTCGGTAGCGCAGCACGCGTTTTCTCTTCTGATTTCGCTGATAAGCGATATTCCGGGCTGGAGTTCAGCCGTCAGGGCGGGGAAGTGGACGGGGACTTTTGACTATACACCGCTGCGTTTTATTGAACTTTACGGAAAAACCGTCGGAATTTACGGCTGCGGCACAATCGGAAGAATGATGGGTGATATTTGCGCCTCGTTCGGTGCAAACGTTGTTGGATACAGAAGAAATCCTCCTGCTGAAAAAGAAAATGGCAGGATCAGATACGTCGACAGAGAAACGCTTATTTCCGAATCTGATTTCATCTCGTTTCATTGTCCGCTTTCCGATGAAACGCGCGGACTTGTTGACCGTGACTTTATTGATAAGATGAAAACCGGCGCTTTTATAATTAACACCTCACGCGGTGCTGTAATCAATGAAACTGATTTGTATAGCGCGTTGTCTGCAGGAAAACTCGCAGGGGCGGCGCTGGACGTTATGTCAAAAGAACCGCCTGACGCTTCAAATCCGCTTCTGACGTGCGACAGATGTATCATAACTCCTCACTGCGCATGGACCTCACGCGACGCTCGCCTCAGACTTCTCGACATTATAGATAATAACATAAAATCATTTATCGAAACTGGTAAGGGAATTAACAGAGTATTATGACAAACGGTCAGAATATGCCGACATTCGAGCAGATTGAAAACAACACAAAAGCCGCAAAAAAGAAACGCAATCTGAGAAAGGTGCGCTTCACTGTTTACTTTTTTGCGGCTGCTCTCATTTGGCAGGAGCTTTTCACACGGCTTTTCACGTTTGGCGGGATTCAGTTTTATCAGTTTATTCTGATAACATTGTTTTCAGTTCTTTACGGCCTTATTTTCGGAATTATTCTTTCTTTCATCAAGAGCGAAAAGGCAAGGTTTATTACTGCAATAGTTGTAATGTCAGTGACCTCGGTCATTTTTTCGGCTCAGGTTTGTTATTTCAACGTTTTCAAGAACTACTTTGCCTGGGATTATCTTGACGGAGCGAAAGGAGTTTTTACGGATTATATCGGGGAAACTCTTCTTTCGATAGTTAAAAGTCTTCCGGTGATCATAATCAATTTTCTTCCGCTCGTATTCTGGATTTTGTTGAGAAAACGGTTCTTTGCCTATAAGAAAATGAAAAGATTTATCCAGATACGCGCCGGTCTTGCCGCCGCCGCATCTCTGATACTTCTTTTGATTTTTATTCTTCCGAGCGAGGGCGCGAGAATTACGTATCATGAGAGAAACGTGAATGATTCCTCCATTTTATTCGGAGTAATGACTTCCACCCGCCTTGGGATTAAGACAATGATATTCGGAGAGCCCAGCATCCCTGACTTTGAAAATACCGATGATACATACGTTCCTCCGAAACCGATTTCTACAACTGTTCAGGATGACACAGGGGAGAATACCGGATTGCCTCCTGTCGGGACGGATACCGAATCAGATACCGTTGAACCGGTAAAGCCCGTTGAATACGGATATAATGCTATTGATATTGATTTTGAAACGCTAATCGCGAACGAGAAGAAATCCGAGGTACTGAATCTTCATAAGTTTTTCAACGCTCAATCTCCGTCAAAGCAGCATAAATATACCGGCATTTTTGAGGGCAAAAATCTAATATTCATTTCGCTTGAAAGTTTCTGCGGAGAGTTTATTGACCCGAAACTCACCCCGACGCTTTATAAAATGACAACGACGGGATTCGTCTTCAACAATTATTATAACTTCTGCTGGGGAGGAAGCACGTCAACAGGCGAATACGCTAATCTTACCGGTCTGTTCCATACAAGCGCATCCTGTCTTAAAAATCTTGACGGAAAATATATGCCGTTTGTACTCGGAAACTCTCTCGCGAGTAGGGGATATACGATTAAAGCTTATCACGCAAATACGTATTCATATTACAGCCGGAATCTCGCTTATCCCGCGCTCGGATATCCGCTCGGTACCAGTTATCTCGGCAAAGGAAACGGATTTGAAAAGCTTGTTGACAAAGACGGGAACGGATTGACAAAGAAGAGCGGGAACAAGGATCTCTGGCCGATGTCCGATCTTGAAACCGCAAAAGTGACAATTGACCAGTATATTGATTCCCAGCCGTTCCACGTTTATTATATGTCGATAAGCGGACACTGCAACTACAACTGGTCTGGCAACGACATGTGTAAGCGTCATCGTGACGAGGTTCAGAATCTCGGGTATAATCTCGAGGAAGTTAAAGCGTACGTTGCCGGCGAGCTTGAAGTTGAGCTCATGCTGACTTACTTTGTTGAACGACTTGAAGAAGCCGGAATCCTTGAAAACACTGTATTTGTACTCTCGGCTGACCATTTTCCTTATGAAATGAGCACCGCTTCGATGGCGGAGCTCTACAAACTGAATGAGACCGGTATTGTCAACAATTACGATCTTTACCGCAATAAACTGATTCTCTGGTGCGCCGGTATGAAAGAGACCGTGACGGTCAATACCCCGTGTTCTCAGCCCGATATACTCCCGACAGTGCTTAATCTCTTCGGAATCAAATACGACAGCAGACTTATGTGGGGAACCGATATTTTAGCGAGCGAGGAATTTCTCGGAGAAGACGGAAAGGATCCGATCGTAGTTTGCAATTGTCTCTATGACAGCGGAAGAGGGCTCAAAGGATCGTCCTGGGGCTGGATAACAAAGTACGGCAAGTATCAGGGCGGCAAATTTACACCGGCCGACGGCTACGTCTGGGAGTCCGACAAGGCGAGAAGTTCGTACGTTAAATCAATAACGGCGATGGTTAACAAGCAGTCTTATATCAAAGCGGTTCTTTCAAACGACTATTATTCGTACCTTAGGGCATACATTGAGAGGTAAAAAATGAAGTATTGCGTTCTTTATAATCCAATAGCCGATAATTCAAACGGAAAGGCAAACGCCGAAAGAGCTGTCGGAAATTATTTCAATAATTCCGAGGAGATTGTTTTCCTCGATATAACAGTGACGGATTATTATAAGCTGTACGCCGATCTTTCAGACGACGACGTGCTCTGTCTTTGCGGAGGAGACGGCACCATTAACAGATTCGTTAACGATTCGCCGTATATTCCGCCGAACCTTATTCTTTATTTTCCGTGCGGGTCGGGAAACGATTTTATGCGTGACGTCGCCGGAACAGATCACGGAGATAAACCTATTGAGCTCAACGACTATCTGAAAGATCTTCCGAAGGTTACCGTTAACGGAAAGGAATACAGATTTATAAACGGCGTCGGTTTCGGGATCGACGGTTACTGCTGCGAAGAAGGCGACAGAATACGTAATGAAAAGCCCGGAGAAAAAATCAATTATACTTCAATCGCAATAAAAGGGCTTCTTTTCAAATTCAAGCCGCGTAAAGCCGTTATTAAAGTTGACGGTGAAACGAGAAGCTATGAAAAAGTTTGGCTTGCTCCCGCCATGTTCGGAAGGTGCTACGGCGGCGGAATGTACCCGACGCCCGATCAGTCGAGGACCGGTGAACCGAGAAAACTTTCTACGCTGATTTTTCACGACTCCGGCAAACTTAAAACTCTTATGATCTTTCCCGGTATATTCAAAGGAGAGCACGTCAGACACAAGGATTGCTGCGAAGTCCTTACCGGCAAAAAAATATCAGTTATGTTTGACAGACCGACGGCTCTGCAGATCGACGGTGAGACGATCCTCGGTGTCACGTCCTACACGGCCGAGATATGAACGGAAAAATCAGGACCATCCGGTTTTGTAAAAAATTGTTAATTGCTTTTCTTGCGGCGATTCTCGCTTTCGCCTTATTTACCGCGGTTGTAAACTCAGTTATGATGCTTTCGACTGAAAAACGTATTTTTGCGCCGGACGATAATGAAATTCCTGCCAACCCTGATACGATTATTGTTCTCGGCTGCGGAATAAAAAGAAACGGCGAGCCGACAGACATGCTGAGGGACAGACTTATAACCGCCGCGAAAATCGCGACCATGTGTCCGAAAGCCACAATACTTCTGACCGGCGATCACAGAAGAGATAATTACGATGAGATTGCCGTAATGAAACGGGTTATAATCGAGCTCGGAGTCGATGAGCGCCGCATCGACTGCGACGGATACGGATTATGTACTTACGACAGCATGGTCAGGAGCGCAGAACAGTACGACGCAAAAAAAGCTCTGATAATTACTCAGAAATTTCACCTTGCGAGGGCGGTTTATTCCGCACTGAATTACGGGATAGACGCCTACGGAGTTGAAGCTGATCTGAGATCGTATCAGGGTATTGTTTACAACAATATGCGCGAACTTCTCGCGAGAGACAAGGACTTCATCATAAACATTTTCAGAAAGAGACCGGAAATGGGAGACAAGGTTTCTCCCGATAAAAACGGTTATATTTCAGACGGCACTACTTGACTTTTTTCAGGCAAAGTGCTATAATCAAATACGAGGACACGTCCGGATATCAAAGTCGCACAAAGAGAGCGCGGGAAGGTGAGAGCCGCGTTGCGATCGTATTCGGGTACCGCCTCGGCTGAACAAATTCAGATTTAACGAGTAAAAGTTCCGGGTGGAACCGTGCAGCAATGCACCCCAGACGAAAGTCCGGGGTGTTTTTTTTTCAGGAGGTTATAAATGACTGTTTACGAATTTTTAAAAGACAAAGAGCTGATGCAGAGAGACGTTCTCGCGGCTTGTGTGAACGGAAAAACCGTCGGTCTGTCTGACGAATATCATGAAGGAGACGAAGTCGCGCCGCTTACTTTTGCCGACTCAGAAGGGAAGAAGGTATTTTGGCACTCGACCTCTCACGTTCTCGCTCAGGCAGTAAAGCGCCTGTATCCCGATTCGAAGCTTACGATAGGTCCGGCAATCGAAAACGGGTTTTACTATGATATTGACAGCGAAATTACTTTCTCCGCAGACGTTCTCAGGAAACTTGAGGACGAAATGAAAAAAATAGTCAGGGAAAATCTCGTTATCGAACGTTTCGAACTTCCTCGCGACGAAGCCGTTAAGCTTATGAACGAAAGGGAAGAGCCGTATAAAGTTCTCCTCATAGAAAGAATACCTGACGACGAGAAAATTTCTCTTTACAGGCAGGGAGAATTCATTGATCTTTGCTCAGGTCCGCATATTCACTCGACGGGAGCGATTAAAGCATTCAAGCTAACTCAGTGTACAGGAGCATACTGGGAGGGAAATTCAAAAAACAAGGTTCTTCAGCGGATCTACGGAATCTCCTTCCCGACAAAGGATGAACTGAACGCCTATCTGACGGAACAGGAAGAGGCAAAAAAACGCGACCACAATAAAATCGGCAGAGAACTTGAATATTTCACGACGGTCGACTACGTAGGACAGGGACTTCCGATCCTTCTTCCGAAGGGATCGAGGGTCATACAGCTCCTTCAGCGCTGGGTAGAAGACGTTGAACAAAGCAAGGGCTGCATACTTACAAAAACGCCTCTCATGGCAAAGCGCGATTTGTATAAAATATCCGGTCACTGGGATCATTATCTTGACGGGATGTTCGTTATAGGCGATCCGAACGACGAGACGAAGGAATGTTTCGCTCTTCGTCCGATGACGTGCCCGTTCCAGTACCAGGTTTATCTCAGCAAACCGCGTTCATACAGGGAGCTTCCGATGAGACTGACGGAAACCTCGACGCTGTTCCGCAACGAAGACAGCGGTGAGATGCACGGCCTGATAAGAGTTCGCCAGTTCACGATCTCAGAAGGGCACTATATACTGCGTCCCGATCAGCTTGAAGACGAATTCCGGGGATGTCTTGAACTTGCAAAATATTTCCTCGGCACAGTTGGTTTGCTTGACAAGTGTACGTTCAGATTTTCTCAGTGGGATCCCGCAAATCCGAAGAACAAGTACGAGGGTACTCCCGAGCAGTGGGAAAAGTCTCAGTCGACTATGGAGAAAATACTTAACGATCTCGGCGTAAAATACACGATAGGTATTGATGAGGCTGCGTTCTACGGTCCAAAGCTTGACATACAGTACAAGAACGTATACGGAAAAGAAGACACACTTGTAACGATTCAGATAGATATGCTTCTTGCTGAAAAATTCGGGATGTATTATACCGATACGGACGGACAGAAAAAACTTCCGTATATAATTCACCGTACTTCGCTGGGATGCTATGAACGCACTCTGGCGTACATGCTCGAAACGTTTGCGGGAGCTCTTCCGATGTGGGTATCACCGGTCCAGGTTAAACTCATGCCTATAGGTGATGAACATCTTGATTATGCAAAGAATCTTGCAGACCGTATGACTTCTCTCGGAATGAGAGTAGAAATAGACGACAGGAACGAGAAGATTGGATATAAAATCAGGCAGGCACAAATTGCTAAAATTCCGTATATGCTCATTATCGGAGACAACGAAGTGCGAGAGGGAACAGTATCTGTCAGATCGAGAAAACTTCTTGATCTCGGGTCAATGTCCTGCGACGATGCGATAGACATGTTCCTTGAGGAAATTCGCGAAAAGAAAAAATAACAGGGTATTGATTTATTCGAACGAATATGATAAAATACCGACTGTAAAAAAGCGGACACGGACGGACGTATAGCGGCCGGAACGCCCCGGATCTGAAAGGAGAACTTTATATGGCTTATAAAATAGGTGATGAATGCATTTCCTGCGGCGCATGCGCCGAGGAATGTCCCATCGGATGCATTTCCGAGGGAGACGGAAAGTATGAGATTGATCCCGAACAGTGCATCGATTGCGGCACATGCGAAAGCACGTGTCCCGTGGGCGCTCCCAAACAGGAGTAATCTCTGATTCGACCCGCCGGAAACTCCCGGCGGGTTTCTTAAAATTTTCGACGGGGTACTGCTTACGTCGTTTGTTATATTCTATTTGATTTAATGGATAATTGGACTAAATGGAAATTTAGTACAATTAAGGGAATGAGTTACGGAGGAATAAGAGATGGCAGAAAGCAAAGTTATCGCAGCGGTAAACGGTACTGCAATAACGGAAGAAGATGTAATTATTGAAATAAGAAAGCTCGGAGAGCGCGGCAAAGAGCTTATGAACGACGAAGGAATAAACGCTGTTACCGAAAAACTTATTGAACGCAGACTGATTCTTGCCGGCGCCAAGCGCGACCTTATAGAATTTGATAAAGACTTCAAGGCGCAGCTCGCCGCCGTAAAGGACGAACTGCTCGTGAATTTCGCATTGTCCAGGAAAATCTCCGGAATTAGCGTCACCGAATCGGAAGTCAGAAAATACTATGATGAACATACCGACGATTTTACAGTCGGTCCTTCGGTTACGGCGTCACACATCCTTGTTGACGATCCGAAAAAAGCTGATGTTATCAGAAACGATATTATTTCCGGAAATATCTCGTTTGAAGACGCTGCTCGCAAATACAGTACTTGTCCTTCAAAAGACTCTGGCGGCGCGCTTGGTGAGTTCACCCGCGGACAGATGGTTAAAGAATTCGAAGACGCCGCTTTTACGCTTGAACCCGGCGTCGTGTCTGAACCCGTAAAAACGCGTTTCGGCTACCACATTATTAAAGTCACAGACAGATCAGAATCTAAGAAATTCGATTATGAAGAAATCAAGGATGAACTTAAGAATCAACTCCTTGCCGAAAAGCAGAAAAAAGCCTATACCAGCTACATAAATCAGCTTAAAATACTATTCCCTGTTGAAAGATATTGATTTTCTATGAACAATTATACTAAATTTTCGGTTGACGACAGAGTCGCTCGCTTTTGCGATGATATTGAGATAAAATTACGTGACAGATTCTCTGAAATTGACGCTATTTCCGAGCATAATTTTTATAAAGTATTATCATCATTTCAGAAAAATCGAGTCAATGCGACAAACTTTGCCGTTTCTACCGGCTACGGATATGATGACGGAGGGCGTGACACGCTTGAAGCTGTTTATTCCGATGTATTTCATACAGAAGCAGCTCTTGTAAGACCTCAAATCACTTGCGGAACTCATGCACTCGCAACAGCTCTTTCAGCTAACCTTCTTCCGGGCGACGAACTTCTTTCCCCTGCCGGGGGCCCTTATGATACGCTCGAGGAGGTCATCGGAATTCGTGATTCTGAATGCTCACTAAAAGAATATGGAGTTAAGTACAGACAGGTTGACCTTACAGAAGACGGATCATTCGATTATGATAATATCAGAAAGTCAATCAACGAAAAAACAAAGCTGGCTACTATTCAGAGATCAAAAGGATACAGTACCCGAAAGTCTTTCTCCGTCAGGCAGATAGGTGAGCTGATTTCTTTTCTCAAGTCAGTCAAACCGGATATTACTGTAATGGTCGATAACTGTTACGGAGAATTTACCGAATTGACGGAACCATCGGACTTCGGAGCCGACATGGTCGTCGGATCGCTTATCAAAAATCCCGGCGGAGGTCTTGCGCAGATCGGTGGTTATATATGCGGCACGGAAAAATGCGTAAGGCGCTGCGCATACAGACTTTCTGCGCCTGGACTCGGACAGGAGGTAGGCGCAAATCTCGGGGTACTTCCCTCTTATTTTCAGGGCTTGTTTCTATCTCCGACCGTAACTGCATCAGCTCTTAAAGGAGCAGTATATGCCGCTAATATATATGAAAATCTCGGCTTCAGGTGTTTTCCCGGATCAGATGAAACGCGTCACGACATAATTCAGTGCGTAGAGCTCGGAAGTCCCGAACGGATGATAGCCTTCTGCAAAGGAATACAATTTGCCGCCCCTGTCGACAGTTACGTTACTCCCGTTCCTAATCCGATGCCAGGATATGACAGCGACGTAATAATGGCATGCGGTTCATTCGTTCAGGGTTCATCCATAGAATTATCCGCGGACGGACCGATAAGGGAGCCGTACGCAGTGTATTTTCAGGGCGGACTGACGTGGCCGCATGCAAAAATCGGTATTATCTGTTCGCTTCAGAAATTGTTCGAAAAAGGGCTTGTCAGCTTAGACTGACAGGCCCTTTTTCATTTCATTCATTTGCTTCTATTCAATTTATCTGCCGCTTTTCGCTCGAGTTTGCGTAGCTTTTTCGGCGATGTTTTTGCATCTATATTTGAGTCTTCGATGACTTTTTCCGGTGCCGAGTCAAGAACCCAGGGATTGTTGAAATACCTTCTGAATGTTTTGAGTCCCGATGCGTATGAAAAACCGTCGCAGATACGTTCATCCGTCACAACGGTAAAATCAACGTACTTTTTGCGCATTACTTCTCCCGATTCGTTTAATTCATATTCGTGTTTCGGGGCTCCGAAAGCGATAAACAGCGGACAGTTCCCGAAATCGTAAAGATGATGATATATCGGAGGTATTCCAAGACTTCCCATGGAAGTAATGAACATTGAACCGTGAAACGGGCTGACTTTAAGTATCGCGCCGGGAAGCAATCCAAAATAATCCAGGAGTTTCAGGAGCCAGACAACGAACTTTTTAACAAGTCCGGGAATGTAGTTTATTACTTTTGCTGTGCTGTCAAAGCTCGTTTCGGCAGCCGAAACCGCCCCCTCGTATACGCTTTGAAACTTTCTGTAAACGTCCTCCGCGGTGTCTGTCGGATCAAAGTGGACTTTGATCACGGTATCTGTCGACTCACGGTCAAATTTTGGCTTGACTGCCATGTTGACCTCAATATTGTTTCTTGCAAAAACTTTCTGTCCGCCGATGAACCTGTTCAGATACGGCTTCTGGGATACTGTTCTAACGTATGCGGCAAGAAAAATATGAAGAAGACCGAAATTTGAGAGACCTTTTTCTTTCTGTTCCCTTATGAATTTTTCGGCGTTGGTCATTTCTATCCTGTCGCGGAAAAAATTTGACGAAACGTTTCTTTCAACCATTATGTAAGGAGAAACCGTATCATACGGATCAAGGCCTCTGAGCCTGTATCCGTCGCGTCTGTCACCGAATTTTCTTTTTCTCATTTTTATTCTCTCCGTTCAGAAATAATATCTTGTATTTTGATTGTTGATCGTCGGACGTCTGAGCAAGCAAAACATTTTTGTCACTCATATAGTCAAACAAATTGACAAGGTGAGTCACAAATATATATTTTGTTTTCAGATACGGCATATATCTGAGAATATTGTATATACTCTCGGTGCCTTCTTTGTATGAGGTAGTTTGAAAAGTTTCGTTCAGAAGAAGCAGCGAGTAAGGTCTGACCGATGATATTATCGACGCAAGCTCACCCGCTTCCTGATCAAACCTTCCCCTGGCGTTCTTTTTCATAAACTCTTCTTCGGCAGATGAGAAATGCGAGAATAGTCCGTGTCTGACGGAAAGAACGGCTTTTTCTGCAAGAACGGGAAGTCCGGCCTGTGCAAATAACTGTGCCTCGGCAATCGCCCTCAGAAAGACGGTCTTACCGCTGTCTGTCATCCCCCTGACTATAACTCCGTCGTAAGAAAAGCCGACCGGCAGATCATTTTTTACAATACTCTTTCCGCTGTTTTCGGACATAAGAAGAAGTTCGCTCATTCCGAGAATGTCGATACAATCTTTTTCGGCATCCAGGATCTCCGGAAAACAGACGGCAATTCCCTGCTCCCGCGCTGCCGAGAGGTATTTCAGAGCCACTTCATAAAATACAAGTTCGGAAGATATACCGAAAAAAGTCTCGTACAGTTTACCGGTGACATCGGTAATCGATTTATCAAGTCTCGAAAAAGCCGAGCACAAAAGAGAAACCGACGACGTATACGGATCGTCTCCAGGTTCGGATAAAACAGTAGAAATCTCAGCGGTGTTTTCGCCCTTTTTTCTTTGAAATATTCTTCCGATTATTCCGCTCTGCTGTTTTACTTCGTTGACTGCGAGTATATCGCACATTTCGGGTATCATTCCGTTATCGGTCTTAACGGAAATTTCGTATTCAAAGTCGGAAAAATCACCGCGGCGGAACGTGAGAGCAGTATCAACGATTTCATTGAATTCAACGGAACCTGCAACAGACAGACTATAATCACGTATGGAAACAAAAGCTTCCGACGTGATTTCATATCCCGCGAGAAGCTCCCCGATGGATTCAAAAAAAGATCTGATGGTTGAAGGAAAAGCCGCGACCGCCTTAAGCGATTGAAAAGAATACTCAAGACGCGCGTCGTCGCTGAGTTCTGACATGCGTTCGGGAGCGGACAGTTTTACCTGCTGCCAGTCGCTTCTTATTCTGTCATATCTTGTAAACAGCTTTTTTAGTTCGGTAATCATACCGGGATTACGTACAAGATCAAGCAGAATATTCTGACGGTATATTATGTTTTCGGTAACCGTAAGCGGAGAAGAAAGAATTTTCAGAAAATAATCTGCTTTTCTT
>JAEEGL014549141.1_pt1 | contig 11563 bp, 8 predicted proteins | sample 9134231 | NCBI WGS metagenome assembly JAEEGL01 (sample SAMN16246548, study PRJNA631951) | gut metagenome | biome: gut microbiome; feature: rumen; material: fiber-attached | host: Bos | place: Iran: Karaj | collected 2018-10 | reverse complement strand
GGAGGAACTCGTCGGCATCGTAGAAGCGCCCCTCGATGCGGTTGCCGCGGGCGTCGTACTTGTAGAGGTAGTGCTGCCTCCGCTCGCCGTCGCGGTTGTAGAACTCCATCTCGGTGCAATTGCCTTTGGAGTCGTACTTGTAGGTGCGCTTCTCGGTCATCTCGCCGTCGCTGTCGAAGCTCTGCTCCTCGACCTTGAGACCATTGGAGAACTTACTGCTCTCCTTCTTGGTCATCTGGTTGCCGAGGAAGACAGTGCGCTCAATGCGGTTACCGTCACGGTCGTTGAGGTATGCGGTGCGGCCCGTGAGCATCTTCTCGCGGTTGTATTCATTCCAGCCAAGGCTGTAGCCGTTGACATCGAAGAAGTAGCTGTACCACGTGTAGTCGTCGGCCTTGGTACGGAACTTGTCGGCGAAGTTGCCGCGCTTGTCGAAGGTGATACTGTCGATGCATATCAACTGACGGCCACCGTCACGACCGCCACGGAGGTTGTAGGTGTACTCAATCACATAGATTGCGTTGCCGTGGATGCCCATTTCGGTACGCGAGTTCTTGCGGGGTTTGGGTCCTGCAAATGCCGTGCCCACAACGAGCAGGGCGAGAATGAGAGCGATATTTTTCTTCATTTTTCTCTATTATTTCAAAATGCAAAGATACAACTTTTTTGTTACAAACAACGCAAATAACATAAAATTATTGTTTCCGTCCCCCATTTTTCCGTCTACGGAGCCTCTTGACGCGCTTAATGACTTTGATTTTGGCAATCCAGAAAGGCGCCGACGAAGCGCCGACGAGGGTGATGATACCGGCGATGATATAGCCCCAGGGGTTCGGTATGACACTGCCGAGACCCTCCTTGTGAGCCACGAGGATGAAGCTGGCGCATACGAAAGTCATGAAGTTGGCCGGCAGGATGGTGAGCAGCGCGGCATAGCCCATGCCTTTCTTCAACAGGAAGGAAGTGATGGCCCAGAGGGTGAAGACTGCCAGTATCTGGTTGCACCAAGCGAAGTAGCGCCAGATGGTCTGGAAGCCGTCGGCATCGCTGAAAGCATAGACCAGCAGGCCGCCAGCCAGCACAAACAGAGGCAGGGCCACGGCGATGCGCTTCGCCATGGGCTTCTGGTCGATATGGAACTGGTCGGCCACAATGAGACGTGCCGAGCGCATGGCAGTGTCGCCACTTGTGATGGCAGCGCAGATGACGCCAAGTATGGATATGACTGCCAGCACCTTGGGGAACCACTCGTTGCAGATGACACCCACCATGGCGTCACCGCTCTTGCCGACGCACAGCTCCGGCTTGTCGTGGAAGAAATAAGCGGCGGCTGCAGCCCAAATGAGGGCAACGACGCCCTCGGTAATCATGGCGCCGTAGAAAATGGGGCGTGCCTGCTTCTCGTTAATCATACAGCGGGCCATAAGGGGCGACTGCGTGGCATGGAAGCCGCTGATGGCGCCGCAGGCTATGCTGACAAACATCATGGGGAAGATGGGGTTGGTCTCGGCATGGGGATGGCGGTTCTCGAGACCGTCCCAAATCTCAACCAGGTGCACATCCGGTATCACGAAGAAGGCCACCACCAGCATCACGGCCATGGCCAGCAGCAGAAAGCCGAAGATAGGGTACACCTTGCCAATCACCTTGTCGATGGGCAGCAGGGTGGCCACCAGGTAGTAGGTGAAGATGATGACGGGCCATATCCACAGCGGCCAGCCAGGTGTGAAATTGTCCACCAGCAGCTGCGATGGGGTCTTCACAAACACAGCTCCCACCAGCACCATCAGAATGATGGTGAAGAAAGCCATAAAGGTCTTCACCCTCTTACCCAGGTACTTGCCATGAATCTCAGGCAGCGAGGCACCGTCACGCCGCAGGCTTATGAAGCCAGCGATGAAGTCGTGCACCGCACCGGCGAAGATGCTGCCGAAGACTATCCACAGGAACGAGGCGGTGCCGAACTGGGCGCCCATGATGGCACCGCAGATGGGCCCCACACCCGCGATGTTCAGGAACTGGATGAGGAAAATGCGCCACGGTTTCATGGGCACATAATCGACCCCGTCGGGGTGCGCCACAGCGGGCGTGGTACGTTTCGGATTCACGCCGATGATGCGCTCAATGACCTTAGAATATAGCCAGTACCCCAGTACCAGCAACACAATAGCAATAATAAAAGTTACCATATTTATCTGTTTTCTATCAAATTATCCTCCGGAGCCACAAGCCAGATAACGAGGTAGGCCCAGAAGCCAATGCCGCCAAAGATAGCGGTAATAAGGAAGATGATGCGGATCACGGTGGGGTCGACAGTGAGGTACTTGGCCAGACCGCCGCATACGCCGGCGATGCGGCGGTCAGCGGTGCTGCGTGTCAAACGACGGTAGTTGTTGTTTTCCATAATATTTTCAACTATCAACTTTCAATTTCACTAAAGTTCCACCTCGTCGCGGAAGGCAGGGATGGTGATATGCTTCCAGCCGTCGGCCTTAAGGGTATCGGCGAAGTGGCGCTGGGTCTCCTCCTCGCCGTGGACAATGAAGAGCTGCTTGACCTTCTTCTTGTCGAGACATCCAATGTAGCGCATCATTTCCTTGTAGTCGCCATGTCCCGAGAAGGACTCAATGCGGCGCAACTCGGCACGCACCTTGTGACGCTGACCGAAGATGCTGACTTCCTCGTCGCCACGCATAATCTTGGCGCCGAGTGTCGAGGGTTCGCAGTAGCCCACACAAAGCACCGTGGTGGCCGGATTGTCGATATGATTGGCCAGGTGGTGCTTCACACGGCCAGCCTCCATCATGCCGCTGGCGGCGATGATGACACAGGGTTTGTGCCGGATGTTGAGTTGCTTGCTTTCATCGACACTCTGTATATAGTGCAGGCGGTCGAAGCCAAAGGGATCGGGGTCGTTCTGACAGTAGTCAGCGATGTCCTGATTGAAACACTCGGTGTGCAGCCTCATGATGTTGGTGGCGCTGACCGACAGCGGACTGTCGACGAAAACGTCGATGTCAGGCAGAAGCTTGACATGTTCGAGCCTGTCGAGCGCATAGATAATCTCCTGTGCGCGGCCGATGGCAAAGCTGGGTATGATAAGCTTGCCCTTCTTCTTGGTGCAGGTGTCGAGCACAGCCATGAGCAGATCCTGCTCGGCGTTCTGCAGGCTTTCGTGCAGACGGTCGCCATAGGTGCTTTCCATGATGAGATAGTCAACCTGCGGGAATGGTTCGGGGTCTTTGAGAATCTGCTTGTCGTAGCGGCCGATATCGCCTGTGAATCCGAGACGAAGTTTGCGGCGGCCATCCTTGATTTCAAGGTAAACAAGAGCCGAACCAAGAATATGTCCGGCGTCGAAGAACTCCACCGACACCTCGCCCTCGATGTTGAATTTCTTGTGGTAAGGCACACTGATGAAGCAGCTCATGCATGCCTGGGCGTCCTGCTCGTCGTAAATCGGTTCCACGGGGTCGAGCCCCTGTGCCTTGCGTTTCTTGTTGAAGGTCTGCGTATCCTGCTCCTGTATGCGTCCGGCATCGGCGAGCATGATGGCACAAAGGTCGCGGGTGGCAGGGGTGCACAGCACTGTGCCGCGGAAGCCATTCTTATAGATAAAAGGTATTAGTCCGCTGTGGTCGATATGGGCGTGGCTGAGGATGAGGTAGTCTATCTCCGATGGGTTGAAACCGAGGTCGCGGTTCATGGCGTCGGTCTCGAGACCCTTGCCTTGATACATGCCGCAGTCGAGCAGAATCTTCAGTCCACTCTTGGTGGTTATCAGATGTTTGCTACCTGTCACCTCACGGGTGGCACCCATAAATTGAAGTTTCATGGTTTTGTATATTCTCTTTTGGTTCAATAATCGATTTTACGTGCCGGCCCATCGCCCATCTGCAGCAGATAGACACCCTTTGCCGGAAGCTTGAGACTTGTAGTCGCCGCTACCTTAGCGACCGACAACAGGCAACGCCCCTGCATGTCATAGAGACGGAGACAATCCCCCACCCGACCGTTGACTGTCAAAAGGCCTTCTTCGACAAAGGCGGTCCACTCCAAGCCTGCCACATCGATGCTCGAAGCGGGGCTGAATATGGCTGTGAACGCCATATCGCCGTTCACCTGCACACTGCGCGGGTTGGCCGGCGAGCCGTCGCTCCAGCCGCCGAAAACACTGCCTTCGAGCGGTATAGCCGCAATCTCTATCACAGTTCCGACAGGCACCGTAGCGTTGCCGGCTGCGATACCTTGTGATGGGTTGGCTGTCGTCACTGTGAGGTGGGCGAAGTCAGGATATACTGTATCGAGAATGTGTACAGTGTCGTGCACGACACTGTCAGTCGCGCCAAGAAGCACCGTATCATGCTGAACGGCAAAGAAGAAAGCTGTAAAGGCACGGTCGACGGAAGCAGTGACGATGCGCGGATTCAGCGTGTCGCCGTCGTTCCAGCAGACGAAGCAATAGCCATCAGCAGGAACTGCATTGAGCACAACATTGGTACCCGCCGGATAGATACCGCCACCGCTAACAGTGCCGCGCTGAGTGTAGTTGGCTGTCACGGTAAAAGTCACATTGCAGGCTTCGTCTACCACGGCACCAAACTGGCTCCATGGCGCCATTCCAGTATAGACCGATGACATACCGCATGGCACATAGAGAGTGGCTGCCGCGAGCGAATCACCCGAGAAAGCGTTGGCAAGACAGACAGGCGGCGTCGAACGGCCAATCCTCAACGCCGTCAACGCCTGGCAATCGGCCAACGAATAGCCATAGAGGGAGTCGAGCGAGGCGGGTAAACTCAACGAATCGATGGCTGTACAGCCACGGAAGGCACTAGCTCGTATGGCGCCTACTCCCTCTGGGACAGTCACCTTTGTAAGACCGCTGCAACCGTAGAAAGCAAACTTGTCGACAGCCACCACGCTATAGGTCGTGCCGTTGTACACAACGCTTGCCGGGATTGTCAGTATGCCTGTGGGTTTGGTGAAGCCGCTCCATCCCTGTGTCGGTTGTGGCAGGTTGGCAGGGTAGGTCAACTGGACACCACTCGGAACAATCCTGTAATAGAGCGTCTGACCACTCGGTGCCACTGCCGAGAAGTCTGCTGCACTGGCTGCCGACGCAATAGCAAACAGCATGAGCAGCACAATATGAACCTTACTTCTTTGCATATTGTATATAACGCATTGCCGACCTCATTATTGCATATCGACAACAAAATAAAAAGACAACCATACATACCAATCTATATTTTAGTCAGTTACAACCACTTATTCATATCATCCAGGGTTCGAAACAGACCTCTTGCTGGTAGTGCACCAGCCAAATGCCGCCATCCTCGCCCTGCAGCACCCTCCCACCCGGCAAGGTCAAAGGCAGGTATAGTGTGTATGATGAACGGAAGTGGCGAATTGCATACACATGTCAGACCTAAGGGGATATATAAATCCCAAATAAATTTGTGCAGGTCAACATATTTACGTATCTTTGCAAATTAATTCCCTCGTATGGAGGGCGTGCATAATATTGTATAACAGACTATAATAAAGAAAGCAAACTACAAACAATGGACAAAAAGTCAATTATCGGACTGGTATTGATATTCGCCATCTTCGTCGGCTATATGTTCTGGGTGGCTCCCTCGAAAGAGGAGATGGCCGAGCGGCAGCGCGTCTACGACAGCACTATGCAGGCCAACCTCGAAGCACAGCGCGTGGAGGACAGCATCCTCGCCGCCCACGCCCGCCTCGACAGCATGGCCGCCGCTGGCGACACCACGGTGCAGGGCGTGCAGCGCAGGGTACAGGACATGGGTGTCTTCAACGCCGCCGCACAGGGTGATGTGCGTAGCTTCACTGTGAGCAACCACCTGATGAATATCGAGTTCAACACCCTCGGTGCCCGCGTTGACCGCGTGGTACTGTCCGACTACCTGACCTACGACAGCAACGAGCTGGTTCTCATCAGCCCCTCGGAGGACAATATGAACCTCGTCTTTTCGACCGAGGACAACCGAGTTGTCAACACCAAAGACTTAACGTTCACTGCCTATATCGACGGCAATGATGTGTTGCCCGAAACCTTGGTGGTTGAGGGCGACGACTCGCTGGTTATCAGCATGCGCGCCGAGGTGGAGGACAGTGTTAACCACGGCTACCTTGAGTTCGCCTACACCGTGCACGGCGACAGCTACGAGGTGGACTTCGACATCAACTTCGTAGGCCTCGGCAAGGTGGTCCGCAACACCCCCTATATGGACTTCCAGTGGCAAAACCGCATGCTACGCCAGGAGAAGGTGAACAGCGGCAGCCGCGGCAAGAGCAACCGTAACAGCGACCGCGAGCGCTACTATAGCAGCATCTACTACAAAGGACCTGCCGAGAAGAATCCCGACAACCTCAGCCTCGGACAGGACAAGGAGAAGCAAGTGAAGACCCCGATAGAGTGGATAGCATTCAAAGACCAATACTTCGCAGCCATCATCAATGCCGAAGGCGACATACCTTTCGAGAATGCCGCGCTGCTGGTATCGACTGACAAACGCGACACCACACACAACTACATGACCGACATGTCGGCCGTCATCGGCATGCCTTACGACAAGGACAAACCGAACATGCAGATGAGCTTTTACTATGGTCCCACGAAGCTGCGCGACCTGCGTGCCATGCACCGCGGCTACGACCGCATGCTGCCACTCGGATGGACCATCATCTCGAAGAGCATCAGCCGCTACCTGATAGTGCCTGTGTTCAACTTCCTGGAGAAGTTCAACTGGAACTACGGCATCATCATCATCGTCTTCACCCTGCTCATCCGTCTGGTACTGCTGCCCCTGGTCTTCAAGAGCTACCAGGGCGGCGCCATCATGCGTGTGCTGAAGCCCGAGATGGAAGCCCTGAACAAGAAATACCCCAAACAGGAACAGGCAATGCAGAAGCAGCAGGAGATGATGGCACTGCAGAAACGGGCAGGCTACAGTCCCATGGCGGGCTGCTTGCCAGTGCTCATCCAGATGCCCTTCCTCACCGCCATGTTCATGTTCTTCCCCATAGCCATCGAGCTGCGCCAAAAGTCATTCCTCTGGTGCGACGACCTCTCCAACTTCGATTCCATCCTCGACTTCGGCTTCAACATACCGCTCTACGGCGACCACATCTCGCTGTTCTGTCTGCTGATGTTCGGCGTGCAGTTCTTCTATACCTGGTACACCATGCAGCAACAGGCCGGCACACAGTCGATGCCCGGCATGAAGCTCGTGATGTATTTCATGCCCTTCATGATGCTCTTCATCTTCAACAGCCAGAGCGCCGGACTGAACCTCTACTACCTCATCTCCATCAGCTTCACCATGGTGGTGATGATCCTCATCCGCCAGTTCACCAGCGAGCGCAAAGTACGCGCACGCATGGCCGCCTACGACCAGAAGCACGCCAACGGCAAGGGCACGAAGAAGAAAAAGAGCAGTTTCCAGCAGCGCCTCGAACAGCTCCAGAAACAGGCCGAGCAGATGCAGCGCGAGCAGAACCGCAGATAATATAACGAACAAATCAGGATAACAATAACTAAAAACAAAGTATCATGGTTGTTGCATTAGTAGCAATTTTCATCGTCGGATACTTCTTCATCGCGATGGAGCATCCGTTCAAAATCAACAAGACCGCCACGGCATTGGCCCTCGGCACCTTCTTGTGGACCGTATTCGTGTTTTGCGGTGCCGCCACACAACCCGCTCTGGACAGCGAGGGATGGCACAACTTTATCAGCACGCACCTGGTGGAGAACCTCGGCGAGACCGCTGAAATAGTGTTCTTCCTGCTGGGTGCCATGACTATCGTCACCCTGATCGAGGACTATCAGGGCTTCCGCGTCATCACCGACAAGATCACCACCACCAACAAGAAGAAGCTCCTATGGATACTCAGCATCCTCACCTTCTTCCTCTCGGCTCTGCTCGACAACATGACCACCGCCATCGTCATGGTGGCCCTGCTGCGCAAGCTCATCGCCGACAAGAAAGAGCGCTGGCTCTATGCCGGCATGGTGATCCTCGCCGCCAACGCCGGCGGTGCATGGAGCCCCATCGGCGACGTCACCACCATCATGCTGTGGATCGGCGGACAGGTGACCACCGTCAACATCATCGTCAAGACCATCATCGCCTCGCTGGTGTGCATGGTGGTGCCCGTGCTCATCATCGGCGCCACACTGAAAGGCGACATCGAGCGTCCGGCCGACAGCAACAGTGGCGTCGAGGTGCCAGCACACCTGCGCCGTCTGATACTCATCATGGGTATCTGCGGCCTCATCTTCGTGCCTATCTTCAAGACCATCACCCACCTGCCTCCCTACCTCGGCATGCTCTTCTCGCTGGCCGTCTTGTGGATTACCACCGAGATAATAAGCCGCAAGTATGAGAAGGAAGGCCACAAGCTGCCCACCGCTGTGAGCACCTTGGAGCATATCGACACTCCCACCATTCTCTTCTTCCTCGGCATCCTGATGGCCGTCAGCTGCCTCAAGGTCAGCGGCATCCTCGCAGCTCTTGCAGGCGGACTGAACAATGCTTTCGGCACCGAAGCCCCCGGCTTCTTCTTCATCGACCTCATCATCGGTGTCCTCTCGTCGGTGGTCGACAATGTGCCGCTGGTGGCTGCCGCCATGGGCATGTACGACATCACCGGTGATGCCGTCATCTTCGCCCAGAACCATCCCTTCTGGGAGTTCCTGGCCTACTGCGCCGGTACCGGCGGATCGCTCCTCATCATCGGCAGCGCCGCTGGCGTGGCCGTCATGGGCATGGAGAAAATCGACTTCATCTGGTATCTCAAGAAAATCACGCTCCTTGCACTGGCAGGATATATCGCCGGCGCCCTGGTGTTCATCGCCATGGACATGACGCTCTTCGAGAACATCCCCTGGCTGGCTAACCTGAAATGAAAAACATCTGGCTTGAATTCAAGCAGCGTCCTCTGTGGCGCAAGATATGCGACATCCTGCTGGTGCTCTTTGCACTGGCAGGTGCTGCTATTATAGGTGCCTGGGGGCTTTACCAACTGGGCGTCACCAACAACCGCGGGGCGGTGGACAAGAACTACCGCTACCTGATGTCGGTGTCGGAAATAAAGAACCTCAAAGATGCCAAGCTCACGCAGGAGCAGATCGACGAGCTGTGGGCTCTGCAGTATGCACGCCTTGCTGCGCTGGCACGTTTCTACCCAGAGAATGCACGTCTCATGCTGCACGCCGCACAGTGCAGCGACGACCCCGTAGTGGTCGACCGCATGATTGCCGCCGCACAGCTCTATATGGAGGAGAACGACAGCATCGACCACCTCGCCGACCGACTGGCGGCCATCCTCGCCACCTCGCCGCAACAGCAGCGGGGCAATATCATTCCCTGGATGAGCGAACCCGCATGGCCAGCCCTCAAGGAGGCCATCCTGCGCGACAGTGCCCTCATCAACGAAGCCGGACGTCTCACCGGCGTCGAGCCACGTCTCATCGTGGGCTGTCTCATCGGCGAGCAGATACGCCTCTTCAACTCCAAGCGCGAGATGTTCAAGAAATACCTCGGCCCTGTCAAGGTGCTCAGCGTGCAGAGCCAGTTCAGCTATGGCGTCAACGGTATCAAGGACTTCACCGCCGAAGCCGTCGAGCAGCACCTGATTGACCCCACGTCGGAGTTCTACATGGGCAAGGCCTACGAGCATCTGCTCGACTTCGAGACCGACGACCATGCCACCGAACGCTACAACCGGCTCGTTGACTACCGCAACCACCTATACAGCTATATTTACACCGGCTGCATCCTACATCAGACCATGCTGCAATGGCGCCGCGCCGGTTACGACATCAGCGACCGTCCCGACTTGCTGTTCACCCTCTTCAACGTAGGTTTCGGCCAGTCGGTGCCCAAACCCAACCCCGTGCCTGGCGGCAGCCACATCACGGTTGGCGACCGCGAGTACACCTTCGGTGCCATTGGTTTTGATTTCTACTATAGCGGCGAGCTGGCAGAGGCGTTCCCCTTCTGCCGCGAACGCTTCGTTGCGTCAGACAAGCCCCTCTCGGCCGAGGATATCGCCCGCATACAAGACAATATGAGTGACTGCAAGCGGCCCGAGTACGGTTCGGAATATCGTACCGACAGCACCGCCACAAAAGCGCCCGACTCGGTGCCCGACCCCTTCGGCATCGACCATAGCACCGTCACACCTACCGAACATACGGCAATGTAAGTCATAATTATTATTAAAACTCACTCGTTTAATAATAAATGACAACATTTCACGTTTTTACATCATAACCCCAAAATAAATAGGATTATGAAAACATTCAAAAAAATCAAAATGGCACTGCTCGGCATGCTGTGCTTGGGTTTGGCTTTTGCCTGTACACCCGAAGACCCCGGTCCGGACAACAATGGCGGTGGCGACAACAACAACGGTTACAACACCCTCCTTGTGGGAACATGGCAGCTCGACGGTCTGACTCACAATGGGGAGGACCTCTCACAGATGCTGCCCAACATCAAACTTAGCTTCTACAGCGACGGAACAGGCATGATGAACGACAACGGAGAGACTGAGAACAACGGCTTCTCCTGGAGCATCTCCGGCAACACCATCACCGTCACTCCGCGCCACGGTCAGTACACATTCACCATAGAAAGCCTCACTGCCACCGAATGCAGCTTCAATGGCACCTACTTGGAAATGGCCGACATAGAACTCCAAGGTGACATACATATGCACATGACCAAAATAAATGGGCCAGAACCCGGCCCCGGCCCCAACCCCGGCGGCGACTTCCCTGTCGGCACCATCTGGCAGTATGAACTCAGCATGACTGAAACCGACGAGGGCGTAACCTATGACATCAATATCAGCATGAGACTGCACTTCAACGAAGGTGGCCAGGGTATTCTCACCATGTATGAAGAGGCTGTGGTAGGCGACAGTCCCATCTACAGCGACTCCGAAGACATGCCCTTCACCTACACCTACAACTCCTCCGCCAACGCCGGCACCATCACAGCTTCGTTTGTCGACGATGAAACCGGCGAGACCGAGACCGAGACACTCACCTTCACCTACGATGCTTCTGCCAATACTATCACCCTCATCAACCCCGACCCCGAGCCGGACGATCCCATGGGCAGCAACATGGTGTTTACCCGTGTGAACAAATAAGGAGACAATGATACCGTAAAACAGAGAGGGCCGCCCGCGGGGCGGCCCTCTCTGTTTTACCATTCAACAGTAAAACGGCACTTTCGGTGCCTCTGACTATGCTCCACGGTGCAGCGCCGATGCATACCTGCTGCCGCATCATGCATCGCTTCCATACGAGCATAGCAGGCCTTGCCACCGCCCTTACCTCCACTGACGATGTATTTGAGATGCCCATCGCCATGGGCCACGGACTTCTTTTCCGTGAAACCCAGCGCGCAGGCCAGACTGTCGAGGTAACTGTACTCGGCATAGAATTCCGGGATGGAAATATTGTCGACAGCGCTGTCCATCATGGCCATGGCCGCGTCCAACTCAAGTTCTGCAG
>JAEEGL011863929.1_pt1 | contig 11563 bp, 12 predicted proteins | sample 9134231 | NCBI WGS metagenome assembly JAEEGL01 (sample SAMN16246548, study PRJNA631951) | gut metagenome | biome: gut microbiome; feature: rumen; material: fiber-attached | host: Bos | place: Iran: Karaj | collected 2018-10 | reverse complement strand
GTTCTCGTCTGTATCGGTCTGCCACCGGGAGCCGGCCAGGATGCCCCTGGCGGGCGAATAGGCCTCGGCAAGGATGCGGGTGATCTCCGCAGGTTCCAGCTTCGGCAGCTCTTCCGCGGGAAACACGGCCGTGACCCTGGCGTCGCGCAGGCCGTAGGCCCGGATCAGCGCCTGTTCGCAGTCGCGCAGCAGCGAGGCGGGAACATACCGTTCGCACCGGACCTCCACGGCAACGGATCGCGTCCCGGCATCAAGATCGACGCCGGAAACCTGCATCATGGGGATCTGCGTGCGGAGCTCCGGCGTGTCAATATTCGAAAACAGGGTGAAAAAAGGGATATCTGAGTGCATGGTATTCCTCGGTCAAAGTTTTTCAATGTAACGCAGCAGTGTGGGAAGCAGTTCGTCATAGGCGACCTTTTCTCTGAGTTCTCCCTTGACGAACAGCACGCCGCAGCCGTCGCCGCCGGCGATGCCCACGTCGGCCTGCCGGGCTTCGCCGGGGCCGTTGACGATGCAGCCCATGACGGCCACCGTCAAATTCTTTTTGCAGTCCCGCAGGGCATCCTCCACCTGTCCGGCCAGGCCGATCAGGTCGATCTTCGTGCGTCCGCAGGTGGGGCAGGCAATGATATTTACGCCCTCGCGCCGCACGCCGGCGGCCTTCAGGATGGCTTTGGCGGCCTCCACCTCCCGCACGGGATCGGCGGTCAGCGATACGCGGACGGTATCGCCGACGCCCAGGCAGAGCAGACCGCCGATGCCCACGGCGGATTTGATCGTGCCCATATACTCTGTGCCCGTTTCCGTCACGCCCACGTGCAGCGGATAGTCGGACTGCGCGGAAAAGAGCCGGTACGCCTCCATCATCATGGGCACGTCGGAGGATTTCATGGACACGCAGATATCATAAAACCCGCAGTCCTCCAGAAGGCGCACATGGGAAAAGGCGCTGTCCACCAGCGCCTGGGCCGTGGGCGCGCCGTATTTCGCCAGAAGCTCCCGGTCGAGGCTGCCGCCGTTGACGCCGATGCGGATGGGAATGCCATGGGCGCGGCAGCAGTCCGCCACCGCCCGGACCCGATCCTGCCCGCCGATGTTGCCGGGGTTGATGCGGATCTTGGCGGCGCCGCCCTCCGCCGCAACGATGGCAAGGCGATAGTCAAAATGGATGTCCGCCACCAGGGGCAGCGGCGAGGCCTTTGCGATCTCGCCGAAGGTCTTTGCCGCCTCCATGTCCGGCACCGCCAGCCGGACGATCTCGCAGCCGGCGGCCGCCAGGGCGCGGATCTGCTCCAGGCAGGCGGCCGCATCCGTGGTTTTCGTATTCAGCATGGACTGGATCGACACCGGCGCGCCGCCGCCGATCAGAACATCGCCCACGCGGATTTGCTTTGTGATTTTTCTCATATTATTTCTTAAAAACCAGCATCCACACATCGTGGAAGGTGATAAAGGCCATGAGTCCCAGCAGCAGCACCATGCCTGCGGCGTGGATATAGCCCTCGTATTTCGGATCGATTTTTCTGCGAAGAAGTTTTTCCAGCACCGTGGTCACCAGCAGAAGGAATACCCGGCCCCCGTCCAGGGCGGGGATGGGCAGCATGTTCATCACCGCCAGATTCACGGCAATAAAGGCCGCCAGATAGAACACGTTCTGGATACCGGCGGCGGTGGTGGCCGCGGCCTTGCCGGTTTCTGACATGGTGTGCACGATGCTCAGCGGCCCGCCCACATCCTTGAGCCCTGCCCTGCCGGTGATGAGATCCGACAGGCCCATCCAGACCATGCGGGAAAAATCAATGCAGCTGTACCAGCTGTTGCGCATCAGTGCGCCGAAGGAAGCCTGCTCTGTTTTGAGATTGATCCCGTAGAGCATTCTTGTCTCACCCTCGACCTCAAACTCGCGCTTTTCGATCAGCACATTGGGAAGTCTGACCTTTTGTCCGTCCCGCTTTACCACCAGATCGGTGCGGTCCGAACGCAGGCGGCCAAGGAGCAGACTGACGTCCGAATCAAGGAAGACCCGCTGGCCGTCGACGGAATAGATCACATCTCCGGGAAGAATGCCCGCCTCTTCCATCGAGCTGTTCGGATAGACCGACTCGACTGCTGGCGAGCCGAAAGCTTCCGCGCCGGAGAACACCAGCGCAATGATGACGAAACCGGCCAGGAAATTCATAAACGAGCCCGCGATCAGGATGATCAGCCGCTTCCACCATTTGGCGCTGGTAAAAGCGCGGGGGTTGTCGCTGGTCTCGTCCTCCCCCTCCATGGCGCAGAAGCCGCCGATGGGGATGCAGCGCAGCGAATAGGTGGTCTCTCCGACCGTCTTCTGCACAATGGGCGGGCCCATGCATACGGAAAATTCGTTGACCTTGACGCCCAGCGACTTTGCCGCAATGAAATGTCCCAACTCATGCACGATGATGAGCAGGCCGAAGATGAGAATCGCCAGAAGAATATACATGAGGTTTTTGCCTTTCGATCAATACTTGAATACGGCTTCCCGCGCAAGGCGGTCAGCCTCCAGGATCGCGTCCAAATCCGGGTCATCCACGACAGGGACGGCGTCCATGGCGTCGCGCACCCGGCGCTCAATGTCGGCGATCCCGATCTCGCCGCGCAGGCACAGGCCCACTGCCGCCTCGTTGGCCCCGTTCATGATGGCGCAGGCGGTGCCGCCGCGCCGGGCCGCTTCGATGGCCAGCGCAAGGCAGCCGAAGGTTTCCGTGTCGGGACGGGAGAAGGACATGGGCTCGCAGGAGAACAGATCCAGATCCGGCGCGGGGCAGGGCTTTCTGTCCGGCCAGGTCAGGGCCAGCTGGATGGGGATGCGCATATCCGGCATCCCCAGCTGCGCCATCACGGCGCCGTCGCAGAACTCCACCAGGCTGTGCACGATGCTCTGCCGGTGGATCGCCACATCGATTTTCTCCAGGGGCATGGAATACAGGTGCATCGCCTCGATGACCTCCAGCCCCTTGTTCATCAGGGTAGCGCAGTCGATGGTGATTTTATCGCCCATGCGCCAGTTGGGATGGCGCAGAGCATCCTCCTTCGTCACCCGCTCGAGCTGCGCCCGGTCCATGCCGAAGAAGGGGCCGCCGGAGCAGGTCAGGATCAGCCGCCGGACCTGGCCGCGGTCTCTGCAGCCCGCCAGGCACTGGAAAATCGCCGAATGCTCCGAATCCACGGGAATGATCTCCGCGCCGTATTTTTGGGCCTCGCTCATGACCAATGTCCCGGCGCAGACCATGGTTTCCTTGTTGGCCAGGCCGATGCGCTTGCCCTCGCGGATGGCCGCAAGGGTGGGCCGTAGGCCCAGCATGCCCACCACCGAGGTGACGACGGTATCGGCATCCGGGTGCCGGGCTGCCGTCAGCATGCCCCGCTCCCCTGCGAGAATCTCGATTTTTTGATCGCCGAGCTCGCTGCGCAGGGCGTTTGCCGCCGCTTCCGTGGCCATGACGGCCAGCTCCGGCTGAAACTGCCTGCACTGCTGCGCCATCAGTTCCACGTTGGAGCCGGCGGTCAGCGCGCAGATCCGGATCGGAAGATGCCGGGCGACGTCCAGCGTCTGCCGGCCGATGGAGCCGGTGCTGCCCAAAATCGTCAATGCGTTCGTCATGCCGGTCTCCGCTTATGAAGCACGGGCGGCAAAGGGGATCAGCAGCATGAAGGCCTCCACCAGAGGCGCCACAACGCTCATGCTGTCAAACCGGTCCAGCACGCCGCCATGTCCGGGCAGGATGTTGCCGTAATCCTTGATCTTCACCTGGCGCTTGACACAGGAATAGAACAGGTCGCCTATGATCGAGCCCACGGCGCCGAACAGGCCGTAAATGGCCGCATAAAGATAGTTGACGCTGAAGCCGAAGCCAAAGCGGAGGATCAGCGCATAAATGATCATGCCCAACACGGCGCAAGCGGCGCCGCCCACGGCGCCTTCCACCGTCTTTTTCGGGCTGATGATGGGCGCCAGCTTATGGTTGCCGAAGGCGCGGCCGATAAAATAGGCGCCGGAATCCGCCGTAAAGGCGATAACGCAGGGCACCAGCACCAGGAACCGGCCGTTCTCCATCATCTGAAGGCGCACCATCGCAGACAGGAAGAGCGGCATCACGATGGCGCTGAACGCCGCGATGCAGACCTTGGAAAACTTCAGCGCCGTATGGGCAGAAAGCAGCTCCACAGCCAGCGCGGTGAAATAGGCCAGAAGCAGCAGCACCGCCAGGCCGTGGGGACATCCCAGGAAGCTCCAGATGGAGACTGCGGCCGCCATGATCGCGGAATAGATGAACAGGCGCAGATGCCGTACCAGGCCCGTGACGCACATCAGCTCCCACACGGCCACGACGCTGATGGCCGCAAACAGAATCGCCGTTGCAAGCTGCGGAAGCACCAGCAGCACAATGAGAAAGACAGGCAGCGCCACCGCCGCCGCGATGATCCTCTTTTTCATTATTTCACTCCCCCAAATCTGCGCGAACGCTGATTGTATTCGGCAATGGCCTTTTCCAGATCCTCCGGGGTGAAATCAGGCCAGAGCACATCCGTAAAAACATATTCACTGTAAGCCGACTGCCATAACAGGAAATTAGAGGTGCGCTTTTCTCCGCTGGGGCGGATGATCAGATCCGGATCCGGCACCTGCGCGGAGTAAAGATAGGAAGAAAACAGGCCTTCGTCCAGATTCTCGGGGGACTGTTTCCCCTCCATGCAGTCGCGGGCGAACCGCCGCGCGGCCATCATGATCTCATCCCGGCCGCCGTAATTCAGGCAGAAATTCACCTGCACACCGTCATAGTCCTTTGAGCGCTCCTGCGTCTGGATGCACATGTCCCGCAGTTCCGGACTCAGGCGGCTCAGATCGCCGGAAAAGACGAACCGGACCCGGTTCTTCTCCATATCCAGCAGCGCCTCCTGGAGATATTTTCCCAAAAGGCCCATGATGGTGCTGATTTCCTCCTGGGATCGCTTCCAGTTCTCCGTGGAGAATGCGTAGACCGTCAGATATTTGACGCCGATGTCCTTGCAGTAGTTGGCTATGGTGCGGAAGGTTTCCGCTCCATAGGCATGGCCGCCGTAGCGGGGCATCCCCCGCTTCGTGGCCCAGCGGCCGTTGCCGTCCATGATGATGGCAATGTGCTGCGGGACAGGCCGCTGCGCGCTCTGTTTTGTTTTTTTAGAAAATAAACCCATGCCGGTTCCTCCTGCGCGGAAGCATAGCTTGTCGCCCGGGGGAAACGCTTTCCTCCGGGCGACAGCGATTACAGCTCCATCAGTTCCTTTTCTTTGACGCTGCAGGCGGCGTCGACCTTCTTGATGTACTTATCCGTAAGCTCCTGAAGGTCTTTTTCTGCCTTTTTCTGCTCGTCCTCTGTGATTTCGCTCTTTTTCTTGAGGGACTTGATATAATCCATGGCGTCGCGGCGGACATTGCGCATGGCGACCTTGGAATCCTCGCCGTACTTCTTGACCTGCTTGGTCAGTTCCTTACGGCGCTCCTCTGTAAGCATGGGGAAATTGAGGCGGATGACGCGGCCGTCGTTCTGGGGATTGATGCCCAGATCACTCTGCTGGATGGCCTTTTCAATGGCGCGCAGCAGGCTGTTGTCCCAGGGCTGGATGACCAGCGTACGGGGATCCGGCGAGGAGATGGACGCCACCTGACCGATGGGCGTCTCGGAGCCGTAGTATTCCACGCTGATGCGGTCAAGCACGCGGGCGTTGGCGCGGCCGGCGCGGACGGCGCCGAACTCCTCCTGCAGCACCTCCAGGGTGCGTTCCATTTTCCGGGTATAGTCTTTAAAATCTACCATGTTAAACTTCCTCCTTTACGATCGTACCGATTTCCTCGCCCTTGACGACGCGAAGAATGTTTTCCGGGTTCCGAAGTGCAAAGACAATGATCGGCATATGGTTGTCCATGGACAGAGACGTCGCGGTGGAGTCCATGACCATCAGATGCTGACTCAATACATCATCATAGCTGATCACGTCGTATTTGACGGCGCTGTCGTCCTTGTCCGGGTCGGCGGAGTAGACGCCGTCAATGTTCTTTGCCAGCAGGATGGCGTCCGCGCCGATCTCAATGGCCCGGAGCGCCGCGCCGGTATCCGTGGAGAAGAAGGGATTGCCGGTGCCGCAGCCGAAAATCACGACCCGGCCTTTTTCCAGATGGCGGATGGCCTTGGAGCGAATATACGGCTCGGCGATGCGATTCATCTCGATGGCGGTCTGCACGCGGACAGGTACGCCGCGCTGCTCCAGGGAATCCGCCAGAGCCAGAGCATTGATGACCGTGGCCAGCATACCCATATGATCCGCGCGTACCCGCTCCATGCGGTCGCCGCCGTCTTTGAGGCCGCGCCAGATGTTGCCGCCGCCCACGACGATGCCGATCTGGACGCCGATTTCCACACACTGCTTGACCACGTCGCAAACCTTGCCGATGACGTCAAAGTCAAGACCTCTGTGGGCCTCGCCTGCCAGTGCCTCGCCGCTGAGCTTCAAAAGAACGCGCTTATATTTGATCCCCTGCATGATAAACCACTCCCTTGCTTTTTTCCCTCCTATTCTATAATAATTATGGCTGTTTGACAACAGAAATTTCCTCGATTCAAAAAATGTTTTCAAATTTGCCTATGTACGGCAGCACGCAGCTGCCGCAAGCATGTTTTCGATGGAAATGCCATAGCCTATGGTGGGATCATCCACCAGCACGTGGGTGACAGCGCCGATTATATGCCCGTCCTGTATGATGGGACTTCCGGACATGCCCTGGACGATGCCGCCGGAAACGGACAAAAGCTCGTCGTCGCATACCTGGAGAAGATAATTGCGGCCGCCGCCGTCGTCCGGGTCGATTTTCAAAAGCATCACGGAAAAAGCCCGGACCTCCTCGTCCGTCACATTCGACAGAATCTGCGCCGGCCCGGGCTTCACCTGCTCTGCTCGCTCTATGGGCAGCGCTTTCGCCGCATCCACAGGGGAAGTCATGACGCCGAAAATCCCGGCCGCCGTATTCTTTTCGATTTCCCCGATCTCCGTCCGGTCGGATACCGCCCCGTGAAGTTCCCCGGGCGCGCCGCTTCTGCCCTGCGCCACGTCCGTCACGCGGCAGGACGAAATGCTGCCGCCGACGGTCTCGATCCGCCGCCCGGTTTTCGGCTCGCTCACCCCATGCCCGAGGGCGCCGAAGCGGCCGGTCTGCGGATCATAGAACGTCACGGTGCCAAGTCCGCTGATCCCGTCACGTACGCGAATCCCCAGCCTGAGGCCTTCCTCCCTCTGCACCGGCCGGGCGGAAAGCTCCAGCGTCTTCCCCTCACGTTCCACCGTGATGTTGATCGCTTTTGCATTATCGAGACTCATTCTCACTTCTTCCGCGCTGTAAACCGGGCTGCCGTTGACCGCCGTGATCCGATCGCCGATTTTTAACCCCCGGATCTCTGCGTCGTCTCCGATGGCCGCAACTGTCAGTTCGCCCCGCAGATGAATCCCCACGGTTCTTCCCACGGGAACCAGTGTCTCCGGCATCGCCAGCGCCCGGACGCAAAAAATGACGATCACGGCAAACGCGATTCCGATTCGTTCAACTGCTCGTTTCATAGCTTCCTCCCATCCGCGGATTTTTGCCGCCCTCTTAATGTTGACCGTTTGACGCCGTTTCACAATAGCAATATCCGCTAAAAAAACCACGCCGGCGGACCGGCGTGGTTTTTTTACAAATAAAATTATAACATTGTCTTTCGGCAATAGCGCAGCAATGGCTTGAGCGCGTCGAAGGTCTCGGATATTTCCCGTGCCAGGCCGGGCGAGTACAGCCGCTCGTCGACGGAGCGGTTGACGATGACCGCCAGATTTTTCATGGTGAAAAAACGCGTCAGCGCCGGGTCCGGGCAGGGTTTTGCTTTCTTGTATTCTTCTCCGGAAAGGCGCAAAGTCCCGTCCTTTTCCAGTTCGTCCACGATTTTCAAAAAGGGGCCGGGCTCCAGGGCAAGCTGCCTGCGCAGCTGCTCCATCTGCCAGGGACGGGCGAACCAGAGCAGGAAGCCGAAACTGTATCCGTCCGGCGTCAGCTCGAAAAACAGCACCGGCTGCTCGCCCCAGGGGCGGTCGGAGGTACGGAAGCAGATCCAAAGGCTCTCCTTGTAGGGCACCGGCGGGTGCATGCGCTGGTCGCGGTAGATCCGTGAGACCTTGCACTCCAGTTCCGGGAATTCATCCCGGATCGCGGGATACAGCGCCGCCGCCAGGGCCTTCATGGGCTCGTAAAGCGTCTGGATATACTGCTGCTTGTGGGGCTCGAACCACTCGCGATTGTTGTTGAACCGAAGCCCCCAGAGGAAATCGATGGTCTCCGGGGAAAAGCCCTGAAACTCCATCATCTTACAGCCGATGGGTGCCGGGCAGGAAGCAGATGTGGCGGGTATCCAGAACCACCTTGCCCTTGAGCTTGTCCATATGCTCGCGGAGCTGGCTGTGACCCACCAGGATGACAACCATATCTACATCGCTGAGGAAAGCGTCAAAGTCGTGGTACTGGTTCGGCACCAGATCCCGGGTGACCCAGGGATCGTAGACCTTCACCTGGCCGCCGGCCAGATGGCGGTCCATGCTCTCGAGCATCTGCAGGGTCGGGCTCTCGCGGACGTCGTCCACATTTTCCTTATACGTCAGGCCGTAGAAGCCCACCCGGGACAGATCCGTCAGTCCCTCCTGCTGCATCACGTCGCGGATGCGGCCAAGCACGAACTCCGGCATGGAGTCGTTGGTGGTGCGGGCGCAGAGGATCATCTTCGCCAGCATGGGATAGTCGCCCACCAGGAACCAGGGGTCCACGCTGATGCAGTGGCCGCCGACGCCGGGGCCGGGCGAGAGGATATTCACCCGGGGATGCTTGTTGGCGATGCGGATGATCTCGTACACGTCCATATTGTCGCTGCGGCAGATTTTTGCCAGTTCGTTGGCAAAGGCGATGTTGACCGCCCGGAAGGTGTTCTCCACGTCCTTGGTCACTTCCGCCGTGCGGATGTCCGTCACGACGGTCTCCCCCTCGCAGAAGGAGGCGTACAGTTCCTTCACGCGTTCGCCCACGGCGCGGTCGTCCGCGCCGATCGTGCGGTTGTTGTGCAGGAGCTCATAGACCATGTTGCCGGGGATGATGCGCTCCGGCGCGTGGACGAGCTGGACGTCTTCCCTTCCCGCATCTTTCAGGACGGGACGGACTGACCGGTCGATCGTCCCGGGAGAGATGGTCGACTCGATGACCAGCGTCGCTCCTTCGGGGGCGGCCTTCAGGAGGTCCCGGACGGCCGAGACGACGGCGGCCGGATCGACCTTCTTGCTGAACTTGTCGTAGGGCGTCTGGACGGACACGATGTAGGTGTCCGCTTCCTGGATCTCCGTCGTGAAGCGGATCCCTGCCTTCACGGCGTCCGCGAACAGTTCTTCCAGGCCCTTTTCCCTGAACGTCGTCCTGCCGGACCGAAGGGTCCCGACCAGTTCTTCGTTGCAGTCCGTGCCGGTGACCCCGATCCCGTGAGACGCGAGCATCAGGGCGGTGGGCAGCCCGATATATCCCAATCCGATGACGTTGACCACTTGTTCTCCTCCGTTCATGCCGGATGTTTTCTCTTCTTCATTTCCCGCACGCAGCGGTACGTGTACGCGACGAACTTCCCGTTCCCGACGATGTAGCGGTTCCAGAGGCGCCGCGGTTCCTGGATGAAGCGGTAGAACCATTCCAGTCCGTGATCCTGCATCCATTTCGGCGCGCGCTCCGTGACCCCGGCCACGACGTCGAAGCTGCCGCCCACGCCCATGACGAAGGGGATGTGCAGTTCTTCAAGATACTTATTGACCCAGTACTCTTTCTTCGGGCTGGAGAAGGCAACGAACATCATGTCCGCTCCGCTCTCCGCCATGTCTTTGACGATCTCCGGTTCGTCCGCTTCCGTGAAGTAGCCGTTCCGCACGCCCGCGATCTGAAGCGCCGGATACTTCTCCCGGAAGATCTGCTCGACCTTCCGGACGACCTCTTCCTTCGCGCCGAACAGGTAGATCTTATACCCTTTCTCTGCCGCGAGCGCGACAAGGTTCTGGAACAGGTCGATGCCGGTCACCCGCTCCTTCAGGGGGACGCCGAGCTTCTTCGCGGCCCAGAGGATCGACGCGCCGTCCGCGTTGATGAGCGGGCACGCGTTCACGATCTCCCGGAGCCTTTCATCCTCATTCATGAGGTTGACCTTGAGCGCGTTGATGACGACGTGCTGCGTGGGCTTCCCGGCCCGTATGATCATTTCGACCTCTTCGACCGTCTCGTCCATGGACAAGGCGTTCACGTAGGTGTTGAGGATGGGATAACGGTTTCCTGCCATGCTATCCCCTTTCGTCCGGATCCCAGGGAACGAACGGCTTGCCTTCCAGGACGTCCGCGATCCGCTCGCAGGCGTGCCCGTCCCCGTAGGGATTGACGGCGTGAGCCATCCCGGCGTACGCCTTTTCGTCTTCCAGCAGTTCCGTGAAAGCCTTACAGATCGTCTCCTCGTCCGTTCCGACCAGGCGCAGCGTGCCGGCCTCGACCCCTTCGGGCCGTTCCGTCGTATCCCGCATGACGAGCACCGGGACGCCCCAGCCCGGGCACTCTTCCTGGAGCCCCCCGGAATCGGTCAGGCAAAGGAAGCTCCTCGCTTCGAAGTTGTGGCACTCGAAGACCGAGAGCGGTTCGATGAGCCGGATGTTGGCGCATCCGCCGAATTCTTCCCCGGCGATTTTCCTCACTTCGGGATTCATGTGGACCGGATAGACGGCCCTGCATTCGGGATGCTCTTCCAGGACCTTCCGGATGGCCCGGAACATGCGGCGCATGGGCTCGCCGAGGTTCTCCCGGCGGTGTGCCGTGATGAAGATGAGTTTTCCTTGCTTCGCCCATTCCAGATCCGGATGGGTGAAGTCTTCCCGGACGGTCCTGCGCATGGCGTCGATGACTGTATTTCCTGTGACATAGACCGTTTCGGGCTTCCGTCCTTCGGCCAGGAGCCTGTCCCGGGCGAGCGCCGTCGGCGCGAAGCTGTACCGGGCCACGAGGCTGATCGCCTCGCGGTTGAACTCTTCCGGATACGGGCTGTATATGTCGTAAGTACGCAGGCCTGCCTCGACGTGTCCCACCGGGATCTGTAGGTAGAAGCAGGCGAGCGCCGTCACGAAGGCGGTGCTGGTATCTCCCTGGACCAGGACCACGTCGGGCCTTTCCTTTTCGAGGACTTCCCGGATCGATCCCAGGATGTTCACCGTGATGTCGAACAAGGTCTGCCGGTCCTTCATGATGTCCAGGTCCCAGTCCGGGACGATGCCGAAGGCAGAGAGCACCCCGTCCAGCATCTCACGATGCTGGGCGGTGACGCACACGACCGTCTCGAGCGACGCGCGCTTCTTCAGTTCCAGGACCAGGGGACACATCTTGACCGCTTCCGGCCGCGTCCCGAAGACCAGCATGACTTTTTTCATCCGTTGCATAACCTCGACCTTGACTGTTTACATGGCGCCTTTGCCG
>JAEEGL011252996.1_pt1 | contig 11563 bp, 5 predicted proteins | sample 9134231 | NCBI WGS metagenome assembly JAEEGL01 (sample SAMN16246548, study PRJNA631951) | gut metagenome | biome: gut microbiome; feature: rumen; material: fiber-attached | host: Bos | place: Iran: Karaj | collected 2018-10 | reverse complement strand
ATACCCGTTCGACGGCATCGAGGCGAGGAACGGCAGGTCCGTGCCGTCGGCCAACAGGAAGTCGGAGGCCCTGGCCAGGAAGGTCGGGAAGCCGATAACCGCAGGGAGCGACGCCCACACCCCGACGCACATAGGCGAGGGCTACGTGGAGGTCCCGGACGGATTGGAGACGTGGCAGGAGGTCGTCGAGGCGGTCATGGCCGGAAAGGCGACGGCGCACAGCCAGAGCCGCCACATGAAGGGGACCCTGAAGTACGGGTTCAAGTCCATCGGGGAATGGATGCTCAGAGGATTCAAGAAGATGCGATGAAGCGTCCATTCTCTCATCGAAGCCTCTGAGAGTCCGCTTTCCCATGTGGCTCAGATATCAGCGAGGGTATCAGTCTTGGTTTATCGGTGAGGTTGGCATCGATGTGTTAAAGAGCAGGGGGAGAGGTCACGGGGCCTGATTCTCTGAATGATAGCTGTAAGTGGTAGGGACTATCAGAATTCTATCGGACGGGCGATTCCATCCGGATTATCGAAGTCGGAAGTTGTTGCCGTTGGATATGAGAAACCCGTCCTTCACATCGATTTCCACATAGTCCGGGCGACGGTTCAGGAACCAGTCCAAAGAGTCGTGGTAGCGGTCTGTGACTTCGATTATGCGCTGGTTCGTAGACCCAATGAGGTTCCGCTCCGTGTCCTTGTTGTCGGATTGGTATCTTCCGTCTATGACCAGGTCGAGCTCTCTGACGAGGTGCTCCTCCAGTTCTTCGAAGTCGCGTCCGGTGAAGAGTATAACTCCTAGCCCTAGGGACCTGAGGCCGCGTGCCAGGGCGTCGAGTGAAGCTTGGAGTGTGGGTTCACCTCCTATCAGCGTGGCGCCCTCTATCTCGTAGTCGCGTTTCGACCTTTCGGCAATCTCGAGAATTTCGCTAAGGCATACTACATTGTTCACGATCATCGGCTGGAGCTCAGGGTTACAGCATCCTTCGCACCCTATGTCGCAGCCTTGGAACCAGATCGCCATGCGCCTGTTCGGGCCTAGGGCCTATGTGCAGGACTTGATGGATGCCAAGTTGAACTTGGGATTATTCGAACCTGAAGTCGAGCCCATCGTCCCTCACGAAAGCTATCAGCCTAGATCCCCTCAGGCGGCCCAGGTCGTCGTAGTTGTCGAATAGACGCATGGCCATAGGGGTCAGGAGGCGCGAGTCCAGGGCGTTCAGTATGTCTCTTCCGCCCTTGGAGACGTCAGCTCCGGACAAAATATAGGCGCTGAAGCTCCCCCAGTCCTCTATCTCCAGCTCCATCCCGTACTTCTCTCTGATGCCCAGTTTGACCGGCTCCATCTTGGATTTCAGTATCTTGTCTGCGAAGGCAGGGTCATTGATGAAGTTGAATGGGACTATGTTCTCGTACCCTATCCTCCCGAGGATCTCCGGCCTTTTCAGCTCGTTGTCGAAGTATTCCTTGACGATGCGTACGAATTCTCCTGCGACGCGTTCCGGATCCGAGCCGCTCCTGACTTCGCTCGTCCCGAGGTTAGAGGTGAATATGATCACAGTGTCGGAGAAATAGGTCGTCTCGCCCCTGTTGTCTGTCAGCCTCCCGTCCTCAAGTATTTGCAGGAAGATGTCCAGTATGCGCGGGTTGGGCTTCGCCGCCTTTTCGATTTCGTCGAACAGAACGACGCTGAACGGCCTCTCCCGAATGGCGTTCGTGAGCTGTCCCCCCTCTTCGAAACCGACGTACCCTGGAGGGGCTCCGATGAGCTTCTGGTCACTGTTCTCCTGGCTGTATTCGCTCATGTCGAAGCGTATGCATGCTGTCTCGTCTCCGAAGAGGAACTTGGCCAGTGACTTGGAAAGCTCCGTCTTGCCGACCCCGGTGGGCCCTACGAAGAAGAAGACCCCCTTCGGCATCGCCCTAGATGAGGACTTGTGGATTCCAGTAACTCCCATGAAAGCCTTCACTATGGTCTCGTGCACATGGTCGATGGCCCGGTCCTGTCCGATGACGCGGTCTTTCAGCAGGCTCTTCATCCTTCTGATCTTGGCAGCGTCTAGTTTCTCCCAAGGGTTCTCCTTCTCTCCGTATCTGAACAGGTAGTACAGCTTGTCGAACGTCAGTCCGCTCTCGCGACGGGAAAGGTTGGCCATCTGGATAATCTCGCGGTTAGTGAACTCGTTCAGCATGTCCACGTAGTCTTCGAACCTGCGGCTGTCGGTAATCCCGCCCTCGTCCTCGATCCTGAATCCGGTCGAGACTTTCTTGAGCATTTGGCGGCGCTCCGCGAGATCGGGCTTGGTGATGGTGACTATGCCCACTTCCGGATTCCCGGAGTAGAAGGGCAGAGGTATCATGGAAGCTTTCGAGGCTATCATCACCAACGTCGATTGGTCAGCAGATCCGCTGTAGTGGGGAACGATATCGCGTAGCGATTTTCCTAGGAGCGTCAGGCACTCGCGGTCGTCCGCATCGAGCTGGCCGCCGGTGCTGAAGAGGTATTCGGACCAGTCCAATATGAACGCGGTGCAGCGCGCCCTGTCGGACATCGTGCGCAGGATCAGGTTGAAGGCGTCCTTCAAGTCACGGCACGAGCCTGCGACGTCGGACGTCGGCAGGTCCATCCCGACGTCGTACTCGTCCCCTTCTTGGTACTTCGCGTCCTCCACGAGCTTCAGGGAGCCCGTGTCGCCTCCTACTCCGGCTATGCGATCCCAAACCACCACGTCGGAGTATCCGGAGTCTTTTAGAATCCTTCTTATCGCCTCTTTGGCGCCCAGAAGCTCGCGTTCGACGAGGAACACATCGCTCACGTTGCCGTCCACGATGATGCATCTCTTGACTCCCGCTTCGCGCCTGATTCTGTTGAATGCGTTGGTTATCGACATCGGTCGGCCCTCCTGTATTCCGTGCTAGTGTGATGGTATTTGGAAAGCTTGTCAGGATTGGACCAGATCGTCTTCTTGTCAGCGAGCCTGATGCCATACACCTCCTCGAGATCTTTCTCCATGGAGGAGATGTCCTTCTCGCACGAAAGCCCTTCGTACCCTTGAAAATGATACATGAACTTCCCGTTGAGGTCTACGCTGAACTCCGCCTTCTGGCCTCCGGGTTTCATGGCCATGATTATCACGGTGTCCGTCTCTTTGACATGTCTTATGTTTCTGCGGTCGACCACGAACCCTTTCGAGGTGATGCATTTCACGATGGCTCCTATCGCGGATTTGCGGAGTTTCTCGTCCAGTGCCTTGTCTGTGGCGGCTTCCATTATCTCAAGCGGGCTTACGGGACCGTCTCCGGGAACGAGTGCGTCCATGTCCTCCTCAGAGACCTTTTCTTCCGCCATCATCCTCCTGGCCTCTTGGACTGTGGCCGAGACGCGCTTGCGGTTGACCTTCCTCGAAGGATCGATCATGCACTCGGCCAGTTCCCTGATATCTTCCGGAGACATGTTGCTGTGCGACTTGTTTCTGGACAGCAGTGTCATGACCGAGCGCAGCCTGGAATCCTGCACGTTCGATATGTAGTCGTCCAGCACCTTGTCTTGACGGCGCCGGTCGATTTTGTCCATGAGCGCCGACTTGAGTGCGGATCTCAGCGCCTCGGATCTCAAGTCTACTGCGTTCACTCCCGAGAGGAATCTGCGTGTTTCGCCGATATCACTTCTGTACGACGTCTTTCCAAGAGATCCTTTCCGACCTTCGATGCTTTTCAGCATCGATTCGCACTCGTTTTCGAGTTCATCCATCATGCCATGCAGCTCCTCGTCCATCAGGGACTCGGATCCTTCTACGGTCATGCGGGCCGATTCCAGCAGTCTTCTTATGCGTTTCTCGGCACTGTCCAGCATCTCAGCGCATGCATGGGCATACTCAATGGTCGCCGTCTCCTGATGGCTCATTTTGTTTCCTCCTTCGGGGCCAGTCTTCTGACCGCATCAGACCATATGTGCCTGTCCTTTTTGCTTATCTCGGGTACGAGGATATCATGGGCGCATTTGTTCCTGAATTCTCTGAACTTTTCGAGGGCCTGGTAGTCTTCCTCAGACATCAGACCTTTTTCGAAAGCCTGTTTCAGCATTGATGCCAGGTTTCCAGCCGTCCCATATCCTTTCAGGATTCTCTCCAGTTCGATTCCGGTATCTATCCCGAACCCGCGTGCACTGCTGCTTTCCCTTCCGAGATATCCCCCTAGATCCGTGAAGAAACGTTTGTACGCTGTCAAATCTGCATAGCCCTCGGCGTCTTTGATAATCGGATCGACCGCGATGAAGTCCTTGGCGAACGTGCTGATGAGCCTTGTTGCCTCTTCAGTTACCGCTGCGTCCATGGATTCCAGGTCGAAGCTGTAGTCCGACAGCGACCTCATGCCGAAGATCTCTTTGAGCCTCCGAAGGCTTCTTGTGAGATTGGACATGGCCGACAAATGCGCCGATCTGCATTCAGTCACGGTCCCGTCGAGCACGGCGCTTGCGATGTTGCTGCCGAGCTCGAACCCGAGGATCATCCTGACGTCGTTCGTTGAAACGGGCGCGAGAACATCCGCCGCCTCAAGGTCATTGTCGAAGGTTCCTGTGCGGTATTTATCGGCCAGACGGAGAGCGGGTACCTTCATATCCGCGGAGGAAAGCACGTGAGATACGTCGTGCGGGCTCATAGACCTCTCTACGAGCACGTCCTCCACGATGTCAGGGAGGGACGGAAACCATGATGACTTTTTGTACGGATTCAGTTCGGATACCGCGGCGCCAATATCGTCAGACGCCAAAACGTATGAACGGACTATTGACGAGGAAAGCGAAGCGTCCTTGACGATATCTGCGATGTCCAGCGCCCTGGCAAGGCCCTTGGCCGTATCCGTGTTCACGGAACGGGCCGCGTATCTTGCGTATTCGGCTATCGAATCTCTGGATAATGGCCTGCGGACTATCATCCTGCAGGTGATTTCCCCCTCAAATCCGGTGATCGATGTCGTGGTGGCCACTGCGTGATACCTGTATCCGATCTCGGCGGTCTCGATGGAGAGGAAGTCGCAGTCGGCTTTCCCGGGGAGGGAAGCGAATTCAGAGGAGACGGTGGAGATCCCGTTGACGAGAACGGCCTTGGACCTGCTTAGATCGATATCGCACGGGAGGAGGAACCGGAGCCCGTCTCCTTCAGGGAGCACAGGGCTCCAGGACATGACATCTAGCCCGGCGGCGTTGGGCTTCTGGAACATGTCGGGAATCGATTCCAGCAGATCCTTCGCATCAAACCTGGACTTCAGGAAGTTCACGTCCGCGTTCGTATCGGTTATCACGAGCTTCCCGGAAAGCGCATCCAGCCTGAGGCTGATGTATTTCTCCTGGCATCTGCGCCCTTGAACGGGCTCTAGTCTTATATCGAAGACTTCGGCTTCGGAGTCGTCGACGCCGTATCTGTTCTTGTTCCTGATGATGTGGTTCTCGACGTCGATTCCATCGGGGGCCATGTCTGCGAACCTTTCCGCTTCGTAGTTGGAATCGTCCGCATAGACGACGCCACTCTCCTTCACGTAAGTGTTCGACGTGTCTGCTGGAAGGTATGCGACTGACCCTTTGAATTCCTGGGGGCGTTCCGCCACCACACCCCTTTCGAACGCCTGGCGTCCTAGTCTCGTAAGCCTTACTGTTGAAACATCGTCCTCGGGGATTATGTCGCCATCGGTCTCGATCATTCCCGATTCGCGCATCTCGTCGATCCTTGGCCGGAATAGCATTCTGAATATGGAGTCCGGTACCCTCATCCTGTCCATCACGTCTCCCCAGGTGTAGCTGTGGAACGCATCGATGCCTGCGATGGTCAGCAGGGCGTATTGGATGCCGCTCAGCCTCTCGACCTTGCTGTAAGAGGCTTTGAAATCGGTGATCATAACCGGGACTTTCACGGTGGTTCTGATGTCGGTCATCTCGTTCGTCCCCCATCACGTCCTTCTCTGAGAGGACCCCGTTCTTCTGCTCTATGGTGCGGATCATATTCCTGTAAACGGGCACCATCCTGCCGTCTAGCTTGACGCTCATCTTCTCCAGGGCCGTCCTGTTCCCAACTATCACCAGGAGGCGTCTGGCTCTGCTGATGGCCACGTTGATCCTCCTATAGTCCTTGAGGAATTCGGAGCTCTTCGTCCTGACCATCGATAGGATGATTATGTCACGCTCGTCTCCCTGGAAATCGTCCACGCTCTTCACCATTATCTTCTCATCCGGTCCGTTGTTGAAAGCGTTGTAACGCGTCTTCTGTCCGCGAATCTTCCTGGCCTGGTCTGCGTAGGGGCATATCACGCCTAGGCTCAGGCGGTCGTCGCTCCTCCCTTTGTAGCTGTGGGATAGTCTTCTCCCGTTGCGGTCGAAGCGGCAGCTGGAATCCATCATGTCCAGCAGCCTTGTGACTACGTGCGCCTCCCGCGGATTAGTGAAGGAGGTGCTGCCGGATTCTTGGATTTCCTGTCCCTTGACGTCGATGAACACTACGTGTCTGTCCTCGGAGATTATCTTCCTGCCGGAGGCGCCGTACACCTCCATGTAGTGGTTCTTGTCTATCGCATTGCCTCCGAATTCCAGCTGGTTGCCGTAGAACACGTTGTCTACGTCCATGATGTCCGGATGCATGCGATATTGGACGGTAAGGCGGGATTTCATGGAGTCCGGAGACTTTTCGAAAAGATCCGCGAAGAACGTGTTCTCGTACATCTCCTTGTACTCTTCCTCTTTCTCAATGCTTACGATCTCCGAATCGTAATCGGATTCCTCGCCTTCGTTCAGACGCTTGCTGTAGATGGGCGGCAGCTGCTTGTGGTCGCCGACGAGGATCACGGTCTTCCCATAGAGGATCGGCTGCAGTATCTCGATGAACGGTACCTTGCTGACTTCGTCTACAATGACGGTGTCTATGTTCAATTCGTCTATGTTGACGCTCCTGTCGTTCTCGTCTTTGAAGTACGACTTGGCGGAGCATGTCATCCCGATGACGTTGACCGTCTTCAAAAGGACATGGTTGTACGCTTCGCTGTCTATTCTGATCACGTCATCCGAGGTCAGATAGCTGACTATCTTGCGATACGCTCCTAGTCTTTCCTCGCGCCCTAGTTCGCCGAACTCCTCGCTCATGCGTCTTCTCTCGCGTTCGAGTATGTCCAGGACCTCGGTTTCGTCTGAATAAGACTCCGTCAGTTGGAGGTCTGTGAATAGGTCTTTTACCTTCTTTTGGAAGCGTTTCTCCGCGTCGTCCCTGTCTTTGAAGGCCCGCTCGTGCTTCAAGGAGTCTATCCTCTTCGTCAGCCTGACAATCTCTGCATCGACGCCTGATGTACTCTGAATGCCTTTCTTCAGGATTGAGATGGCATTGGCTATGTAGGATAGTCTGCTGTTCACCGCATCGTCAATGGTCGACTTGGCCTCGAGCAATGAATCCATATCCGGGATGATGCGGAAAGTCGAAAGCAGGGGGAACGACTCTTCCTCGTCGAACTCGTTGAATTCGCGGTATTCCCTCAGCTCCCTGTTAAGTCTCGATATCTCGTTAGGATCCTTGGCGGCAGATTTCCTGTCCTTTAGCTCGAAGAACTCTTCATGCATCGCGTATTCGGAGAACTCGGATACAATGGAACTGCGATCGGTATCGTATATAGATTTGAGGACCGCGCGAGTGTCGCCCAGAGACTCCAGATTGAATCCGATTTCTTCGACCCTGAGTTTTACGGTCTTCAATGTTTGTTCGTCCTCGAACTCCCTGATGCGGGAAGCGCGGGACTCGTGCTTCTCGATTTTCTCCTCCGCATCCAGCCGCTGGTTCTCGATGTCAAATTTCTTCTTACGCTCCAGAGCAAGGTCGGATTCTGCTTGGTTGATCTTCTCGACAGCGGACTCGGACCGTGTGCGGAGGTCCTTCAAGACGCTGATATCTTCCTTGAGCTCTTCGATGCTCTCCCCTATCCTGTTCAGATATCCCTTGCGCCCTTCATGCTTGGAGATCTCCGATTCCAGCCCATCGCATAGATTCTCGTAGAAGTTCGCGAGAAGGCTTGACGAGGAGTATTTGTTCTGTTTTTTCTCTGCGTTCTCCGACAGGATGCGCATCATCCTTATCGAGGGGTTCTTCGGCATCCTGGAGAATGCGTTGTCTACCGCCTTGTTGTTCTGGCTTGCTATCAGGACTTTCCGTCCGGATATGGCAATCTGGGCTGTTATCTCCGCAATCACCTGGGTCTTCCCCGTTCCAGGAGGGCCTTGGATGAGGAACAGGCCGTTGGATGACAGGGCCTTTTCGACTGCTTGCCTCTGGGAATCGTTGAGGTTGTCGATGTGGAAGCTGCCTATATGCCTGGCGATGCTGTTTCCTGCCGATCCTGGATTGAACAGGAACGTGGCCATGAACGGGTTCAGGACCTCGCCGTTCAGGAGCCTGTTGAGGGACTCTCTTTGGCGTTCCAGGATTTTCTTCTCTCCTGTGTAGTCTTTGAACAGGCCCATCTCCTTCTTCATCAGGCTTTCATATCTTTTGAGGGCCTGGTTGAGGTCCTGCTCGTCGCCGACTTCAAGCTCGAAGTATGCGAACAGGCGGGCCTTGCTACGCATTCTGATGGCCTCGTCCTTTCTCTCGCTGTATTCCGCTTTGATCGTCTTGATGATATCGTGCTTCTTGCGGTCGTACTTGGGACTTAGTTCTGATTCGAAGCGCTCGCGGGCCTCGGACGAAGCTTTAGCTGTAAACTTATTTTCCATATCACCCAGAATGCGATTTATCTCAGGGGCGGGATCGTATTTTGTTTCAAGCCCGGCGATCTCCTTCTGGATCTTTTCTATCTCCAAGTTAAGTCTGGCTGCTTTTGAGATGTCTGGGGCCTTTTTCCTTTTCTTCTCCGAGTTTTCATCCAGTTCCGTCAAAGTCTTCGACAGGTTGTCCTTCTCGTGAAGTTTGCCTTCTAGTCTCTTGGATAGGGATTTTGCCTCATTTTTCAGGCGCTGCTCCATTTCTATCTGGATACGCTTGGATAACGGCCCTCTCTCGGCTTCGATGTGCTTGTTGACGATAGATGGGAGCTTAGAATCTTTGAAAGCCGACATTCTGCTCTCGACTTCTTTTTCGAACTCTTTCTCAGTGTTTTCGGAGGCCTGCACTATTTTGTTTTTTTCTTCGCGATCCAGGGCTTCGAGTTCATCTGTAGGTTCTATAGTCTCGTGTAATGACGGTCCTAGGCTTCTCTCACGTATGTGGATGAGCTGCCTGTCCTTCCCTTCTTGCTGCAAAGGATAGGGGCCCAGTATCAGGGGGCTGCGGATGAAGCTGTCGAAACGTCTCTTTCTGTTGTCACGGTCGTTTTTTTCGGACAGATACTCATGTTCCGGATATTCCACATACAGTCTGACGAGGACGCATTCCCTGCTGTCCTCGTTTATGCGGTCCTTCGTCCATGCGGAGTCTCTCCTCGAATCCAGATGCTCGAGCGCGATGTGGCTTTCCAGATTCGGCTGGCCAGGAGTGTTGAAGGCGATAATGGTCTCCGGTACGCATTCTCCGAGATCGATTCCTCTTCTCCCGTCGTGATCGATAAGATACTCGCGGGAATCTAGGTAGCGCCTCCAGCCATCCAAACGCCCCATGACGTCCTCGGAGTTCTCGACGACGTATTTGCCGCTGAGCTCTACTAGAAAGTCGTTGGTCATGACCGTTGATGCGTTGTGGCTGTCGGAGGGATATTCGCCCGACCAATCCAGAGTTTCCCAGACTCCATCGTCGTATAGCCTGATGACGGTGGAGCAGAACACGGAGACCTCGCCGCAATGGACCATGTGCGGGTCCATAGAAAGAATCGCCTTCACGTTGAATCTGCGGTTAGTCCTTTTGTCCTCGAATATGTCGCCCATCAGGACCAGGTCGTTCTCGCCGTCTTCCTGGGGAAAGCGAATAGCGATGTTGTTGTAGTATGTGGATTGATTGATGACTGCAGGCTTTCTGGTGAAGTTAGGGTAGGATATGTGGATCTCCTTGTTCTCGATGATGAAACGCAGTCTGATGAAATCGTCGAATTCTAAATCCTCATACTCCAGCATGTTCGAGAACTGGTCGACAAGGCTGTTTGAGAACAGTGTCCCCTTTCTGTTAGGACGATCGCGGTTCCGACTGAAATCAAGACATAAGAAAGACTCCCGCAAAACCCATTACCCCAGCGTTGCGAAGCATAATATGTCCATATTTGGCACTTTCCACATAAATCCGCAAAATAGGGAATATGTAAGGCCCCGATTCAAACCCAGTTCTTCGGTCTTCGCCGGACATTGTAATACTCATCCCCGTCCTCCGTGGGGTTGCATACGCTTTGGAGTAGGCTAGAAGGACGTTTTCTACTGTGATAGCAAGATGTATTACGCGGACTGCTACGTCCTCGCAGGAAAATGGATTTACGGCCAGTACATGTCTGAGGGGCGCGACAGGGGCATTCCTTCCGGCAGTGAAGCTTCCCACATCTCGAAGTCTAATGGGTTACGTTCTGCGTCGGGTACTGCTACGATAGTGATGCGAGCTGTCAAGTGTTCGGCGCCAGCAAATACTATAGGGCATCAGGACGCACCGCGGTCTCGGCTGGACGTTGGACGATAAGAGGAAGTACACCGTCGTTGAGCTGGACAAGCTTGAGAGGGAGCGCAAGGTCTACAAGTTCGATCTCGTGAGGATTCGAAGTTCCCTCCGTTTCAAGGCATTATTCCTGGGTCAGGCTGAAATAAGGCCACTTTCTTGCGTGGAGCGTGAAGGTGAACAAGGAGACCATCGGGAACGGAGAGTTCTACGGCCGTAAAATCAGGGTGCTGGAGTTCGGCGGGAAGGTGAGGCGCATCGAGGTCGACGCCTTTTACAACTGCTCCAGGCTGAAGGAGGTGACGCTTCCCGAGGGCGTGGAGTCGGTGGGCCGCTTCGTCTTCCAGGATTGCCTCTCGATAAGGCGTTTCCGGATTCCTTCGACCCTGACAGATCCGGCGGAGGATTCCTTCTTCATCGGCAGCGACGGGAAGCTGGAGGAGTTCGTCGTCGATGCCGGCAACCCTTCCTTATACGCTGTGGACGGGGTGCTGTTCTCCAAGGACATGAAAACTCTGATCCAATATCCTCAATGCAAGCCGGGGGACTCGTACGTGGTGCCGGACACGGTGGAGAACATCGCGCCCGACGCCTTCGCCTATTGCACCGGCCTCAAGAGCATCGTCCTGCCTGAAGGCCTCAGGACCATCGGCAGCGGGGCCTTCGAATGGTGCGAGGCCCTCACGTCTATCAGGATCCCCCAGACGGTGGGCGGCATCCCGATGTACGCGTTCTTCTGCTGCTCCTCCTTGGCAGACGTCGTCCTCCCGGACAGGCTCGACTACCTCGGTGCGGAATCCTTCGCAAATTGCATCAAGTTGAAGGAGTTCGTCTTTCCTCCCGGGTTCGACCAGCTGGACTACGCGGTCGTCGGAGGATGCGAATCCCTCGTCAGCGTCTCTATACCGGAGGGGATCCGCGACGTCAACAACTCCGCTTTCCTCGATTGTCCGAACATCAGGACGATAAGGCTTCCCAGCACT
>JAEEGL016700094.1_pt1 | contig 11564 bp, 12 predicted proteins | sample 9134231 | NCBI WGS metagenome assembly JAEEGL01 (sample SAMN16246548, study PRJNA631951) | gut metagenome | biome: gut microbiome; feature: rumen; material: fiber-attached | host: Bos | place: Iran: Karaj | collected 2018-10 | reverse complement strand
CCGTGTTTATCTACTATAATTGTTCGCATATGCATATATATAATAGCATATTGTTATATTTTTTTAGCAATGATAAAATTAAAGCATAAGGGGAAACATCTGTATGGCAAAGTCTAGAAAATTAAATTGTTCCGTAGATATTGTGTTTGTAATTGATGCAACAGGCAGTATGCGATTAATTATGGACAAGATCAAGCAAACAGCAATAGCGCTTCCAAAGAGTCTAACAGAAGCTGTAAAACTTGCTGGCAAGAGCATGCGAAAGATAAGAATTAAAGTCATAGACTTTGCAGATTTCAAATCCGAAGGAAAGGATACAATTCACGAATCACCATTCTATAATGCAAACACTCAAATCGTTGAGATTATCAACGAATTTGATTCTATTAAGATGACAAAAGATGATGGCGAAGGTAGAGGCGGTGATGAAATCCCTGAGAATGCACTTGAAGCTATATGGCTTGCTATGAATAGTGATTTCATTGAGCAAAAGCCAGATGAAGATATTAGACAAATCATTATGGTATTTACCGATGCATCTCCATTGAGATTACAAGAAAGAGCTAAATATCCTGCATATAGTAGATATAACTTCCCAAAGAACATTGATGAAATGAGAAGAACTTGGGGTAAGTATTATGGAGATGAATTACATCTAAGAACTGAAGAGACAGAAGAAGAGGAAGAGAGAAATCTTCAACTTAAGTTGAATCCAGAATGTGCAAGAATGCTTTTATATGCGCCATTAGGTGAGATTGCCAACCATTCTTGGGACTATGTTTCTCAATGGGAAAGAGTATCTACATTCCCAGTTGTACCATACGATGGATGTTTGGAGTTAGTTGTTGAAAGAATACTTGGAGATATCATTAAGGCAACAGGCCAAAATGAACAATAATTGACAAGTAATAATTATTATTAGATAATATTTAACGTATAGATCAGTGATATTGAAGTTTCAGTATCGCTGTTTTGTTTTTACTTAGGAGGGTAATTATGGTAGGAACATTTTGGGCGTTCGTCCCAGCTATTATCGCTATTATATTAGCATTACTTACAAAACAAGTTTACCTATCTTTGTTTGCCGGTATCTTTTTAGGTGCAATGTTCTTGGCTGGTGGTAATCCACTTGAAGCTATGTCAAATACATTCATCACTATGGGCAATCAATTAGGTGGAAACGGTGGTATCCTAATTTTCTTGGTAATCTTAGGTGTATTCTCAGTTCTTATGGTTAAGACTGGTGGTTCTAAGGCTTACGGAGAATGGATGTCTAAGAGAATCAAAAGCCCAGTAACAGCTCAATTAGCTACAGTTGGTTTAGGTTGTTTAATTTTCGTTGATGACTATTTTAACTGCTTAACAGTTGGTAACGCTATGAGACCAGTTACAGATAGACATAAGATTTCAAGAGCAAAGCTTGCATATCTAATTGACTCAACAGCAGCTCCAATTTGTATTATTGCTCCTATTTCTTCATGGGCAGCAGCAGTTGCTGGTTATGCTGGCGATGGTGCAGAAAATGGTATTTTAACATTCGTTAAGACAATCCCATTTAACCTATATGCAATTTTAACTATCGTATTCATGGTAGCAATCATCTTATTAAGAGTAGATTTCTTCAAGATGCATAGAAATGCAAAGGCAGCTCAAAATGGCGATTTATTTGCAGGTGAAACAGATTTGCCATCTGAAGATATTTCAGTAAGAGCAGAAATCCAAGGTAAGGTTCAATACATGTTAGTTCCTATCATTATCTTAGTTGCTTGCTGCGTAGGCGCTATGATCTACAATGGTTACTTCTATAACTGGGAAACAGGAAAGATTGGAACAGAACTACAAAGTTCAAGCGTGCTTGAAGCATTCAGTAACTGTGATGCTGGTTCAGCTTTAGCTATGGGTTCAGCAATAGGCTTAATCATTACTATGGTTTACTACTCATCAATTAAAGCTTTGTCTTTCAAAGAAATGATGGATTCATTCGTTGATGGTTTCAAGTCAATGGTTCCAGCTATCTTAATTTTGACATTTGCTTGGACACTATGTGCAATCATGGGTGCTAAGGGTGAAGGTCTAGATGAAGAAGGTGCTATTATCCTTGATGGTACATTAAATGCTAAGGCATTTGTACAAGCTCACATTTCAGCAGACTCAATGGCTTTAGGTATTATCCCATTCGTATTCTTCACAATCGCATGTATCTTATCTTTTGCAACAGGTACATCTTGGGGAACATTTGGTGTATTAATTCCTATCGCAATCGCAGTAGTTCCTGCATCAACAACAAGCGGTTTGTTCTACTTAACATTAGCTGCTTCAATGGCAGGTGCTGTATATGGAGACCACGTATCACCAATTTCAGATACAACAATCATGGCATCATCTGGTGCACAATGTAACCATATTGACCACGTTAAGACTCAATTGCCTTATGCTACATCAGTTGCTATTATTTCTGGTATTTCATTTATCGTTGCCGGATTTGCAGCTGCAGCAGCTCAATCAAGTGGTAGTTCATATGGAATTACAGTTATCGCAACATTAGCTACAGGTTTAGGATTAATGGCTGGTTTATTAGTAGCTGTTTACTTCTTAAACAAGACAGGTAAGTTAGATGCTATGGATGCAAAATTTGTTGCTGCTACATCAAAGCTTTCTCTAAGAGGTAAGAAAGCCGCTATGGCTACAGCTCAAGCAGATGCAGAACCTGCTGCAGAGCCAGTTGTAGAAGATGTAAAGCCAACAGATGACGGCCCACATATCGTATAACATAGAGTAAAAATAGTTTAAGGCGCTACAGAATAAATTCTGTGGCGCTTTTTTTATTTAGGTTGTATAATAATACAAGCGGAGATGGAAATATGAAATGTAAATACTGCGGAACAGAATATCAAGGTAGTTATTGTCCAAACTGTGGATCTAACAATCCTCGTAATTTTGATGTTGATACTCAACCAAAAGAGGAAAAGGCTAAAGAACCAGAAGTTGAGATTAATACTGCTAAAGAAAATGAAAAAGAAAGACAACCAAGAAGAAGTAGAGTTGCTATGGCTCTATTAGCATTCTTTTTTGGAACATTTGGTATTCAACAATTTTATATTGGAAGAACGGTAAGAGGCATATTTAGTATTTTATTCTGTTGGACAGGTGTTCCAACTATAGCTGGTATTATTGAGGCTATGATTATTTTCTTCGAAGACAAGAGTGAATTTGAATTCAGATATAAGGTTAGGGCTATAGACTAATGGAATATTTTCTTTGTATTGCGCTTTTAGCGATTGGTTTAATATTAATTATTAAATGTGGAGATTACTTCGTAGATTCAGCAATTTGGATTGCTGAGATTTCTCACATTCCACACTTTATTATTGGTGCTACAGTTGTAAGTTTCTGTACAACACTTCCAGAACTTATCGTATCATGTGTGGCTGCTGCAAATGGTCAAACAGATATGGCTGTTGGTAATGCTATTGGATCAGTTACAGCAAATACTGGTTTGATTTTAGCTTTAACAATGATATTCTCACCATTTGCAATTGATAGAAAAGATTATATTTTAAGAGACTGTTTATTAGTTGGATCAGTAGCCTTATTGTACATCCTATGTTGTACAGGCGTATTGAATCCATATTTAGCACTTTTGATGTTTATACCACTTGTGGTATTTATGTGGGATAACATTAAGAAAGCAAAGCCACAAAAGGTTGAACCTACTCAAGAGATGAAGCAAGAAAACAAGGAAGCCTTAGAAGAAGCTGCTAAAGAAGAGCCAAAAGAAGATGAAGAAGAGGCTCTATATAAGAAAGTTATAAGAATTATATCTGGATTTGCTTTAGCTGCTGTAGGCGTTACAGTCTTAGTATTATTCAAAGAAAGATTTACAGCTATGTATATGGTTCAAATTATCGTAGCTTTAATCATCTTGGCATTTGGTATGTCTATAACTCAAATCAGTGCTATTTTGAAGCTTGATGAAAAGAGTGCGTTTATAAAGAAAGTAATTGAAAGCGATATAGTCGTTAATATAACAAAATTAGTAGCTGGTATTGCTGGTATCGTAATTGGTTCTAATCTACTTGTAGATTATGGTTCTGCATTTGCGGCATTATTACATATTCCAGAAATCATTATTGCGGTAACAATCGTAGCTATTGGTACATCACTTCCAGAATTAATTACAACAGTTAATGCATTGATTAAGAAGAATTCTTCTTTATCTGCTGGTAATATCATTGGTGCAAACATCATAGATGTTTGTTTGATTCTACCAGTATGTGCAATTATTGGTGCGGCAACAGGAGCTGAAGGATTATTGGTATCTAAGCAATCTATTTATTTAGATTTCTCATTCTGCTTAGGAATCTTAGCAACAGCAGCAATTCCACCACTTGTAACAAAGAAGTTCCAAAGATGGCAAGGTATAGCATGTTTAGGACTATACATAACATATCTTGTTTTATGTGTATTGATGGGACAGGGAGTTATATTTAGTTAATGAAAAAGAGGTTGCATCGCAACCTCTTATTTTTTTGCATTTAAAACTTTGCTTTAGTCAGCTGGGATAATAAAGTTAATTGCATTTGGAACAATTGATACATAGAAACTTGTTCCGCTGATAACTTCGCCATCTAGAGCGATATCAAACTTTTTGTCGCTAAATACGTGGATTGGTTGATTTGTTTTAGCAAAGCATAATTCCTTTTTAATCTTCTCACGATTTTCTGGATTCAAGTGTGTTCCTGATTTATATGCATTTAGCATAGTACCAAATTTTAAAAGTGACATTGGCTTAAATACGCTTGCGTCGATTAAACCATCATCATTCTTTGCAAGTGGAGCTGTGAAATATGAACCACCAACATAGTGACAGTTTGCAAGAGTACCTAATAGAACTCTACCATTTGTAACTTTCTTACCATCGATTTCTACATCGATCTTGTTATATCTTCCAATAAAGATTGCACGGATAACGCCTTTTGTATAAGCATTCTTTTTGCCAGCATCTTTTAACTTGTTTGCGTAAGCGCAAACAACAGCATCCAAACCGAAGTTACATACATTGATTGAATAGTGATCATTAGATTGGCCATCATCAACTTGTAGAATGTCGATTAAATGTTCTGTTCCGCCAACAATCTTTTCTAAAGAAGTGAAGCATTTGCCTTTATAGTATTTGATGAAATCGTTTCCGCTACCAAAAGCTAGAATAGCAAGTGTCTTATTCTTAGAACCAACTAGGCCATGAGCAACTTCGTTGATAGTTCCATCACCACCACAAGCTACGAAGCAAGCTTTTTCGTCTGGGTTCTTTTTACAATATTCGCGAACAAATTGTGTTCCATCTTGTTTGCATTGTGTTACATAAATTTCATAATCGATTTTTGTCTTTAAAGAATTGATTTCGTTCTCAACTCTAGATACAGCGTCTTTGTTTCCTGCGTTAGGATTTGCAATAAAAATATACTTCATAATTTAAACCTCTACGAGACAATTATAAAACATTACTTACATATTTACAATATGTTGGTATTGTTAGGTCTATAAAAATATTATATAATATTTTCAATGGACAAGCTTTGTATATTCGATTTGGATGGAACTTTATTAGATACGTTGAAAGATATTTTTATATCTTTAAATCACGCGCTTGTTAAAAACGGACTTCCAACAAAAACACTTGAAGAAGTAAGAACATCAATCGGAAATGGCACGGTTAATCTTATTAAGAGAGCTATAGGCTCAAATGAAGACAAATTTGATGCTGTTTTGAATGATTATAGAGCACATTATGATGTTCATTGTAACGACCATACAAAATTGTTCCCAGGTATAAAACTTCTTTTAAAGAATTTAAAAATTGCAAAATATAAAGTTGTTATTGTTTCAAATAAGCAAGACGAAGCAGTTCAAGAATTATTTAAAATTTATTTTGATGGCATTGTAGATGCAGCATTTGGTGTAAAAGATGGTATGAAGGTAAAACCTTCACCAGATACAGTTAATTATGCAATGCAACAATTTAAAGCAGAAAAGAACGATGTTATATTCATAGGAGATTCTCCAGTTGATGAAGAGACAGCTCTTAATGCTGGAGTGGACTATAGAATTGTAACATGGGGATATAAAAGTATAAGCAAATTAAAAGACATTAAGGAGGGTAAGATTGTGAGCAATCCTACAGAGTTAGAAAAAGAAATAAAGGTAGCAAATCCACAGGGAATTGATATAAATGAGATTTTAAGACATTGTGATCATACACTTTTATCTGTTGATGCAAAGCTTGAAGATATCTATGCGCTATGTGATGATGCGATTAAATATAATACAGCATCAGTATGCATTCCTCCTTGCTATGTTAAGGCTGCAAAAGAGTACGTAGGCGACAAGATGCGCATATGTACAGTTATTGGTTTCCCAAATGGCTATAACACATTGAGAACAAAAATGTATGAAGCAAAGGAAGCCATCAAAAATGGTGCAGATGAAATTGATATGGTTATAAATGTAAGTTTCTTAAAATCAAGAAACTTCACAGGCGTTAGAAATGAAATTAGAGCTCTAAGAAAAATCTGCAAGGACAAAGTTTTAAAAGTTATTATTGAAACTTGTCTTTTAGAAAGAGCTGAAAAGATTAAGTTATGTAAATACATAACATCACTTGGAGCAGATTATATTAAGACAAGTACAGGATTCTCAAAAGCTGGTGCTACTAAAGAGGATATAATCCTATTTAAGAAGTTCATAGGACCTGAAGTTAAGATGAAAGCTGCAGGTGGAATTAGAACAATTGAAGATGCTTGGGACTATCTAAATTTAGGTTGTGATAGACTTGGCACATCATCTATTGTTAAAATAGTAAAGCAGAGGGGTATGAATGAGTAGGGTTTTCCTAATTGTATTGGATAGCTTTGGCATAGGCGAAATGCCTGATGCTAGAAAGTATAGAGATGAAGGTAGCAATACTTTAAGATCTGTTGCGTCTTCTCCTTTCTTCAACGCTCCAAACTTACAAAAATTAGGCCTATTCAACATTGATGGTGTTCAATCTCAAATAGCACCAACAAAAGATCCTAAAGCTGCTTACATTAGATTATCCGAATTAAGTCCAGGAAAAGATACAACTACAGGCCATTGGGAAATGGCTGGTTATGTATTGCCTGAGAAATTCCCAACATTTAGAAAAGGATTTCCGAAGAGTGTAATTGATGAGATTAAGAAGGTCACTGGTCGTGGCGTTCTATGCAATATGCCATTTTCAGGAACTGAAGTTATAAAGATGTTCGGAGACGAACACGTTAAGACTGGTAAACTTATAGTTTACACATCAGCAGATTCAGTTCTACAAATTGCAGCACACGAAGATGTAGTGCCATTAGATACTCTTTATGATTATTGCAGAAAGGTTAGAGAGATTATGCAAGGCAAATATGGCGTAGGCCGTATTATAGCACGTCCATTCATCGGTTCAGATGGAGAATATACAAGAACGCCAAATAGACACGATTTCTCTTTGGTGCCTCCGCAAAGAACGCTTTTGAATGTTTTACAAGAAGCAGGAAAGGACGTAATCTCTGTTGGAAAGATATATGATATCTTTGCTGGTTCTGGAATTACAAAAGCATACACATCAAAAGGCAACGATGAAGGAATGGAGATCACTTTGAATCTACAAAGAGAAAACTTCGATGGTCTATGCTTTGTTAACCTAGTTGATTTTGATATGTTGTACGGACATAGAAACGATATTGATGGATATGCAAAAGCAATCTCAGCTTTTGATAAATACCTAGGTATATTTGTACATAATATGAAAGATGATGATGTTTTGATGATTACAGCAGATCATGGTTGTGATCCAGCAACTCCATCTACTGACCATTCTAGAGAATATGTACCACTATTGATTTATGGTGCAAAGATATTACCAAATAATCTTGGAACAAGAGCTGGCTTTAATTATGTTGCCGGCACAGTATTGGACATATTAAATGTCCAAAATATGAAGATGTCAAAGTCCCTTTATAAGGAGGTAAAAGCTGATGTATAAAGATTTATTAGATAGCGCAATAAAAGCAAGAGAACATGCTTATGTTCCATATTCAGGTTTTAAAGTTGGTGCTGCGCTTTTAACAAAGGGCGGAAAGATCTATGAAGGGGCAAATATTGAAAATGCATCATTTTCTTTAACGAACTGTGCGGAACGCACAGCTTTCTTTAAAGCAGTATATGATGGCGAAAGAGATTTTGAAGCAATTGCAATTGTTGGTGGTAAAGATGAATTGGTATTCTGTCCACCATGTGGAGCTTGCAGACAAGTTATGAACGAGTTCTGTAAGGGAGACTTCAAAATTGTCTTATTAGATAAGGGAAAAGAAAAGGTATATACATTTGATGAGATATTACCACTAAAGTTTAATTTATGATGAAAAAGGTTATTGTTGTAGGACTAGTACTAATTCTAATTATTTCTTGCTTCAGCCTTATAGGCTGCAAGAAGAAAGATGCTGAACCAGAAGGTTTAGAAATTTCCATTATGAGCTATAATATCCGTCTAGATACATTTGCTGATGGTGGCAACCATTCATGGAATGTTAGAAAGCCTTATATGGTTAATCATATAAAGGAACAAAATCCAGATATTATTTGCATGCAAGAAGTAATGAATAATCAATACACTGCGTTAGCAGCTGGTCTAGAAGATTATGACTTTGTTTGGTATTCAAGATCTGAAGATGGCTCACAAGAAGGATTATCTGTTGCCTATAAGAAAGATAAATATGAACTTATATCTAAAGATATGTTCTGGTTGTCTGAGACTCCTAAGAAAGAATCTAAAGGATTCGGTGCATCGTTCTTAAGAATCTGTGTACATGTAGTATTAAAGAATATTGAAACACAAAAAGAATTAAGTGTGTATAGTGTTCATTTGGAAGTAATGGGCAAAGAAGTTAGAGTAAAAGAAATCAATATGATTTTAGATATTTTATCTAAAGATGAGAGAAAGGCTATTGTTTGTGGTGACTTTAATGCTACTAAGAAGGAACAATGTTACAAATTAATTTCTGAGAAGATGAACTCAACTCAAGCTGTAGCAAAGACAACAGAAGAAGGCATTACTTATCAAGACTTTGGAAAGAGCGAAGAAGATTTATCTTTTAAGGATTCAATCGACTTTATATTTGTAGATAAGGATTTCTATGTTAGAAACTTTGATATACTTCAAGAACATAAAGAAATAGATGGCAGCGCCATCTACTATTCAGATCATTATGCGGTTAAATCACAAGTGATTTATCCTAATTAGTTTCTGTATTATTAGTTTCTTCCTTTTCGATGTTTGATAGGATTTCTTTTCTTTCGATAAGATAATCTGAAATTGAATTTTTAACTGTAAAGAAGATTCTTAAATCAAGCCATACAAATAGGGCAGAAGATAAAAGCATTAATACATCTAAAGCTAAAGCTTTAAATACTTGAGAACTTTCTAGTGAGAAAGATTTAACTAACCATATACATCCACATACTATTAAGAATAGTGAAACAATTGCGCATGCTAAAAAGCAGAATCCAATGATGATAGTGAATATAATATAAACTGCATCTGTTGCTGTGATGTCTTTCTTTGTTAAGTTCTTTTTGTTTTCCATATTAATCCTTATATAATGAGCAATAAGCGTTTACAGATATTGCTTCTTCGTGTCCTACTAATCCTAGTTTTTCTGTTGTTGTAGAAGTTAATGTTATCTTGTTTACATCGATTCCCATTGTTTCGGCAAGCTTTGCTTGAATGCTATCTAAATGAGGTGCAAGCTTTGGCTTTTGAGCCATGATAACTGCAGAGATGTTATTTATAACATAATTCTCGCTATCTAGTATTTTAACAACTTCCTTTAGTAAAAGCAATGAAGAGATTCCCTTGTATTGAGGATCGCTATCAGGGAATAAATGGCCAATGTCTTTATTGTGAGATGCAGATAGAAGTGCATCCATAATAGCGTGCGTTAAAACATCCGCATCGCTATGGCCTAGAAGTCCTTTTGTATGAGGAATATCTATTCCGCCTAATATTAGTTTTCTTCCTTCTACTAATTCGTGTGTATCCCAACCGCATCCAACGAAGTAGTGTTGTGGGATAAGATGACATAAGTCATCTTTTGTTGTTATTTTAATATTATCTTTGCTTCCATTTGTTATATAAACCTTTCCGATGTAATGTTCATATAAGGAAGCATCATCTTTATAATTTAAATTATTGTCATTACGCGCAAGAGCGTATGCACGCAAAATAGAATCATATTTAAATATTTGTGGTGTTTGTACTAGAAGTACTTTATCTCTATCTAGGGTAGAGGTTGAGTCACCATCCATTATTCTTATTGAATCTACAGGAGATACGCATGTAATAGCGCTACCGTATTTAATAGCAGTATCTATAGCATCATCCAAAATTTGCGTAGTTACGAAAGGTCTAGCGCCATCGTGGATTACAACTAAATCTGTATCTTTGTCGATTTCTTGTAGGGCATTGAAGATACTATCTGATCTTTCTTTTCCGCCTAAAACGAATTTAATATCCTTCTCAAAACCTTTGGTTTTGCTCTTGAAATATTCTAAATCTTCTTCACTTGTTGTAACTATAATTTGAGAAATATCATCACGGATGAACTTAGATAAAGTCATCTCAAATATTGACATGTTAGATACTTCGTATCTCAACTTGTTATATCCAAGATTCATTCTATTTCCAGAACCTGCACAAGCTAAAATAACGCTAATTTTCATATAAGACCTCATATAAAGATTGAGCATCTTCTTTCTTTACAACATCTGGAACAGATAGGATCTTGAACTTAAAATTATTATCACCGAAGTGTAGTGTAACGATGTCTCCAACCTTGACTTGAGCACCAGCTTTTGCGGCTCTTCCATTCAATTCAACACGGGCATTATCACAAGCTTCGTTTGCGATAGTACGGCGTTTAATTATTCTGCTTACTTTTAAAAACTTATCTAGTCTCATCTTAAAAGATTTTACTATATCGCGCGAATATAGTCAATTGTGAGAAATTGCAAAAATTTACATAAATTTTACAAAAATTGACCCGAAAAAATCAAAAAGAAAAACATTTTACATAAATTTTACAAAGAAATAAATTATTTGAAAAATGTTGAAAAATTTGTTTGACATACCTATATAATAGGCGTAAATTATTTAACGCACGTTATTTTGGGCGTATTATGCGCTTTTAGTAACTAAAGTTTTGAAAATTTTATAAGGAGGGGACAAAATGCCTCAAAAGAATATGACACATGAAGTTAAATATGGCAACATTGCAAGACAATCTTTTTCGCATATCAAAGAAGTTCTAGAAATGCCATACTTACTTGAAGCTCAAGTTGATTCTTACAAGCAATTCGTTGAAAGTGGTATTGATGAAGTTTTACATGATTTCTCACCAGTTGAAGACAGAAACGGAAGATTCACACTTGAATATCTAGGTTATAGCCTAGATGGAACACCAAAGCATACTATTAAGGAATGCAAAGATGGTGAACATACTTAT
>JAEEGL015998499.1_pt1 | contig 11564 bp, 6 predicted proteins | sample 9134231 | NCBI WGS metagenome assembly JAEEGL01 (sample SAMN16246548, study PRJNA631951) | gut metagenome | biome: gut microbiome; feature: rumen; material: fiber-attached | host: Bos | place: Iran: Karaj | collected 2018-10 | reverse complement strand
TTTTCTTCTTCTTTTTTTTCTTCTTCTTTCTTTTCTTCTTCTTTTTTTTCTTCTTCTTTCTTTTCTTCTTCTTTCTTTTCTTCTTCTTCTTCTTTTTCTTTTTCCATTATAGCTTGAGTACATAAAAAATTGTCTTTATGTTTAGATTGAATAAAATGATAAATTTTATCATCCTCACAGTAATAATTATAGCAAAAAGGACAAGTAAATCCTTTTTTATCCCTAATTTTATACTTTTCAAGTTCTTTATTCTTTTCAGATTCTTTCAAATAATCTCTATAACACAATTCACAATATTTTCCTTCAAATATAATTTCATGTCTAAACAAATTAATAAAATCTTTAATTGAAATTTCCTTATTATTTTCACATTGGCAAGTATAATTTATTTTAACATCATTTCCAGTTCCTTCAGGAAATATAATTTTCATTTTTGGAACTTTCCCACAATCTTTACACCATAAAATATATAATTCAGGATATTCACTCATTTTTGATTGTTCTTTTAATTTTATTATTTATAAAAAATCTTATTTCTTTGATATTAAATATCAAATATTTAAATTGATTTTTACTTTTAAAAAAAGAATTAGTGTTAGATTAGAAACAATAAAATAGTTTATTAGAAAAAGAAGAAATTTGTGTATATGATTTTTTTATTTGCATTTTTTTTTTTTATTTTTTTTTGACTCAGAATCACAATTTAAGGAAAATTCATATCATCACAAAAAATGATTTTCAAATTATATTTAAAATAAATAAAACTTTTAAGTTATTTTAAAAAAAAATAAATTTTAAGAGTATCAATCAAAAAATAATTCTAATAATTGTAGATATAAAGCAAAATAATTTTATTATGAAAAAGATAGTTTTTTTGAAAAATCTTTATAATTTATATTAAAAAACAAAAAAAAATTATATTATTATTGTATTAGTCCTAAGTATTATGTTACTCAATTATTTTCTTTAGGAAGAAAACTAGTTGGCACTCTTTTAAAAGTTTTATATTTTTTGATTACTTCATGTGAATCTTTGTAATTATTATTCTCATTAACAAAACTTATATTTTTTTTATAATTATTTTTTGAAAAAGTAGAAAAATTATTTTGTGAATAAAGATTAGCATCAGTAATATTATTTTTATTATCAATTGAATTATCAATTATAACTTCTCTATTTGATATCTGATGAGTTTCTTTATAGCACATAATTTTTCCCTATAAATTATTAGATTAAATTTACAAAACAAAAATTAATTGTATCCATTTTTTTTTACTTTTTTTTAACTTTTATATTTTTAATAATAAGTTTTTAAAATAAACAAAAGTTATTTTAAAAAAAATAATGAAATGATATTTATTTTTGAAAATAATTCTTTAAAATGATATATTCAAAAGTAAACTATAATTGAATATTATTCAGATAATTCTAACCCTCAATTAATTTTCGATATTATTATACAAAAGGATTAGATTAAATAATTGATATATAATCCGTTATTTGTGAAGTTTTAAGAAAAATGTTAAATATTTATTAAATTTTTTTCGTTAAGAAAACATTTCGATAGTAAAAATTGAATAAAAATGAAGAAAAGAAATTATATAAAATATTATTAAATATATATATTCAAATAAATTAATTTACTTAATTCTTAATTTAATATAAAAATTAAAATATCAAAAATGAACAAAATATATTTTGTATTTTTTTTCTTTAAACTATTTTCATTCATAAATTCGAAAAATGATTATATATTAACTGAAGGCTCATTTTCAGATGAAAAAAAAAGTCATTTTAAAGGAAGTTTAAAATATAATTCAGATAAATTTAATCCTTCAGATTACAACATAGAATTTAATAACATAACCAATTTTTTTCCTATAAAAGATTTAAAATTGGAAATAGATTTAGAATGTGATTCTATAATTCATTTGAAAATAAATGATAAATTAGAAGATCGTTTTGAAAACAAATTAATCCCTTCTTCAAACTATATGAAAAAAACAAAAGAGTATAAAAACACAAAATCATTAGAAGACTTTGGATTTACCTTTACAACAAAACCAAATGAAATATTTACATTTAATTTAAAATCAAATGAAACTAATATTTTAACATCAAAAAATGGGAATTTTCTTTTTTCAGATTTATTCATAGCATTAAATTATTATTTAACATCAAATGACATATATGGATTTGGTGAAAGAATGCATGATTTTAAATTAGGAGATGGTAAATTTACAATGTGGCCAAATTCTTCAATTGGAGTTCATCCTGATCCTGGAATTGGAGGTGATAATTCATATGGTTCTCAACCAATTGCTTTACATAAAATTAATAATCAATTATTCTTAGGTATTATTTTTAATAATATTAATGCTCAGGATGTTGTTATTAAAAGTATTAATAATAATAATGTTTCTTTGGAACATAGAACTATTGGAGGTATTATTGATTATTATTTATGTGTTGGAAATAAACCTGATGATGTTCTTATTCAATTACATAATATTATTGGAAATATGCCTCTTCCTCCTTATTGGACTCTTGGTTTCCATCAAAGTAGATTTGGATATAATTATACTGACGATTTAAATAATGTTGTTAGAGATTTTATGGATTTTGAATTACCTGTTGATTGCTTTTGGACTGATATTGATACTTTAGATAGTTTTAATACTTTTAGCTTAAATAAAACTACTTTTGCAGATTTACCTAATACCATTAAAAATATTCATTCTAATCATTATCATTATATTCCTATTTTTGATATTGCTATTGCTCAAAATAATAGTGATCCTATTTATCAAAAAGGTCATAAAGAAAATGCTTTTGTTATATCTAATTATACTAAAAAAGAAATGGTAATTACAGTTTGGCCTGGAGATTGTGTATTACCTGATTTTCATTCTGAAAGTGGAATTAATTTATGGAAGTTTGGGTTAGAAGAATATAAAAAAATTATTGATTATGATGGAATTTGGTTTGATATGAATGAACCAGAATTATTAAAAGAAATAAAAGTAAATAGAGGAGAAAAATTACCCGATAATAATTATGACCCTAAATATAACCAATATGAATATATTCCTTACATTCCAGGTTTTAGAGAAAATGAAAGAATAGATATACGATATGGAACAATAAGTGAAAATGCATTAAGCACTAAATATAATGAAAAAGAAAATAAAACATTAATAACATATAATTACAAGGCTCAAATTCCAGTAATGCAAGTAAGAATAACATATGAACATTTAATAAAAATAAAAATGAGACCATTTATTTTAACAAGATCAACAACATTAGGAATGAGTGGATATGCATATCATTGGTTAGGAGATAATGATTCATCATATTTAAAAATGAGAAATGGGATAATTGGAATATTCAATTTTCAAATATTTGGTATTCAAATAACAGGAGATGATATATGTGGTTTATGGGGAAATTCAAATGATAATTTATGTGCAAGATGGATGAGTTTAGGAGCTTTTTTCCCTTTTAGTAGAAATCATAATGGAATTGGAAATATTCCTCAAGAACCTTATGCTTTTGGTATCAACTCAAAAACTTTTAAAATGAGTAAAATTGCTTTAAGAATGAGATATTCATTAATTAGATTTTATTATACTGAATTATTTAAAAATTCAATTGGAGAATCTGGTTCTTTTTTCAAACCTTTATTTTTTGAATTTAATAATGATAATCTTACTTATGATAATGTTAATACAAGTGCTTTAATTGGAAATTATCTTTATTTAATTCCTGTTTTTGATGATAGTGAAAATAATATTAGTGCTTATTTTCCTAATGAAGATTGGAATTATTTTCCGAATGGAGATAAATTAATGAAATATGATGAAAAAAAAACTGAAGGAGAATATAAAAGTCTTCCTGGAACTTATGATAGAATTTTAATTTTTTTAAGAGGTGGTTCTATTATTCCTTATCAAGATACTTTCAATTACACTGTTAAAAATACTTTTGATTTAAATAATAGACCTATTGAACTTATTGTTAATCCTCATTCAAATAAACATTATGCAAAAGGTAGTATAATTTATGATGATGATGGTATTCAAACTTTAGAAAATGAAAATTATTTAAGAGTAGAATTCAATTTTTCATATGATGTTATTTATTTTAATATTAAAAATTCTTTAAAATTTAGTTATAATTATAATGATATTTATCTTTCTAAAATTCATTTTTGGAATATGGATTATTTATCTCAAGAAGGAATTTATCAAATTTTTAGAATTGAATTGAAAAATAAAAAAATTATAAATGGAAAAATTTCTCTTATTTCGAATGATAAATATTTAGTTGATTTTCAAAAATATTTAATAAGAATTGACCAAATTATATCAATAAGATTACTAAAACAAAATGCCAAAAATATAAAACATGAGAAATTTATTAAACAATAACATTAATTAAAAATAATAACAAAAAATTTTAATTATTATTTTTCTTCTTTTAATTGTTTTTTTTTTAGATTAAATATACTTAATCAATTTTAGATTAATAATTTTGTTTATTTATCTAATTCAGGGAAAGATAATTTGCTTTCAAATTCTTCTAGTGCTTGTTCTTTTTCTTTTAAAGTTTTTTTATTTTCAATTTGCTTTAACTCTTTTTCAAGAGAATCAATTTTAGAGTTAAGTTCATTATTGTTGAGTATTTTAATTTCATTTTTATATTCATAAAATTTTTTTGTCAGATTATTTCTTTTAATAGAAAATTTATGATAATTCTCATCAAAGTCTTTTTTATTTTGAGAATTTTCTTTTATTCTTTGAGTTGTTAAAGATATATGTTGTTTGTTTTCTTCACTTGTATTATATTCTGTTATCCAATTATTTGGAATATCTTTTATTTCATAATCATAATTTCCTTTTTTGGTTGCAAAAAAAAATTTTGAATCCCAATTTTCATTGAAAGGAATACCTATATAAAAATCTTGTTTTTTATATTCTTTATCTATTTCTTTAACTTTTATTTCAAGACTATAATTTGATTTATTAAGAAAATAATTTTTTAAATCTTTATTTTCTATCTCAGGAAATACAATAATTTGATTTTTTTTTCCACTAACAATAGATTTAGGAATTTTAAAAAATTGAATATTATCTTTAATTTCTGAATCTAAATTTCCCGCATCAACATTATAACCTTTTCTTTGATAATAATTATATCCTTCAATATTTTTAAAAGTAGGAATAGGGAAATCTTGTCTATCAAATATATAATACCCCATTAATGAAGAACCAATACTAGTACATTCATCTACTATAATTGTTTTAGATATTGATATTTTATTATCAAAACATTTTATTATTTCTTCTTGTAATATTGGAGTTCTAAATAAATCACCTGCCATTTCTATTATAATATTTTCTGGGATTATTCCTTTATTTAATTCACTTATTTCATTTTTAAATTCTTTAAATTGATTTGTAAACAATTCTATTTCTTCTTTTATTAATTTTTCAAAATTTTCTTTTGTCAAATGATATTCTAAATCTTCATCACCCATAAATGATTCAACAGTTATCATTATTTCTTTATTTATTGATAATTTAATTCTTTCTTTTTCTATTATTTCTAATAATCTTGCAATTGATTTCTTATTTATGTCTTTTATAGTATAATTATTTTTATCACAAAAATTTTTTAAACATTCATCTTTTATTTTTCTATTAAAATTTCTCCCTCCTAAAAATGGAATACATTTAACTTTCATTACTTTAAATTGAGCATATGTGAAAGTAGAATAAATAAATGATGTTTTAGAATGTCCAATATCAATAAAAATAATTTCTTTTTTAATTCCTGAATTAACATTTATTTTTTCAGTAACAAACATATCTTTATATTTAGTATATCCATAATACATTGTAATTGCAGTTGATTCATTTATTATTTTAAAATAATTTATTCCCATAGATTGCAAAATAGTTTTTAATAATTTTCTTTGGTAATCAAGAAAATAATCTGGAACACTTAAAATACATTTTTCAATTTTAACTCCTTGTTTCATATAAAAAGAAATAATCATTGAAAGATAATCTGCTACAATTTCAGAAGGAAAAATTCCACAATCTTTTCCTTTATATTCATATTGTTTAAGTTTCTTGTTATTGTTATATGTTCCAAATACCATATTTTTTAATTCTTCATTAAAAAAACTTTTAGGCTCTATAATATCAATAAATCTTGATAATTCAACATAAGAAGTTTCTAAGTATTTTTTATATAATGATTTAGCAGTTTCTCCTATTAATCTATATTCTTTTGAATAACATATTATTGAAGGAAATACTCTTGAAGAGTCATCTGCTAATAAAACTTGTGTATTGAATTTATTATTTAATTTAAAACATTTTGAAAATACAGTTTTTAAAGCTCCAATATTTATTCCAAATATTTCATTTTCTTCTTTCATTTTTTTAATATATAATTTATAAATAAATTATTTTAATAACTGAATTAAATTAATTACAAATAAATATATGTATTACAAAAAAAAAATGAGTAATAAATTAAAGTATGACTCATTAACAATTGAGCCAACAAATAATTCATCTACACAAATTAATCAAAATTCTACTTTCAATCATTTAAATAGACAATTAATCAAAAAAAAATTATTAAGTAGTTTAGTTAAAACAAGAAATTTAAATTCTAATTCTTTTCAAACCTCTCAATCTTATAATATATCACCAAGAAATGAACAAAAAAGAATTAATGATTTAAAAATAGAATTAAATTTAAATATAATTCCTCCTCTTCATAAAGAAAAAATGTTAACAAAAAATGAAATATTATATAATAAATATAATTATCCAAAATTAGGTCCTTACATTAGAAAAAATAATTATATTCCTTATACTAATATAATATCTCCTTTTTCTCTTCAATCAAGAAAAGAGTTTTTTTATAAAAAAATATTCTTTAATTATATAAATCAACAAAAAAAGAAAATGCAAGAAAAATTTAAACCTATTGATAATAAAATTAATATTGATTATGCAGAAACTATAGAACAATATGAGGAAAGATTAAATAAGAGAAATATAAAATTATTAAAACAAGGTAAAAAAATAAAACATAAAGTTAAGGAAAATTATTGTGAACAACAATTAAATAAAATGGGTCATATAACTGGATTCATGAAAGCTGTTGTTGATTATGCTTATCCTGATATGATTTTATATAAAACAAAAGTTTTTGAAGAGTCTTTGAAAAAAAAATTTTATAAAGTTCCTCCTTTTATTGCAAAAGATATAGATAAAAAAAATCAGGAAGAAATACTTCAATCCTATTTAAGTGAAGCTATGATAATTAAAAATTAAAACTTTAAATTAATCTAAAATTTAAAATCTTTTTTTAACATAATAATATTCAATTATAATCAATTCTTTTTTGAAAAGACTATTCAATTTCTATTCCATTTTTAAATGTGAATCACTTGTTTTTTACTTTTAATTTAGAAAAAATAATATAAAATATAATTAAAAATATAACATAATATTAAAATATTATCTTATTTCAAAATTTAAGTTTTGTGTCTTCGTCTATGGTGAACCAGCTGAAGGCGGTGTTTTTTGTTTTAACTTAGTATTAAAAAGATCATTTCAATAAATGACTAAAAGGAGGAAATAAATAAATTTATTAATTCTAAAAAATATTTAATTTAATCATTTTTCTCAAATTAATAAATTGTTTAAGATATTTATTTTTTGGAATATATTGTCAACACAAAAAAAAAAAAAAAATTTCAATTGATGAACTTTTTGATAATTATAATTTTTATTAACTAAATTAATTATTTCTGTAAGAATATTTAAGAATGAATGATTTTTGATTTTTTAATAAAAATGAAAAAGTTTTTATTAATTGCATTAATAATTTTAATTCAATCTAAAACATTAAATACATTCCAAGAAGATGAGTTAAGAGAGACTTTAGATTATGGTTTTATTAAAAAAATAAGAAATGACTTAGAAATTAAAGCACTTGTTTACAACGGTGAAGATCCTATTTATGATGTACTTGATGTTGGAACTGATTCTGAAATTGATGCAAAATTAAGAAGTGATTATCCAGTACTTGTAAACTTAGTCAAAAAACATTTAGATGATGAAATGAAAGCAAAACTTGATAGTTTTACTGTTGATCAAGCTATATGTATTCTTTCAAAAGGAAATGTTAAAGATAAAACCTTAAACATCCTTGATTACTTTTATTCTTCTAAATATAATTTGGTTGGTATGACATTAAAATTAACAGATCTTAATAATCATGCAAAACCATATTATAATGTTTGTGGTATTAATGTAGAATGAATTTTTAATTATTAGTTTTTTAAAGTTAACAAAACATTAAACTTAACAAAAAAATTTTTTTTGGATATCATCAAATAAATTTTTTTTTATTTTATAATTTTTTTATATAAATTTAATCAAATAATAAATATTTTTAAAATTATTTTATTTATATATGATTCAGTTTTTCTTAATGAAATAATATATTCATTTTTTTCTTGAGAATATTTTGATTCATCCCTTCCACACTTTGATAAATTTAAATCTTTATCATATAATTTGAATATATTTTTGGGCTGAACAATATTTAAAAAATTTTTATTATATTAGATAAATTTCTTTTTTATTTAATTTTTGTTTGTTTTTTCTTTTATCTTTTCCTTAATTTATATATTCATATATATTAAGAAAGAATTTTATATAAATAATATGGATTAATGTGAAATAAGAAAGAAATGAATAATTTCTATAAATCATCAAAATTCATCTTTTTTAATTAGACCATAACCATAGATGATGTTCATATAATTCTATCATTTATTTCAAACATAAATCATGAAATTACTTCCAAATTATGTATTATAATTTTACAGAAAATTCATTCAACATAAGAATAATAATTCATTTCAATAATTATAATTATTGTAACAACAAATCATATTTATAAATAAGGAGAAATATTATATTGAATATAATGGTGTTAAACAATTCTCTTAAGAGTTAATCATACAAAAATGACAAATAATTAAAAAAATCACAGATTATTTTACCAATTATAACTTTCATAAACTTTATTCAAACAATATATTAATTATTGTTCAATAAAAAAGTAATATTTCCTATTCATTAAGATATAATTATAATTTTTCTTAATAAAATTAGAATAATATGTCTGAATTAATTTCATTGATTAAAAATTCAAAAAAATATAATATAATTATGTTTTTTTGAGATAAATAAATAACTTAAGAATTCAAATAATAAATTATTAGTTTTGTATTTTCTCTTTCTTTATATTAATTTATTTTTCCAAAATTATCTTTTAAAATATAATTTATCACAAGTTCTCCAATATAATATAAAATTCATTAGAAATTCACTTTCTTTTTTTAAACTGAAAAAAAAAATTATTTTTTAAATATTTTTTTTATTTTATTTTTATATGAAATTCAATTAATTATTATCTCTGCAATAACAATCTTGGCATAAATAATAATTACATTTCAAGCAAAAAAAGCTAATTCTATTTTGGAAATCTTTTTGGCAAATATTACATTTAAATTCATCAAATTTTTTAGAAATAAAAGGATGGATATGTTTATCTTTTACAACATTTTTATATGCGTAATCAAATTTAAGTTTGCAAACATTACATAAATTAATGTTACATTTTTCACAAATAAATACATTTCCAATAATTAAAACTCCACAAGAATCACATATTGAATTTCTTATTTTTGTATTTTCAATAAAAGGATGTCTATGAACTCCTTCATCAATATTATTTCCATCTTTTGTTTTTGGCATATCTACAATATCTTCATTAAAATAACAATATAAACAATAATCTATATTACAAATATTACAATCCATGGATGTAACTCCTTTATAAACACTTCCACATTTTTCACATTTATATTCTTCTTTTTTCATACAAAAAAGTGGATGTTCATGTTCAATATATTTTTTATAATAATGAAATTTTGCACAACAGTCTTCACAAATATCCATATCACATTCATCACAACGTATTGAACTTATTGAAGAACAACCTAAAAATGGTCTTAAACATATATCACATATTTTATCTTTCATTGAATCTTTATGTATTGAATGTAGATGGGGAATAAAAGAAAACTCTTCTTCTGAATCCATCTTTAATTTATGTCTTTTTAATTATTTTTTTTTTTAAATTCTTTTGAATAAGCATAATATTTAAATTATAATGATTATAAAATATTAATATAAAATAAATTCAAAAAACATACACACTTTCAAATTTATAATTTAACAAAAACTATTAAAAATTAAAACACTATTTCCACATTTTAAATCATAAAATGCATGATTAATAGCATTAATGGGTAATATAATTAAACTTATAAGAGAAATAAATAAAAGAGTCCAAATTAGAACAGAATTTTTTCCTGTTTTATCAACATAATCGGTTAAAACATTACTTCCTAAATAAGAAAAAATACCACATAAAATTCCATACATTAAACAATATTTTACAACTAAATTACCGGCCATCATATATAAACATGTATTTGAAAAAGATGTAAAAATTAAAAATAAATTTGAAGTTGATGTTGCTACTTTAGGATTAATTCCTAATTCTAACATTAAAGGAGCCATGAACATTCCACCTCCAATTCCTAACATTCCACTTATCATTCCTGCCATAAAACAATAAAAAATTATTTTTGTTATTTTACTTTCAACAGCTGGACTAGTGATATTAAATTCATTTGGATTTTCTAATAAAAGTATATTTGGTATAATTTTTGCTTCTTCTTTTATTTTTTTATAGAATATATTTGTAAAAGTCAAACACAATGAAATAAATATTATGAAAATTAACCAAAAATAAAATGAACATTTTTTAACATTTATAATTGAATTTAATTTTTTACTCCCTTCTAAAAGTTGATCAATTAACATTGCTAATTCTAATATAATAACCCATTTCACTCTGTCCATTTTTATTGGAGCATTAGGTCCATAAAATAATGTAGTATTATCATAAAAATCTTTTAATAAATATTCTCTGTTTATTTGTTTATTTGTGCTTGAATTTGTGTCTTTTAATTCTATTACATCAAAAAATTCTGATTCTATTGAAGTTAACATTCTCTCTTTATCATTTAATTTCTTTTTTTTTAATGCTCTTTCTTTTTCTTGTGCTTTTAATGCATTTTTATAAGTTTTATAACTTGAAAAAGAAAGTGAAACAATTAAACAAATAGTAAGTATCAAAGCAGGAAAAATTGAATTTAAAATAACTCCAATTTTTGTACCTAAAAGTAAACTAGGACAAAAAATAATAACTAAATCATAATCAATGAATTTCATTTTAGGATTATGTATCTTGGATTTAACACCCAAATAAAAAGTTAATGAAGAACATACAAAAATAGCAAAAGAAGAAATAGGGAAAGCAATTTGGGCTTCAAAATTATCAATAAACATTAATAAAGCACTATAAATTGCACCACCTCCAACTCCAGC
>JAEEGL015651351.1_pt1 | contig 11564 bp, 12 predicted proteins | sample 9134231 | NCBI WGS metagenome assembly JAEEGL01 (sample SAMN16246548, study PRJNA631951) | gut metagenome | biome: gut microbiome; feature: rumen; material: fiber-attached | host: Bos | place: Iran: Karaj | collected 2018-10 | reverse complement strand
TCTTTATCCGCGCTTTTTGATAAGCGAAAATCCCGAGAGGGAGAGGCATATCGCGGCGATCGCCGGAACGAGCGAAATATCCGACGTACCCGTGTTCTGCGGTTCGTCCGTGTTCTGCGGCTCGTCCGTATTCTGCGGTTCTCCGCTCTGTTCCGTACCGTTTCCGACCCTCAGATCGAACGTCTTTATCGTTTCGGACGTGCCGTTTTCCGAAATCGCGATCACGGATACCGTGTACGTTCCGGCGGTGAGCGAATCGATACCGGTCAGCTCCATCGCGCGCTCGTCCGTACCGAAGCCGGCGTGCGCTCCGCCGTTTTCGGCGTTATACGGTGCGCCCGTCAGATCGGTCCTGTCGCGGTAGTTGTCTTCGACTTTACGCTGTTCTCCTCCGTCGACCGTGTAGACGATCTCTTTGAGCCCGCCTTCTATCGTCGACCAGCCGAGGATATAAAGCCTGTCGCCCGGCTGTATCTGAACGGGATCTTCGGTCTGTCTGTCGGTACCCGAGGCGAGGACGTATTCGTTTACGAAAAGCCTGTCGAACGAATACATCGCCGACGCTCCGACCGTCAGCAGCACCGCCGTGACCAGCGCGGCGGTCAGTATAAGGAATTTTTTCATATAATATCTCCTTTTGTGACTTTGTCACGGAGATATTCTGCCTCGGTTTAAGCGAATTTATACTAAAAACCGAGATTATCGTTTACGAGGATTATATGTATCCTGTCCTTATGGCGCGAGAAGCGCGTGATGAGGAACTGACAGCAGATCGTATCGGGGCTTTTGCAGTCGAAGCATTTGCCGGTCTTCGAGCAGGGCGTTGTAAGACCGAATCTCGCGGCGTTGATCGGCGCGGCGACGTTTCTCGCGCGTTTCATAGCCGAATCGAGATCGGCGCAGATCTTGTTCATTCCGACGATGAAAAGCACTTTTTTCGGTCCCTGCGCTATCGCCGAAACTCTGTTCGCGTTGCCGTCGATATTGACTAAAATACCGTCGTTCGTCATGGCGTTCACGCCGGACAGAAAGAAATCGGCGTCGTAAGCGGCGAGCATCGCGGCGCGTTTGTCCGGTATTTCATCGCGGTCGATGAAGTTATAATTCCCGTTTTTCACGGCGTTCACGAGACCTATTTCGTGCGCGCTCATCGCGCCGCCCATCGTGACGCTCGACTTTTCCGGAATGAGCGAGAGCGCGATCCGCAGCGCTTCTTCCCTGCTCTTCGCGTAATAACCCGTCATATTTCTCTGCCTCAGCGATTCGATGACCGATTTCGCGAGAAGCTCGTTTCTTTTATTTATCGCTTCGTTCATATATTCATCCTCCGTTTTTTTGTAATTATACTGCAAATTTGTAAAGAAATCAACAATAACGGCGGATTTTTCGGCTATGACGAAAAAAAGGCGTTGATTTTTTCACGCGGTTATGTTATAGTATAAAAAACGGAGGTGTTATTATGGACGGCAAGATCGCAAAACTGCGTGAATTCATAAACGAATCCGAAAAGATCGTGTTTTTCGGAGGCGCGGGCGTATCGACTGAGAGCGGCGTGCCGGATTTCAGAAGCAAGGACGGGTTATACAATCAGCACGACGTGAGATTCGAGCGTTACAGCCCCGAATATCTGTTGAGCAGAAGCTGTTTATATAACGAGCCGGAGGTCTTTTTCGAATTTTACCGTCAGAAGCTGAACACCGCAAACGTCAAGCCGAACGCCGCGCATTACGCTCTTGCAAGGCTTGAAGAACAGGGAAAGCTGACCGCGGTCGTAACGCAGAACATCGACGGGCTTCACCAGAAGGCGGGCAGTAAAAACGTATTTGAGATACACGGCACGACGGCGCGAAATTACTGCAGCCGCTGCGGCAAAAAATACCCGGGGGATTATATTTTCAAATCGAATGAAAGAATACCGCGCTGCGCCTGCGGCGGTATAGTACGCTGCGACGTTACGTTATACGGCGAGCAGCTGCCGGAGGACGCGGTCGAGGGCGCGGTAAACGCGATATCGGACGCCGATATGCTGATAATCGGCGGAACGTCGCTCACCGTATATCCCGCGGCTTCTTACGTCGGATTTTTCCGCGGAAAACGGATCGTGATCATAAACAAAACTCCGCTCGGCTATTACGCCGACAAAGCGGAGCTGCTTGAAATAAACGATAAGATCGGGAAGGTCCTTTCTCTCTCTGTTGACTGACGGACGGATTACCGCGGTCAAAACGGCGCAATAATGAACGGGCGGCAAACCGCGGATACGGTTTGCCGCTCGTATATTTATGATCAGACCTTTCTAATTATCCGTATGATATTTCCGGTATTTTTCTTTTTTATTCTTTTCACACGTCATATTCTCGAGCGCTTCGTTTACCCGGATCACCGCCGCCGCGAGATCGCGGCAGTGTCTGCATTCGCGAATGTGCCTGACTACCTTTGAAGCGAACGCCGCGTTTTCTTCGCTGTATCCGGAAAGCGCGGCGAACGCCGTCAGATCGTCAAAAGTCAAATGGGTCATTTATCGGCGTCGGCTTCTTTTCGGTCGTTCTCGCGTAATCGTATTTCTTATCGAGATAGTTCACCTTTACGGGGCGCTTCGACGGATCGGCGTTATCCGACCTGAACTCTCTGCACATATAGCTTCTTATGAAGCTGCCCCAGAGAACGGGGCTGTTCATCTGCGTGACGATGCACTCGCCCGGCTGAATCTCGTTCAGCCTGCTGACGGGGACGAGCGATACGGTGTTCATATCGTATCTGTCTATCGCCTCGCCGCCTCCGTTGAGCGCGGATAAAGGCGAAATGACCGTTCTTTTACCGCATTCTTCTGAGAATTCGATCTTCGTCTGCGGGTTGTTCGTGCCGAAGAAAATGTGCATATTCAGATTGTCTTTGATCACGTCGGCGGTATCCTTGCCGTAAACGTTATTCAGCTGAGCGTACGACTGGAGTATCAGCATGAACCAGATGTTCCTGCTGCCGCAGGCGGATATGACCTTGTCGAAATCGTTGAATTTCGGCAGGTTGCCGAACTCGTCGAGCAGAAAATAGAACGGGCGGTCGAGTTTGGAGCCCTTCTTTCTCGCCACGGCGATCAGCTCGGTATAAAGACTGCTCAGAAACATGCTTATCACTTCGTAATGCAGGCTTTCTTCGTCCTTATACGAGATGAATATGACCGTCGGTTCGCCGTCGTCAAGCTGCGACATTTCAAAGGTGTTCGTACACGTCGCTTTTCTTATCGCCGCATCCCTGTAACTGCTGAGAACGGGTCCGAGCGTCGATACGACGCACTGCCTTGTGTTTCTCGGTAAATCGAGAAAGCAGTTGCGGGCGATCTGATACGCTTTCGACGTATCGTGCGGTCTTCTGGCGAAATACCCGTCGTCGACCCTTCCGTCGACGTTCGGAAAGCTGTCGTATATTTTTATTATGTTGCTTATGGAGAAATTATCTTCGGTTATTATGCCGTCCCTTGAATCCTCGAGCATACCGTAGATGATCGCTTTGAGCAGATCTCTCGCGGAATCCTCCCAGTACGGGTCATGGCTGTTTTTGTTCGGGATCACGCGGGCGCAGAACGACGTGATGTATTTTTCCGCTTCGTCGCAGTATTTCAGGCTTGCCTGCTCCGCTTCGGCGGCGTTCGAGTATTCGTCCGTGCGCGGCGCTGCCGTTTTGCCGTCTGCGATATAGTTTTCGGCGTCGACGTGTTTTTTGTATGCTCTGAAGCATTTGGTAAGCGGATTCCAGCAGTCGCTGCGGAAATAATCGGTAAAGTTTATCTGGATTATACGGTAGCCCTGCTTTTTGAAGCTCTTCGCGCAGCTGCAGTAAAGCTCCTGCTTCGGGTCGCTTATCACGAGGCTCGGTTTGTTCTTTTTTCTCATGAGGACGTTTATCGTCGGAATGACGAAGCCCGTCGTTTTGCCGCTTCTCGTCGCTCCTATGGCGAGCAGGTGCGTATTGCCTGTGAACATCACGTCGAGCTTGCCGTCGGAGTTTCTCGTGATGCTTACGGGTATACCGTCGATATCGCGTTCTCCGAGTTCGTCGTACGGATAAACCGAGTCGGGATGTTCTTTTGCGTATTCTTCGGATGTGATTATTCTTGCGTTTTCGTAATCGTTGAAAAGTTTAATTTTCTTCATTTCCGCCTCCGATCTGACCGAAGCCGATGCCGCGTTTTGACCTTGCTCTGCTCTTGCGCGGAGGTTTGAGGTCTTCGGGTCTTATGATTGTTATATTGCCGCACATCGCGTATTTGACCGCGTCGTTCAGTATCTCGGTCACGTCGTCGGCGCCGTATTCGCGCAGAACGGGTCTGCATTCGTCGGAAAGAGTGATACCGCGGCAGCCGCACTCATCGACGCACTGACCGAAGATATCGTCGATCGCCCTGTCTTTTTCTTCGTTGCCGACCGATACCGTTTCGACCGTATCGCATCCTGCGCAGAGCTTGTCCGTTATGTAATTTTTGCCGTGCGCGAAAAGCACGAATCTTATTCCCGACAAATCGAGCGAAACGGGCGGGCTGAAAAGTCTGAATTTGCGTCTGAATTCGTTTCCGAGGAATTTGCGCAGCTCGTTTGCCTGATTTTCGGAGAGTTTTTCGACGTTTTTGATTATTATGAGCGTCGAAGCCGATTTCGTTTCCGATATGACGCTGATTATTATATTGTCCTTTGTCGGCGTGAATTCATGGTCGGTAAGAGACGCGGCGTCTATCTCCGCGATCGCCGAGCCTTCGGCGCCGTCCTTTATCATTCGCAGATACATATGAGAAACGTAATTTTCGGAGCATATCACGAGCAGAGGGCGGTACGCCGCGTCGGAGCAGCGTTTTGCCGCGGTAAGATTCTGAACGATACTGTCGACCTCGTCTTCTCTTACGAGAGTCACGCGGTCGGCGCAGGCGCCGTCGAATTCGAACGTTCCTTTTTTTATCTTTCCGAACGGTATGTCGGCAAGCGCCGCTATGGTGTTCTGCTGTTTTGAAAGCAGGAGCTTTTCTTTATCTTCTATCGGGATAAGCTCGGAAAAAGCAGCGCTTGCAAAGCCGTGGTCGTACGTATCTCTCTGTATCTCCTTCAGCCCGAAAGCTCTTTCGAGTATTTTCGCCGTTTTGTTTTGCGCACATTCGCCTTTGAAACCCGTAAAGGCGCAGATATGAGAAAACGAGTTTTTTCTTACCGCTCCGTTCAGCACGGTATAAAGCACGTCGTAATAATCGCGCCTGTTCTCTTCATCGTAAGCGATGCCCATGAGGTTGCCGAAGAGGTCGTTCCATTTCGCGCTCAGACGGATCCTCTTAAAGGCGTTATGTCTGTCTTCGCCGACGCATATGCCGTGATATTCCATATATCCGAGCGTTGTCATCGCTCCGACGCTGCCGTTCATCGCGGAATTGAGAAGCGTGGTATATACCGTCTCTTCCGTCAGATTTCTTCCCTGCTTGAAAAGCTCGGATTTTATCGCCGTTGCTTCGCGCTTCTGGTCGAGTATGAGTCTGTCCGTTTCCGTGATGCCGAGATCCTGCCCCGTTCTTTCCGCAAATTCGACGGTCCTGCAAAACCGTTCGTAATCGGCAGGGGTGCGGATGGTATTGAAGGGCTCCTGTTCGGCGGTCGCTATTATACCGTCGATCTCCTTATCGCTTGGGATGCAGAATATTCTTTTCAGTTCATTTTTCATTTTTTCTTTTTCTTCATCGGTTATAAAACCTCCGAAGACCGATTCGAACAGAAAATACCGTGTAAGAAAAGGTTCGAAAAGGCATTGAAGCGCTAATTTCATACTTTATATCTCCTTTTTTGAGTTTTCTTTATGTCGTCCCGATCGCTTTACACCATATATAACGGCGCGTCTTTTGATTTTTCGCAGAGGATCAAAAAAACCGCCGCAGATTTTTAACCTGCGGCGGCAGGTCGCGTCATTATGCTTCAGGAGCGATTTTCAAACGTCTTCGCAACGTTCTGCAAAAGGTCTCTGATCGGCAGATGCTGAGGGCAGACCTGTTCGCATCTTCCGCATTTTATGCAGTCGGACGCTTTGCCGCGTCCGTTGCCGGTGACTACCGAGTTATAATAGAATTTAGTGTTCCAGTTATGGAACGCCTCGTATGCGTTCATCGCCGAAAACAGATCGGGGATGGCGATATTCTTCGGGCATTTGTTCTGTTCCACGCAGTAGCGGCAGGTCGTACACGGTATGATATCGAGCTTTTTGAATATGGAGCAGACCTTCGCTATCGCTTCAAACTCTTTTTCGTCAAGAGGCTTGAAGTCCTTCATGGCCGAGATGTTGTCGTTCATCTGATCCTCGTTGCTCATGCCGGAAAGCACCATGAACATATTCGGGAAGCTCGCGGCAAATCTGACGGCGTAGCTTGCGTTCGAGCCGCCGTTCAGGTCTCTGAATATCTTGTCGGCTTCAGCCGGCAGCTTGACGAGACTGCCGCCCTTGACCGGTTCCATGACGATGACGGGTTTGTTATGTTTAACGCAGACCTCGTAAACCTTACGCGCTTCGACCGAGCGGTCTTCGTAATCGACGTAATTGAACTGTATCTGCACGGCTTCGATCTCGGGGTGTTCCGATAGTATCATATCGAGCACCTCCGCTTTATCGTGGAAAGAGAGCGCGAGATGCTTTATAAAGCCCTGCTTTTTAAGCTCGTACGCCGTTTCGTAAGCGCGGCAGCGTTTGTATTTTACGTAGTTGCGTCTGTTCTGCGCGTGCATCAGATAAAAGTCGAAGTATCCGACGCCGCAAAGCTCGAGCTGCTTTTTGAAAAACGGTACGATATCCTCCTCTTTTGAAAAGTAAGGCTCGGAGAGCTTGTTCGCAAGCAGGAACCTGCTTCTGTCATAACGCTTCGAAACGCATTCACGGATCGCGGTCTCGCTTTTGCCGTCGATATAGCCGTGCGCCGTATCGAAATAGTTGAAGCCCGCGGCGATGAAATCGTCGGTCATTTTGCAGAACTGCTCGTGATCCACCTCGCCGCCCTTCATCGGGAGTCTCATACAGCCGAAGCCGAATACGCCGTTTATCTCGGGGAAAAATTCATTTCTTTCCATACCTGCCGTTTCCTTTCAGTTATTTGTCAGTTCAATAAATTTTTTGAATAATACCGTAACGTCCTGCCTCGGCTCGAAGCCGTGGAACGCGAGAGCCGCGCGCTTTTTCACGGAGAAGCACAAAAGCTGACCGTTCATACCGCCCTTCGCGTAAGCGCCCGAATCCCTGTACTGACCGAATTCGTAACCGCGGGACAGCGCAAGATCGACCCACTTTTGCGATACGACGGTTTTGCCGTTGTATTCGCCGCCGTTCGCGTAAGCGTAACCGAGCTTGACCATGTCTTCGGAGCTGATATACAGTCCCGTAGCTCCCATCGGGTAGCCTTTCGGGCATTTGCTCCACGCAAGCTCCTGAAATCCGAGCGTACCGAACAAAACGGGGCTCATAAAGTCGTCGAGCTTTTTGCCGGATATTTTCGACACGACGCGTGAGAGCAGATAAAACGCCGCGTCGGAATACGCGAAATGCGTTCCCGGTTCGTGTTTGACCGGTTTTGAAAAGACTATACGGAGAAAATCGTCCGTTTTATACGCCGATATATCTTCGACGTCGATATCGAGAAAACCGGAGTCGAACCCGATCCTGTGACGGAGCGCGTGGTCGACGGTGACGCCGTCCCACCCAGTATCGTATACCGCGGGGAACTCGTCTTTGAAAATATCGCGGATCTTATCCTCGACCGAGAGAAGTCCGCGGTCGTAAAGCATACCTATCGCCGTCATCGTGAACGCCTTGGCGACGGAGTAGCTGTTATTGCATCTGTTTGCAGGTCTGACTCTGAATTTTTTGAGTCCGTCTTCATCCATATAAGCTAAGGAGTAAAGAGCTATGCCGCATTCGGCTGCTTTTTCTGCGATTTCGTATAACATATCATCATCCTTTCGTAATGTCGCCGTTACCGCTGACCGGTATCGCTTCGCCTGAGTATTTCGGTTCGGGTTTAAATATACACTTTATAAGATCTTTCGTTCTCGCCGCCGCTTCTCTCATATCGCGTTTGATCTGCCCCGCGTAGCCGCGCAGATCGGCAGTCACGCCGTACGCTTCGAGACCGAAAGGCGATCGAGTAAAGGTTTATGCCGCATTCGGCGGCTTTGTTTATTATTTCGTCTATCATATTTCAAAATCATCCCGTCAGTTATTTACGTTATGAAATATCCTCCTATGCGGTTTCACGGGTTTCGGAGGACGTGTCATCGGGTTATGTATATAACATCGCTTCCGAGGCGGCCGTTCAATACGCGCCATCTTGCTTCTGCAGCGCATATAACGGTATTACATTCATTTGCGTGTTCTATATCGTCAGCACCGTCGTCGCACCAGCAGATCAGCCCGTCTTTGAAAAAGAATCTGCTTTCCGATATTTCGCAGGTATATTCTTCGTTTACGGGAAACAGGCGCATATATTTCAGTTTTGAAAACTCGAGTTCGATAACAGGATCGCTTTCATCCTGGCGCTGGATTATCACGCTGAGTTTTCTCTGATCGTTTAAAGGGTACATCGCTTTGTTTTCCTGCACGTACGCGCCGCTTATATATCTCATTTCCTTTATACAGCTGTCGTGAAAATCATATACGGACTCCATCAAAGCCGCCGCGTCTTTTTCATTCTTAATTTCTTTCCACATATTTGCCTTCTCTAACTCTCGTTACCGTAAAACGGGATCGAGATACCTTTTGTTGACGCCAGGTCTTCCATCGTCTTATCCCATTCGGAAACATTGTTTTTTGTTATGATCCAAAGAGAATCAAACCCCTCGTCGTAACGGTCGCTTGAATTGACGGCGACAAAGTTAAGAAAAACGTAATAGTGCTCTTCATCCGTTATAAGATCGTACCAGACGCACATTTCTTTTGTTTTTCCGGCTTCGCCGTTTGATTCATATACGACGGGGCTTTCATCGGCTTCCCATGACGTTACATTCCCTTTGATATAGCCGAACAGTTTGTCGATATCGGAATAAAACCCTTCGCTTCCGCTTACGTTTGCCCAAAACGTTTCGCAGAACCTCTCTTTGTCTTTATCCTGTATTGAAGAAAACAGCTGCGATGCGAGACTGTCCATCATTTCCTCGTCGGTCACGCCTAAATAAAGCCTTTGTATCAAGACGCACGAGCATAAATTCATAATGAGCAGCAGCGCTGCCGCAAATAAAACGATACGTTTCATAACAACACTCTCCTTATCCTTTTGTCAGATCGCCGTTGCCGCTTACCGGTATCGCTTCCCCGAGATACGTAGGTTCGGGCTTGAAAATGCACATGATAAGATCTTTCGCTCTTGCAAGGACCTCTCTGATCTCGCGTACGTTCTGCCCTCTGTAAGTATGCAGATCGGCAGATACGCCGTACGCTTCGAGACCGAGTTTTTCCGCTGTGTATAAAGCGCGGTAAAGATGATATTCCTGAGTGACGATTATGACCTTTTTCGCGCAGAACACCTCTTTTGCGCGGTAAACGGTCTCGTACGTCGAAAATCCCGCGTGATCCATGAACACGTCTTCCGACGGCACGCCCGAATCGACGGCGAATTTCTTCATTGCGTTGACCTCGTCGTATTCCGCGGTACCGTGATCGCCGCTCATCAGAAGCTTCGGCGCGGCGCCCGCTTTATACAGACCGATCGCCGTAACGAGCCGGTCATGAAGCATGTCGCTCGGTTCTCCGTCGCTTTTCACAAGGCATCCGAGAACTATGACGCAGTCGACGTCTTCAAGCTCCGCCGCCGCTTCTTTTGAAATAATCTTTTCTTTACCGGCATTCAAAACTATAACATTACATAATATCAGCGCCGCCGCACCCGCCGCCATGGCGCTGAGGAGTGCGATTACGATTATTTTCAGTATTTTTTTCTTTTTTGTCTCTTTTTTCATTATGTTATTCATATACGGTGAGCATTTTTGCGGTATCGGTTTTTTTGATGTTCACTGCTTCACATATCAAAAACAGTATAACGACGGCGGCATTGACAAGAGCGCAAGGGATGCAGGCGATAAACGGAAAGGCGAAAACGTAAAGCTCTCCCGGATCGGAAAGTCTTACGCACAAAAGCATGGCGTAGGAGCCGGCGACGGCGGAGATCAGCGTGAAAAACGCGGTACTGAGCGCGAAATATGCGCTTTCTATAAGCGATATCTTATATATCATAACGTCGGATGCGCCTACCGAACGCAGAAGCGCGAACTGCCGTTTTTTCATACCCAGCGCACCGACAGCCGACGGCAGCGCAGCGGCGACTGCGAAAAACAGTACCGGGAGCGTAAGCATATAAATGGCAGTCAACCCGTCGGGCGACGGAGTACCGCCGTTCTGTTTATTGTATTCGGGAAAGGCGCGGAAGAAAAACAGAAAGCCTTCGCCGAATGAAAGCGCCGCCGTAACGGCGTGGTATTTTTTACGGTCGTTATCAAAAAACTGACCGGCAAGACGCCCGGTATAACCGAAAAGCTTTTCCGCCCACACGGTAAAAACGCTGTCTTTTAAGGAAATATTTATCTCTTCATTATTTCTCTGAGCGTCGATAATATTTATCTTTTTGAGCCTCGCAGCCGGTTTTAGCGACGGCAAAAGCACGGCGGCGAAGCATGCAGCAAAAGCAAACGCGGGCTCGTACCAAACGCCGGAAAAATCGTACCCGGCAAATTCGGAAAGCGAGCTTTTGAGGCTTGATAAAAAAAGCTCTGACAGATAACCGCCGAACAAAGCGCCGGCAAGCGCGCCGAATACTGCGTAAATACAAGCCTGAAAGAGCAGAAACACCGTTTTCTCCGCGTCGCCTGCTCCGACAGAAGACAGAATGGCAAGCGTTTTCAGTTTGCGTGAAAACGACAGATCGACTGCCGAGCGTATCATAAAGCACCCGGCGGCTATGACGGCGGCGGCTATGAGTACGAACATGAATATCGCGCCCGCGGACTCCGCGCCGCCATGTGAAAAAGTGATCTCAGCTCTTGCGGCTCTCACCGCAGAGACGAAAATAAACGATGTCAAAACCGATGAAAGAGCCGTGCATAAAAGCGTAAAAACGGTGTTTTTCAGATCGTATTTCAGATCGTGCAGGATCAGTTTCGCCGTCATTTTCTTGTATCGCTCACTATTCTGCCATCCGATATCTCTATGATACGTCCGGCTGTGTCGGCTATGCGGCTGTCATGCGTAACAAGTATGACCGTTTTGCCGTATTCGGTATTGCATTTATGCAAAAGTTCCGTCACCACAGATGAGTTTTTGCTGTCGAGATTACCGGTCGGCTCGTCCGCGAGTATAACGTCCGCGCCGGTCATAACCGCCCTTGCGACAGCGACGCGCTGTTTCTGCCCGCCGGAGAGCTGGTTTGGATAATAAAACTCTTTATCGGTAAGACCCGTATCGGAAAGCAGTTTTTTCAGCTTTTCTTCGTCCGGCTCCCTTTTCGCGAGTTTTTGAGATATTATTATATTATCATTTACATTGAGCATCGGCAGAAGATTGTAAAACTG
>JAEEGL015585439.1_pt1 | contig 11564 bp, 8 predicted proteins | sample 9134231 | NCBI WGS metagenome assembly JAEEGL01 (sample SAMN16246548, study PRJNA631951) | gut metagenome | biome: gut microbiome; feature: rumen; material: fiber-attached | host: Bos | place: Iran: Karaj | collected 2018-10 | reverse complement strand
TTTCGCTCTTTGTTGATCCAACTGTGAATGTGTTACCGCAGTTGCAAGTAACAGTGGCCTGATGGAATTCTGGCTGAATGTCCTGTCTCATATCTTCTCACCTCTCTATATACAAAAAATCTTCTAATTGACTATAGTTACCGCTGTCCACAACAGCTATATCAATATACCATAATATTTTATTCAAAGCAAGTACTTTTTCAAAAACATTATAATCAATCAAAATACTTAATAAACAGTGCCTCTTACACAATGGATTGCACAAAAATACCCAAGTCATTGACTTGGGTATCAGCTATACCTCGTAGCGGAATCGAACCGCTGATTCTGCCGTGAGAGGGCAGCGTCTTAACCGCTTGACCAACGAGGCTTATAAGCTATCGCCTTGCGACAGCTTATTCATATTAGCACATGAAAATTATTAATGCAAGCACTTTTTTTATTCTTGATCAAAAAATTTATGAATGCACTATCCAAGCCATTTAAAGGCCATTATGCGATCTATTATGCCATCTTCATAAAGTCGAAGATACTGATCTGGTTGGAGTCAGGAATATCACCTAAAAGTCCCATATCTGACATCTTCTCAATAACGGTCTGAGGGCACTTGGTGCGCTGTCTGAAGTCATCCTTTGAAAGGAACGGACCATCCTTTGCAGCCTCCACAATCTGATCTGCAGCTTTTTCACCCATACCGTCGATACTTGTAAGGGATGGCATGATCTTATCTCCAACTACCTGGAATTCTCTGGACTTAACCTTGAAGATATCAATAGGAGTAAATTCGATGCCTCTTTCGTACATCTCCTCTACCAGCCTCATATCACCATATTCAGCCTGCTGAGCATTAGTAAGTTCATCCTTTTTATTGTTGTACTCTCTCATTATGGCGTGAAGATGGTTCTCTCCCTGGCACATATGCTCATAGTTGAAGGCCTTTGCTCTTATACTGAACCAGGCTGCATAGAATGCCTGTGGCACATATACCTTGAAATATGCTATACGCCACGCCATCATAACGTAAGCCGCCGCATGGGCCTTAGGGAACATGTACTTGATCTTCTCACAGGACCAGATGTACCAGTCGGGAACACCATGGTCGATCATATCTTTTTTCCATGCTTCCCAGTTGCCTTCCTTGCCCTTTGCAACCTTACCTTTACGTACTGCCTCCATTATCTTAAAGGACTCTGATTTATCAAGTCCCTTCTGAATAAGGTAGATCATGATATCATCTCGACAGCAGATACAGGTATCGATAGTTGCTGTACCCTCCTGAATAAGGGTCTGGGCATTGCCGAGCCATACGTCCGTACCATGTGAAAGACCTGAAATTCTTATAAGGTGGGACAAAGAAGTAGGCTTGGCATCGATAACCATCTGCATAGCGAAGTCTGTACCAAACTCAGGAAGTCCAAGACAACCGAGCTTTGTTCCGCCAAGCTGCTCAGGAGTAACATTTAGAGCTGTTGTATTCATAAAAAGACTCATAACGTTCTTGTCATCGAGTGGAACCAGCTTAGGGTCAAGTCCTGTGCAGTCCTGAAGGAATCTTATCATGGTCGGATCATCGTGTCCGAGAATATCAAGCTTAAGCAGGTTGTGGTCAATCGAGTGATAATCGTAGTGCGTAGTGATTGTCGCCGTTGTCATATCATTGGCTGGGTGCTGGACAGGACAGAAGGAGTTAATGTCCTCTCCTACAGGAAGAACTATGATTCCGCCCGGGTGCTGACCTGTACCACGTCTTATGCCGGTACAGCCCTGTACGATACGGTTGATCTCACACTTTCTCTTGCTGGCTCCGATTCCGTCATAATACTTTTTAACAAATCCGTATGCAGTCTTATCAGCCAGGGACGCAATTGTTCCTGCTCTGAAGGTCTGGCCGTAGCCAAAGATAACCTCCGTATATTTGTGGGCCTTTGACTGATACTCACCGGAGAAGTTAAGGTCAATATCAGGCTCCTTATCTCCTTTAAATCCAAGGAACGTCTCAAATGGGATGTCAAAACCATCCTTATAGAGAAGTGCTCCACACTTAGGGCATCTCTTATCAGGCATATCACAACCTGAATTACCACCGTACTTAACTACATCCTCAGATTCAAAGTCACTGTATTTGCACTTAGGGCAAACATAGTGTGGACTTAAGGAGTTAACCTCCGTAATACCCGAAGTAAATGCAACGAAAGAAGATCCTACGGAACCACGGCTACCAACCAGGTATCCGTCCTCATTGGACTTCCACACAAGTTTCTGGGCAATGATATACATAACCGCGAAACCGTTCTTTATAATTGAGTTAAGCTCTCTTTCAAGACGCTCTTTAACTATCTCAGGAAGATCCTCTCCGTAGATCTCGTGAGCCTTGTCATAACAGATCTTGGTAAGAATCTCATCAGAGTTCTCGATAACAGGCGCACATTTATCAGGGCGAACCGGTGATATGCTGTCGCACATATCGAGAATCTTTCTGGTATTGTCTATAACTATCTCTTTTGCCTTATCTCCACCAAGGTAGTCAAACTCCTCCATCATCTCCTCTGTGGTCCTTAGGAAAAGAGGTGCCGGCTCTTCTTCATCCATACCTTTTCCGGCCATGATGATAGTCCTGTAGATCTCATCCTCAGGATTTAAGAAGTGAGCATCACAGGTAGCAACAACAGGCTTATTAAACTGTTCACCGAGCTTGACAATTTCCTTGTTGATCTCTCTAATATCGTCATCGCTGTTGATATCCTCGTATCTTTCGCTATCAACCATAAAGTGGTTGTTACCGACAGGCTGGATCTCAAGATAGTCGTAAAAATCAACGATTCCCGCAATTTCTTCAGGCGGACGTCCCTCAACTACTGCTCCGTAAAGTTCACCGGCGCAGCAGGCGCTTCCTATAATAAGTCCCTCTCTGTACTTCATCAGCTCGCTCTTAGGAATAAGCGGAAATCTTCTGAAGTAGTCAATATGGGACTTACTTACAAGCGTATAAAGATTTACTCTTCCCAAAGTGTTCTTGGCAAGAATGATACAGTGGTTTGAACGAAGATGCCTTATCATCTCAGGAGTTGGCTTTCCGAGAATGTTTACATCAGTAAGGTTAGCTGCCTTCTGCTCTTTAAGCATCGGAATAAACTTGTTGAATATAAGAGCAGTACACTCAGCATCATCAACAGCTCTGTGATGGTGGTCAAGAACTACGCCCAGAGTCTTGGCAACTGTATCAAGTGTATGCTTTGCCTGCAACGGGAAAAAGTATCTGGAAAGCCACAGTGTATCTACTGTAGTATAGTCCACATCAATACCAAGATCCTTGCAGTTCTGGTTGATAAAGCTAATATCAAAAGCAACGTTATGTCCTACAAGCACCGCATCTTTGCAGAACTCCACAAACTTAGGGATTATCACTTCCCTTGTTGGAGCATCCATAACCATCTCATCTGTAATGCTTGTAAGTTTCTCTATTCTGTAAGGGATTGGCACCTGAGGATTTATAAACTCGGAAAATCTCTCAAGTATCTCACCGTTTCTGATCTTAACGGCACCAATCTCAATAATTCTGTTCTTAATTGGAGAAAAACCTGTTGTCTCAATATCAAAGACAACAAAAGTCGTATCGTCTAAAGGCTGTCCCTTGTCGTTTACAACTATTTCTTTTAAGTCGTCAACAACATAAGCCTCTACTCCAAGTATAAGCTTAAAGAAATCCTGTCTGTCGATTGGAGGCTCTCCTGCCTCTTTTCTCTTTTTGTTTTCTCCAGAATACAGGTCCTCCCATACATGATTTGCATCAGTAAGGGCCTGAACAACGCCGTGGTCTGTAATGGCAATTCCCGGCATTCCCCATTTATAGGCCTGCTTAACAATATCTTTAACCTCTGAAACTCCATCCATATCACTCATCTTGGTATGGCAATGAAGCTCAACACGCTTAACCTCTGCTCTGTCTACACGCTTAGAGGTAAAGTCAGGTATCTTCTTAACTCCGGCGATCGACTGAAGTGAAAGCTCGTGGTCAAACTTATCTACAGCCGCAATTCCCTTTACTTTAACAAAGGCTCCGGGCTTGATGTCCTTGGTAATTTCAGGAACATCCTCTGTTTTGACGAACATCTTTACTGTGATAGTATCTGTAAAATCAGTTACATCATAAATAAGAATACTCTTCTCATTTCTGATATCTCTCTGATCGTAGGCAATGATCTGTCCATGGATAGTGATCTCACCAAGTTCACCAACTACATCCACAAGCTTCATTGCTTCGTCGTCAAAGTCACGTCCAAATATAACGTCAGGATTATCAGATCTCTTGTAGCCTCCAAAGTCTCCACGTCGTGAAAATCCTCCTTTGGAAAAAGAGGGTTTTCCGCCTCCGACAGCCTTGGAATCTCCGCCTTCCTTGGCTCCCTGAGAGTTTGCAGGCTTGTCAGCTGGCTTCTGGGAAGCTCCTGCTGATACTGCATTTCCTGAGCTTTCCTTCTCTTCCTTTGCCTTGGCCTTCTCTAGTTTTTCTTTCTTCTTCTCTTCTGATGCCCTTTCAGCAGCTTCGAGCTTCTGTGCCATTTTGGCGGATTCTGCTGAGTAATCGGGCTCCTCTGTCTCTTTTTCCACCTTAACAAATTCAGAAGAAATAGTTACAGAAAGACCGCATCTCTCATTGATAATCTTGGAAAGAACTCTTAAAAGGTCAGGCTCTTTCTTTTTGCCTACAACGCTGTCTTCAAGCTTAATAACCAGATTATCTTCATCGGGATATGCAAATTCTGCAGCACGAAAAAGACTATACTCCATATGGTCATAGTCTTTTAGCTCCATTTCAATACTCTCTCTGTAGAGATCAATTAAATTGGATGGTGTGTATTGCGCAGAAAGATTAAACTTCTCGTAGATCTTGATAGTCAGATCCTGATTTCCAAAAAGCTGCTTCTTAATACCATTTTCAGTTTTAAGAATATCGTTCTTCTCAATCAGTTTGTTGCTGGATATATATATTCTTATAAAATCCTGTTTCCTTGTTGTTGACACCTTCTCGACCGTGGTCTGCTCCATGATCTCTCTGGTGTGTTCATCAAGCTTAAGGGCAGGAAAAACATCAAAAAAACTCTTCCCCATTGTAACTCCAAATAAATAACAACTAACTTACTTGCCCCAGTGGTCAAGCTCTTCCTTCAGAGTGCTAAGAAGCTGATCTTCAGGAACTTTTTTCACTATCTCACCTTTTTTGATAAGAAGACCTTCTCCGTCTCCGCCTGCAATTCCAAGATCTGCTTCCTTGGCTTCTCCTGGTCCGTTTACAGCGCAGCCCATAACTGCCACTTTAATGTTAAGCGGATAGTTCTGTACAAGTGTCTCTACCTGATTTGCAAGGCCTATAAGGTCAATCTTGGTTCTTCCGCAGGTAGGGCATGAAACAACTTCAATTCCGCCCTCTCTAAGGCCAAGAGTTCTCAAAATAAACTTGGCTGTCTTGATCTCTTCTACAGGATCTCCTGAAAGAGAAACTCTAATTGTGTCACCGATTCCCTGGCTTAAGATAATTCCAAGTCCTATTGAAGACTTGATGTTTCCGCCATATACAGTACCTGCTTCAGTTATTCCAACATGAAGAGGATATTTACACTTTTCAGCAAGGAGCTCATGAGCCTTTGCACAGAGTAAAACATTCGAAGACTTAATGCTGACAACCATGTTGTCATAGCCGAGATCCTCGATTATGCCAATCTTGTCAACGGCGCTCTCAACAAGTCCCTCTGCTGTTACGCCATGATATTTCTCAACAAGCTCTTTTTCAAGTGAGCCGCTGTTTACGCCGACTCTGATAGGAATATTTCTCTCTTTTGCGCATGAAACAACAGCTGCAATCCTGTCTCTTGATCCGATGTTACCGGGATTTATTCTGATCTTATCAGCTCCGTTTTCCATTGCTGCAATTGCCATTTTATAATCAAAATGGATATCCGCAACAAGAGGAATATGGATTTGTTTCCTGATCTCTTTTACCGCCTTAGCTGCCTCTTCGTTTGGCACAGTGCACCTTATGATCTCGCACCCTGCTGCCTCAAGACGAAGTATCTGCTCTACGGTTGCCTTAACATCCTCTGTCCTTGTATTTGTCATGGACTGTATCAGAATAGGATTTCCTCCTCCGATAACTCTGTCGCCAATATGAATCACTTTCGTGTTATCTCTGTATGCCATAAAAACCTCCAAAATAAACCATTACCTTGTAAACTTGGTAATATCATTGAACAGCACAAATACCATAAGTCCCAGAAGTGCTACCATACCTATCATGTGTACAAAGCCCTCTTTTTCAGGTGGAACAGGCTTTCCAAAAATAACCTCAATGAACTGGAATACCAGCCTTCCTCCGTCAAGGGCAGGAATCGGTAAAAGATTCATCACGCCCAGATTCACTGACAAGAGAACTGTAAGTGAAAGCATTGTAAGGATAACTGCAGAAATTCCGTAGGGCTTAACCTCTTCATAGGTGTCATCTACTATCTTGACCATTCCCACAGGTCCGGAGACATCATCAGCTGAGAGCTTTCCTCTGAACAAGAGCGCAAGACTTCTGTAAGTCGCCTTGAAATAGTATCTGACTTCATACCAGGCATACTTTAAAGCACTGGCTCCCTTAATCTCTCCATAGTCTCCGATGTAGATACCCATATAGTATCTGCCCTCGTCGGCACTATACTTAGGAATAAGTGTTGTGGTGTGGCGCTCTCCATCTCTCTCATAGACAACCTCCATCGGGCTTCCCTGAGCAAACTGAGAAATAAGAGTAACTTCACCTGCCATATATACCTTCTCGCCATCGATGCTGATAAACTTATCGCCCACCTGCATTCCTGCTTCCAAAGCAGCGGAGTCCTCTGTCATATTGTTGATAACAGGGAAGTTCCAGGCTGAAAAGCTCACAAGAATTACTGCAAGTATGTAAGCAATTATGAAGTTGGCAAAAGGGCCGGCAAAAAGAGTTGCTATTCTTCTCCATACAGGAACATTTAAGAATGAGCGCTCATCATATCCCTCTTTTTCCTCAGCAACCGGATCCATACCGTCAAATACGCAGGCACCGCCGATTGGCAAAAGTTTAATGCTGTAGAGGGTCTCTCCCTTCTGCTTCTTCCAGATGGTTGGTCCCATGCCGACAAAAAACTCGTTAACTCTTATCCCACCTGCTTTGGCAATGATATAGTGGCCAAACTCGTGAGATGTAACAAGCACGCCAAATATAATAAAGAAAATAATGACACTAACTAACATATTTATCCTCTTACTTTAAAAAATCATAGGTTTCCTGCTCTGCCGCAAGAATCTGTGCGACGTCAGGATTATCAATTCTCTTATGATGATCCATAGCTTTCTCGATCATCTCATATATCTCAAGATACTTAATCTCTCCCTTGAGGAATGCCCTTACTGCCATCTCGTTGGCCGCGTTAAATACAGTAGGCATACTGCCACCTGCCCTTGCGGCATCAAATGCAAGTTTAAGTCCTCTGAAAGTTTCTGTATCCGGTTTCTCAAATGTTAAACTCTGAAGCTCAAAAAGGTCAAGTCTCTTTTCAGCCATTGGTCTTCTGTCAGGGTAAAAAAGCGCATACTGAATAGGAAGCTTCATATCCGGCACACCAAGCTGAGCGATAACAGCGCCGTCAACAAACTGAACAGCACTGTGAACAATGCTCTGTGGGTGAACAACAACCTGAATGTTATCAAGGTCTGTTCCAAAGAGCCACTTAGCCTCCATAACCTCAAGTCCCTTATTTACAAGCGATGAAGAATCAATTGTAACCTTAGGTCCCATATCCCAGTTGGGGTGCTTTAATGCGTCCGCAGCTGTCATGTCTTTGAGGTCATCAATCTTTTTACCTCTGAACGGACCGCCGCTTGCTGTCAAAAGAATCTTCTCAAGCTTGTCCTTGGGTTCTCCGTTCAGGGACTGGAAAATAGCACTGTGCTCGGAATCAACAGGAAGAATCTGTACCTTTTTCTGCGCTGCAAGAGGCATAATGATATGTCCCGCGCAGACAAGAGTCTCCTTATTGGCAAGTGCTATATCTTTTCCGCACTCGATTGCTCTTATTGTAGGCTGAATACCTATCATACCAACAACAGCAGTGAGCACTGTATCTGCTTCAGGTGCGGATACAATCTCAAGAAGGCCTTCCATTTTGCTATAGACCTTAATGCCTAAGTCGCTTATTCTCTCTTCAAGGTCTTTGGCAGCCTTTTCATCGTACATGCATACGTATTTAGGCTTAAACTCCCTGACCTGTTTTTCAACCTCTGCTACTCTGGTATTGGCCGCAAGGCCAACCACTTCAAGTTCCTTAGGGTTATTCCTTACAACATCAAGAGTCTGTGTTCCTATTGATCCTGTAGAACCTAGCAAAATGATTTTTCTCATAATTTTCTTCCTTTGTAATAATGCATTACTATAAGCAGAAGCACGCGTTTTCAGCGTGCTTCAAAAGTGACTGATTACAATCATGTTAATTTAAGCAAATTGGCGGCTAAAAAGTAAATACATGGAATCACAAATATAACGCTGTCAAAACGATCCATGATACCACCATGTCCGGGAATAAGATTTCCGTAGTCTTTGATATTATGATCTCTTTTAATCCCGGATGCAAGAAGATCACCAAGCTGAGCAATTATGCTTCCCACAAAAGTAATGAGAAGAAATACTACGATGATCATCGGATTATGTGTCTCTCTTACATATAGAATATATCCGAAAATAAATCCTACAGCAACCGAACCAAGAATACCTCCGATAGCTCCTTCAACTGTCTTTTTTGGCGAAAGCTTTGGAACAAGCTTGTGCTTTCCTAAGGCTCTTCCGACAAAATATGCCGACGTGTCACATACCCAGGCGATGAATGGAATCCATGCCAGATATTCACCATATGTCCTGATCCTAAGCAGATAGACAAAAGACATATTTACCGGAGCATAAACAAAACAGAAGAAAGCTGTCATAGCCTGAGTAGCAGTAAACTTCGGAAAGCTAAGCACGTAACAGACCATTATCAGGAAAAATGCGAACATTACAGAAAAGATATAATAGCTGTAGTCCTTGACCAAAACCATCTGAATGTAATGGACAACAATGGATAAGTATCCACAACTCTCTATTACATTTATCTTCTTGCCGTTCTCATGTATTCCTGTCGCCCTGGTGAGTTCAAAGTAGCTTATAAATGAAACTACCAAAAGTGTTGCGGCTAGTACATATCCGCCGGGGATAAGCACTGCCGCCAATACCATTGCAATTATTATTCCGCTGATAACTCTAGTTTTCACGCAATATTCCAGCCTTATACTTTATTTTCTCACGAAATATACTGCCATTTCATTCGGTTTTAAGTCCGCCAAATTTGCGGTTTCTTCCTGCGTAGGCTTCTACAGCCTTCTCAAGCTCAGCCTTGTCAAAATCAGGCCATGCTACAGGTGTAAAATAAAACTCTGTATAAGCGCACTGCCATAAGAGGAAGTTCGAAATACGCTGCTCGTTGCAGGTTCTGATAAGAAGGTCTGGATCAGGAAGATAATTGGTATCAAGGTTTTCACCAATCATAGCATCAGTTATATCCTCTGCCTTGATCTCTCCGCTTTCAACCTTAGCAGCTACCTTTCTGACAGCCCTGACTATTTCATCTCTTCCACCATAATTTATGGCAATTGAAAAAGTAAGTCCTGTATTTTCCTTAGTCGCTTCTTCAAGCTCTGCAATCGCATCCTGAATATCCTCTGAAAGAGCGCTCTTATCGCCTATGACGCGGCAACGAACGTTGTTCTTCATAGACTTCTTGATACTTGTCTTTAGGTAATTTCTAAGTATCTTCATAAGAGCTGTAACTTCCGACTCGGGACGATTCCAGTTCTCTGTTGAAAAAGCATAAACTGTAAGATACTTGATGCCCATGTCTCTGGCAACTTCAAGAATATCTTCTACAGCCTTGGCTCCCTGCATATGACCATAGTTACGGGGCATTCCCTTTTCTTTGGCCCACCTGCCGTTACCATCCAGGATTATAGCCACATGTGCAGGTACATTCTTAATCTCTTCCATAGCTTATACCGTCATGATCTCTTTATTCTTCTCTTCTACAGCAACATCAATTTCCTTGATGAACTTGTCTGTGATCTTCTGAAGTTCATCATTAAGATCATTGATCTCATCCTCAGAAACTTCGCTTCCCTTAAGCTTCTTAAGGGCATCATTGCCATCACGTCTTACGTTTCTGACAGCAACCTTAGCATCCTCACCCTTCTTGCGGATATCCTTAGCAAGCTGTTTTCTGCGTTCCTCAGTAAGCTCAGGAAATACAAGTCTGATAACTGTTCCATCATTACTTGGATTGATTCCAAGATCAGATGTCATGATAGCTTTCTCGATATCCTTGATAAGGCTCTTATCCCATGGTGCGATCTGGATGATGCGCGCTTCGGGAACAGATACATTACCAACCTGCTGAATAGGTGTTGGAGTTCCGTAATAATCAACCTTGATCTTATCCAAAACATGAGGGTTAGCTCTACCTGCGCGGATAGAAGCAAGATCCTCTTTCAGGAAATCAAAAGATTTCTGCATTTTGTCATTGTACTCTTTTAACTTTTCGTTCATACTCATGCCTCCTAATATAGCACTTAGTCTGTAGTAACAGTTGTTCCGTTAAATTCGCCTGTTGCAGCCTTCACGATGCTGTTCTCTTCCTGAAGTGCAAACACTCTCATCGGAACCTTATTATCTCTGGCGAGAATTGATGCAGTCATATCTACAACCTGGAGGTTCTTGGCAATTACCTCACTGATAGAAACTGTGTCATATCTCTTAGCTGAAGGATCCTTAGCAGGATCAGCATCATATACACCATCGATTGCCTTTGCAAGAAGGATGTAATCAGCCTCAACCTCGATTGCTCTTAAAACAACGCCTGTGTCTGTTGAGAAATAAGGATGACCTGTACCGCCTGCAAAGAATACTACCATATTGTGAGCAAAGTATTTATTAGCTCTGTCCTTTGAAAAGAGCTTGGTAAATGAGCCGCACTCAAATGGAGTAAGAATGTTTGTCATCATTCCTTCGCTTCTGAAAATCTCAGAAACATAGATACAGTTCATGATAGTTGCAAGCATTCCGATCTGGTCTGCCTTAACTCTGTCGATATTCTCACTGGTACGTCCTCTCCAGAAATTTCCGCCGCCAATAACAATACCAACCTGTGTACCTGAATCGACAAGCTGTTTAACCTGCAATGCAACCTTTCTGACTGTTTCCTCGTCAAAACCTGTCTTTTTGTCACCTGCAAGTGCCTCACCACTGAGTTTTAATAATATTCTCATATTCGCTCCATTATTCATTTTTTTAGCAAAAATATTTGCCGTAATTATCTGTTCTTAAGTGTCTCAAAGAACTCTGAAGGATTAACATCTGCATAAGCCTGTGAGCACATACCTTCGATAACAGCACCGTTGTTGATCTGTACTGACTGAGACTTGATGTTGCCCATAACAATTGCTGTTGTATCAAGAACAACAGGACCATG
>JAEEGL015098283.1_pt1 | contig 11564 bp, 9 predicted proteins | sample 9134231 | NCBI WGS metagenome assembly JAEEGL01 (sample SAMN16246548, study PRJNA631951) | gut metagenome | biome: gut microbiome; feature: rumen; material: fiber-attached | host: Bos | place: Iran: Karaj | collected 2018-10 | reverse complement strand
TCGCTAATTCTCAGAACCCGATGTCATAATTAGCCAAAAATTTGGATTTTATACACCGAAAAAAGAAAAAAAGACGATCCCGCTGTTCGTGAAGACTCAAAATGGGAAATTTGCACAGCGAAAATGCGAAAAAGATCGATCCCGCAGTTCATAAAAACTCAAAACAGGAAATTCGTACAGCGAAAATGCGAAAAAATCAGATTCCGATGATTCAGAGAGGAATTGGTCAGATTAAGCAGATTCAGGTTTGCACATGTGAAAACACTTTTGTAAAATGGGACAAAAAAAATAAGAAGCAAATAGAAAGAAAAGGATATTCGGTTTTAGTTATGAGATTCGGTCCGATTAAAAAGACGGGAACACTTCCCCTGATCATAATGAGCATATTGTTTGCGATATGCGTTTCTTCTATATTATATGTAGGTTCATATGCCATGGCAGCAAACCCGACAGTCGGCGCTGTTCCACCCGCAGCAACATCTGCTCCGTTGTCTGCTGGTATTACTAACACGTTGCCTTCGAGTACTGTTGCTCCGTTGCCTGCTGGTACTACTGCTCCGTTGCCTGCTGGTACTACTGCTCCGTCGCCTGCAATGCTGGTCATCCCCAGGGACGAAGTTCAGGCTCAGACAGCTGCAACTCCAGGTCAGCCTAATGTTATTCCAGGTCAGCCGGTCGTTATTCCTAACCCAGCCGCAGGAAATACTCCGCTTGTTCCCGGTGCGGTTACCGTCACTCCGGATCCTGCTGCATTTGTTATAACAGTTCCTACTCCTCAGCCTTCAAGCTACAACTTTTCAAGGACCAGTTCCAAAAAAAACACTCCCTGTGATGTAATTCTCATACTCGGTGACAGCAGAGCATGTTCACTTATCAAGGCTTTGTGGGATAATAACGATTACGAGAGTCTGTACTACTATGCTGACAGGACAAATGCAATAGATGCAATCTGCAGAAAAGGCAACAGAATGATCGTTATCTGTGCTGAACCCGGCGGCTCAATAAAGAGCGGTGCAGTTGACAGGGCCGTGGGAAGACTGACCAGCCTTCTAAATAATAATGAAAACTTGCAAAATCAGAAAAGCTATACCTTCTTTAACATGTTCGGCCTTAACGACTGTCTGCTTGACGGTGTAACAAATTCCGGATATATAGCCTATGACACAAGACTCATCGGACTGCTTCCGTTCTGTACACATATATACCAGCTTAATGCCGGTCCCGTATCAAAGAACTCGGAGCCAGTTCCGGATGATGAACTGAATGCTATGATATACAAATATAATCAGACATTTAAAAACACCGCCGGTGTGACGGTGGTTGATCTTTACAACTATCTGATGACTTCGGGTTATCATACTGAATTCAGCCAGATAGATGTTTCCGGCCTGCATTATGATGCGACTACTAACGTTAAGATCATGAATTATATCCTGGCTGTTGCCCATGAATCAGTCAGTACTCCAGTTTTGCCGGGTATCACTCCCCCCGCTGCAGTTCCCGTAATGCCGGTACTACCAACCATACCGGCTGTTTCCACTCCGATAATTCCCGAAGTTACCGCTGTGGCAACTCCGTTTGTTAAGACTGTTGCAACTCCGTTTGTTCAGGCTGCCACCACAACTCCCGCAGCGATGAGTCCTCTTCCTTCGGTCTCACCTTCTCCTTTGACTGCTCATTAAAAGGAGATTTTCCTTATTTTAATCATTCAAACTGTGAATGAACATGCCAGAGCGAAGCTTAGGCTCGAACCATGTGGATTTGGGAGGCATCAAAAGTCCGGCATCCGCAACATCAAGCAGTTCCGTAATTGATGTTGGATACATTGAAAATGCCACCTTCATATCCTCATGACATCTCTTTTCAAGTTCTTTAAGACCTCTGATGCCGCCGACAAAGTCAATTCTCTTGTCTGTTCTCGGATCATCAATCCCAAGTATGGGTTTTAAGAGGTTATCCTGTAAAATAGAAACATCAAGTCCTTTGACCGGATCAGTCGATAATAGATCTTCACGGGCTGTCAGTTTATACCATTTATCATCCAGGAACATGCCAAATTCCGCCTTTTTTGAAGGGTTGACAGGAGTGTCACTTTCTGTGTCAGTTTTAAATCCCGCCTTATTTATCGCATCAATAAAGGCTTCTTTGCTCATTCCGTTAAGATCTTTGACCACCCTGTTATAGGGCATTATCATAAGCTCATCATCAGGGAAGATAACCGACAGGAATCTCTCATATCCCTTTAATGACCCTGTATCCTTTGAGGTCCCGTCTGCGGCTCTTCTTTTTAATCCCACCTTGACAGCTGAGGCACATCTGTGATGACCGTCAGCTATATAAGTGCAGGGAATCTCGGAAAAAATCTGCCCGATCCGCGTGATCACCCGGTCGTCGTCTATTATGAAAGCTCTGTGCCTTATCCCGTCATCGGAAGTAAAATCATAGAGCATCTTTTCATCAGTCTTATATGAAGCAACTATGTCCTTAAGCTCCTTTACTGATCTTAACACAAGGAAGATCGGACCCGTATGGGCGTTTGTGACATCAACATGGTTGATCCTGTCGATCTCTTTTTCCTCACGTGTATTCTCGTGCTTTTTTATAACGCCGTTTAGATAATCATCTATCGAAGAGCAGGCAACGATACCGCTCTGGCTCCTGCCATCCATTGTAAGCTCATAAATATAGAAGCAGGGCTTTTCATCGTGGATCAGTGTTCCGTCATTGATCCTTCCGTCAAGAAGTTCGCGGGCTTTCTGATAAACCTCCGGAGCATATGTATCAGTATCATCCGAAAAAGAAGTCTCCGCTCTGTCTATCGCAAGGAAAGAAAGGGGATTGTCCTTTACTATCTCACACGCTTCCTTTCTATTATATACATCATAGGGAAGTGCACAGAACTTCGGTGCAGCTTCCTTATTGGGCCTTATGGCTTTAAAGGGTGTAACTATTGGCATTTGTCAAATCTCCATTTAATAAATTCTGTAGTTTCCGGAAAGGGCAAGGAATGCAAACAGATACAGACAGTTATCATAATATCTGCGTTTTCCGGTCCTTAAGGGCAGATCCCAGAACTGTCTCACGGCATAAGCTCCTTCCGCGTGATCCTTAAGTGCGGGATCGGATGCCAGATAACTCATGGCATTTGTTGCGATAAGTCCGTAAGGGTGAAGTACCTTCCCTGAAGAAGCAAAATCGGAATCTTCAGTTCCCGGTACTCTGGTTCCGTCTATTTCATAAACCGGGAAATGAGGTCCGTTCTCATCCGGTTCATTTTTATCTTCATAGAAATTACGCAAAGATGCGGTTATCTTGGCTTCTCTTTCATCCGGGACCGATCCCTTGGCTCTTGACCATGAATAGTCAAGGCCCATATTTGCTGCTGTCCTGTACGCATCAGAGAAAAAGCAGTCATGCCTGCCCCACTTGGGATTATCTCCCTTGTAGGGAGTTCCGTCATAAGTTGCATATTCTGCACTCATACCCGTTCTCGGATCACATGCTATCAGGAAATACTCTCTTGAAGCCTTGGCCGCATTATCATAGAAAAGCGAATCGCTTATGAGCTGGTCATATATCTCCGGCTCCTCAATTTTGATTGAAGCCGCACAGTCCCTGATAAATGAAGCATACAGTTCATAGAAATGCGGAAGGTGATATGAAGGATCCGAATATGAGCAGTTGGGAACGAACTTTATGTAATGATAATCCGGATCGAACATCGGATCAGGATTATGAAGCATGGCCCTTAATATTTCCAGAGCTTCTTTGGCATAATTAAATATCCCTTTTCCGTCCCCCCATCTGTCTGACGCAAATATAAGAGACATTGCAAAGAATTCCTCTCCGTCGGGAGCTGGGCCGTAGGAGTTCTTTTTGCCATCCGTACCGCAGGACCAGGCAAAATAACCCCTGCCCGGACCTTCGCTTAAATACATATATGTCTTGACCCACTTCCAAAGCCGGTCAAATTCTTCCTTTTTGTCAAGCTGAAGGCACATCATCATGGCATAACTCATACCTTCAGTGCGAACATCATTATTACCGGTATCCTCAAAGTAGGCCATATCTTCACCGACTTCGTGATAGAGCCTTAATTCCTCAGGACCGTAAAACATCGTATGAAAGATGTCTTTGATCCTTCTGTCTATCTCTTCTCTGGGATATCCGAACTCCTCAAACACATTCCTGAATCTCATAATTCCCCCGATCAAGCTTTAAAAAGCGTTCCAATGTTCTTGCCGTCAAGAATCCTGCTGATGTTCACAACATCCGATCCGTTGCAGATGATCATATCGATCCCTGCGTTCCGGGCTATTCTTGCCGCCTCAAGTTTGGTTATCATTCCGCCGGTTCCGCAGTCAGATGATGCATCCTTGGCAAAACGCATCATCTTTCGGTCTATATCCGTAACACAGTCAATAAATTCCGCCTTAGGATTAGTCCTCGGATTGTCAGTGTACAATCCGTCTATATCAGAAAGAAGTATCAGCAGATCGGCGCCCACCAGTTCCGCCACAATAGCAGACAGTGTGTCATTATCACCGAAAACCTCATTCTGTATCTGATCAGTTGAAACCGGGTCATTCTCATTGATTATAGGTATAACACCAAGGTTAAAAAGTTCTCTTAAAGTGTTCTGAGCATTTACACGACTGATCTTGTTGGTCAGTGTGTGCTTTGTGACCATGAGCTGTGCGATCGTCTGATTATATTCAGAAAACATCTTCTCATAGATCATCATCAGTCTGGCCTGTCCCACAGCTGCACATGCCTGCTTGACCGGCAGTTCCCTGGGACGATCCTTGATCCCGAGTGCAGTTCTCCCGGCGCCGATCGCCCCTGAAGAAACAACAAGCACATCCTTGTTCCTGTTCTGAATATCCGTCAGCACCATTGCGAACTTCTCAAGCTTTAAAAGATTAATATCTCCGCTTTCTTCATGAGTGACGTTGGATGTACCTATCTTGACTACGATCCTCTTTTTATCTTTTAAAAAATCCCTGTTCATAAAAAAGTTTCCTTCTTAATGATATAGGAATTGCTACATGACTTCGTCATTCTCGCAATTTTTCCTTTATCATTATATCATTCTACCAAGTTCCTGGTCGAGAGATTTCGACAGCTGGTCAGCGCAGGAAGTTCCCTTTCCATTGCAGTCATTTCCGCGAAGAAGATCTGCTATGGCTGCAGCATCGGCATTCTCAACAAGTCGTCCGATGGCCTTAAGGTTTCCGTTACAGCCTCTAACATATTGAAGGTTGTGTATCCTCATCTCATCGTCAAGATCGTAATCGATCTGTACCGAACATACTCCCTGGGGATAAAAAGTAACATGCTTCATACTGGTTCTCCTTTTCTTAAACTACATATCATTTCTTAAATATTTTATAATAGATTAACAATATCATTCACAAGATCACTCTGATCGTTCACTCGCGAAGTACCATCTCTTCAAAGAACAGGTTCCTGAAATCCGGATGATCTGCAAGCGAAATGGTCAAAATCTCATTTTTAAGATTGATAGCATCTGTAATTTTGTGCTCGTCAAGGGCGAAGCTGCACGCTCCCAGACCAGCAATATTGCCGACCTGGAGCACTTTATCACTAAGTCCTGCGGGTATAGGTCCGCACGCCATTAGATTATCTATCGTTATTTTATTTCCGAAAGCACCTGCCACATACACATTATCTATGACTGATTCAGTCAATCCAGCCTCTTTCACTACGATCCTGATCCCTGCTCTTATACCAGATATAGCGAGCTGAAGATTTCTGATATCCTCCTGTGAAAAGTATATCCGGTCAGTCAACATGAATGATCTGCCCTTTTCATGCGCTTTATCACATTCGTTATTTTCATATATCCTGGATGCAATACGTCCTGGCACATTTGCCTTCAAAGCCTCGGTTTTGCTCAATAGGTAACCGCTGTTATCTATCGCTCCGGTATCAAGAAGAGTCTTTAGCAGAGAGAAGTATCCTGACCCGCATATACCTTCAGGTGACACATCACCGATCACCTTATATATGATATCACAATTTGTGTTGACCGTGTCAGTCAGCTTAACAAATTCTATCGCTCCCCTCTCTCCTCTCATTCCACAGCTTAAGTTTCCTCCCTCCATGGCCGGACCTGCTGCCGCTGACGTCGCTGTTTTCTTTTCGTCACTTAAAAGAACTATCTCGGTGTTCGTTCCAATATCCACAACTATGATGTTTTTTCCCTTCCGGTCCTCTTCGGCAACATATGAAGCTGCAAGCGCATCTGCTCCGACATAATGTCCGATCCCCGGTATTCTTACAGCTTCGATCCCGTGTGCGCCAAAATCATATCCGGCTATCGAGCCCATGATCACGGGATTTCCAACCAGAACAACACCTGCCGGCTCATCTGAAGCATCGGATACACCGGTTAGCAGTTCGTTAGTCATTCTGCATACCTGGTCACCCAGAAGATCTGCAAGATATCCTGCATTTTCTTTAGACTTTCCTTTAAAGGAAGCCCTGGCAAGGACATCCAGTCCGCATTCTATCTGCGCACTTGGTTCACTTACTGACCTGATGATCTTTCCCTCATCAGTATTGCAAAGGTATCCGACTATTGTAGTTGTGCCAAGATCAAAGGCGAGCTTATACATCTTAAAATCGCTCCATCCTCATGTTTTGTTTACCTTATGAATGATATACGAATTGCTCCGTTTCTTCGAAACTTCCGCAATTCTACAATCATTCGGATTCCGCTGATTTGCTATGCAAATCGCTCCATCCTCATGTTTGTTAGGGTCATAAACTCATTATGCTCTTCATGCAAGCATGATCGCATAATGAGTTTCGACCCTTTATCATTCATAATTTTAACACGAATCTTGTATTTTGAGGACGTTTTGGTTAGTATGTTATTATGTGGATTTCAAGAGACTGGAAGGATTACGAGATCATAGATACTTCCGGAAGCGAAAAACTCGAAAGATGGGGCAGATACATACTTCTGCGACCGGACCCCCAGGTAATCTGGGATACCCCCAGAAAAGCTCCGGAATGGCATAAACTAAATGGTCATTACCATAGAAGTTCCAAAGGCGGAGGAGAATGGGAATTCTTCGACCTTCCGGAGGAATGGCAGATAAGTTATAAGGGACTGACATTCAATCTCAAACCCTTTTCCTTCAAGCATACAGGTCTTTTCCCCGAACAGGCCGTCAATTGGGACTGGTTCGGAGAAATAATTAAAAAAAGTATAAATAACGGTGGTTATAGCAAGGAGAAACCCTTTAAGGTACTGAATCTTTTCGCATATACAGGCGGAGCAACTCTATCCGCTGCCAAAGCCGGAGCTTCGGTCACGCATGTCGATGCTTCAAAGGGTATGGTAACATGGGCAAAGGAAAATGCAGTATCATCAGGACTTTCAGATGCCCCGATACGCTGGCTGGTAGATGACTGTGTCAAGTTCGTTGAGAGGGAGATCCGTCGCGGAAACAGATATGACGGAATAATAATGGATCCGCCCTCATATGGGAGGGGCCCCAAAGGCGAGATCTGGAAGATCGAGGATTGCATCTTCAGGTTCATCGAATCATGCACCGGAATCTTATCCGATGATGCCGCCTTTTTCCTTGTTAATTCGTATACAACAGGACTTCAGCCTGCTGTTTTGTCATATATGCTGAACGTCCTCCTTGCCGGAAAACGCGGCGGAACAGTCATAAGTGATGAAATTGGGCTCCCTGTCACAAATAACGGTCTGATCCTTCCCTGTGGAGCCGCAGGAAGATGGACTAAAGATTAATTCTGAATTTAATTTACCCTTAACAACCGCATGTTATTTAACGTGTATGTTTCGGGCAAAGAAAGGATATATATTATGGAAAAAATTATCTTAACAGGTGACAGACCGACGGGACGGTTACATGTCGGTCATTATGTAGGTTCTTTACGCAGACGTGTAGAACTGCAGAATTCAGGTGAGTATTCGAAGATCTTCATCATGATCGCAGACGCTCAGGCGCTTACCGACAACGCCGAAAATCCCGAAAAAGTCAGGCAGAACATCATAGAAGTTGCTCTTGATTATCTCTCAGCAGGACTTGACCCTCAGAAATCTACAATACTTATTCAGTCTCAGATCCCCGAACTATGCGAGCTTTCATTCTATTATATGAATCTCGTTACGGTATCCAGACTTCAGCGTAATCCTACGGTTAAGTCAGAGATACAGATGCGTAACTTTGAAGCCAGCATTCCCGTTGGATTCTTTACATATCCCATTTCCCAGGCTGCCGATATCACTGCATTCAAGGCAACCACTGTTCCGGTTGGCGAAGATCAGATGCCGATGCTTGAGCAGACTCGCGAGATAGTTCACAAGTTCAATTCGGTATACGGAGATACTCTTGTTGAACCTAACATCCTGCTTCCCGATAACAAGGCCTGCATGAGACTTCCCGGTACGGACGGGATGGCCAAGATGTCAAAATCCCTCGGAAACTGCATATATCTTTCCGATCCCGAGGATGAAGTCAGGAAAAAAGTCATGTCGATGTATACGGATCCCGAGCATCTTCAGGTATCAGATCCCGGTCACCTTGAGGGCAACACGGTATTTACATATCTTGATGCTTTCTCAAAAGACGATATGTTTGCTGAGTACTGCCCTGATTACAATAATCTCGATGAGATGAAGGAGCACTATCAGCGTGGCGGACTCGGTGATGTCAAGGTCAAGAAATTCCTTAACAATGTACTTCAGGAGACCTTATCTCCAATAAGATCTGCACGTGCAGAATGGGAAAAGGATATCCCCGGAGTATACGAGATCCTCAAAAAAGGCTCGGAAGAGGCTGAAAAAGTTGCCGCCGAGACACTGAGCGATGTCAAGAATGCAATGAAGATCAACTATTTTGAGGATAAAGCTCTTATTACCGAGCAGTCCGAGCGATTTAAGAAGTAATTTCGTTTCTGATCATTTAATGAGGTCATTTACAGTCAAAAACCCGAAAAAGTTCATGAGTGCGCTGCTTGCAGGCGATGTATTTGATGACTTCCTTCTTTGCGAAGCCCAGATCAAAACCTACAACAGCTTCAGCATAGACGGACGGATCGTTCCCGAATACTTTGATGATTATGAATTCGGATATGAGTATTCGATGTGGAAGGATATCCGTCCGCTCTGTTTTGACCTGATAAAAGGCAAGATCCTGCCTGTTTCCTTCAGATTTGTTCTACAGACCACTCCTGAGATGACAAAAGAAATGATGCTTGGAGAAGTATCTTCGGCAAGCATCAGCGAAGTAAAGGGATTTACCCTAAATATCAAATATCAGGACGGCATCATCAGCATCATTACCGCCACGAGCCTCAATTCATTCATTCCCGACAAAACGCCGGATGAAATCTGGGATTCCTATATGTCGGATATGCTAAAACTTCGATATGATTTCGTCGACTGACTTAATGACGTCATCATAGGCAACATCTCTTACCAGTGCATCAAGTTTTCTGATCATCTGCGTTCTTTCCTCATCAGGCATCCTGTAGCCGTTAAGTTCCCCCATGATCTCATCTACGGTATCTATATCAAAGGTCTTTGCTGCTTCTTTCATCCTGTTAAGCAGATCGATCAGCTTATCCTCTGAAGTCTCACTCTTATTATCTTCATCGCCCTCATCAAAGTATGACAGTGTATCCCTGTAAGCCCTGTACCTTTCCAGAAGCTCGGGTGTTTTCTCATCTATAAGAGCTTTATTTCCTTCTTTGCCCGCCATCTCAAGTTCAAGTGCAAGTCCTGATAAATATTCCGCGCCGACCATTCTTGCCACGCTCTTTAAGGCATGAACCTCTATCGTGTACTCATCAATGTTGTCTTCATTATAAAGAGTTTCTATTCGATCTGCTTTGCTGTCAATGAGCTTGTAGAAATCCTGAAGAACCTCATTATAAAGAGCCTCCGAACCGCAATGCTTAAGACCTATCTCCCTGTCAAGGTAGCCGTACTCCGATTCTTTTCCTTCCGGGCCTCCCGAAATGTCCTTTGATCCGGGATAATCATGGTTCACTTCATTCGGTAAATCCGCAAAAAGTTCACCGTCTTCGTCAAGATCTATGATAAGTTCCGAAGGAAGCCACTTCCTTATCTTGGCATACAGGTCATTAACATCCACCGGTTTCATCACGTAGTCGTTCATTCCGGAACTCAGGAGTTCTTCCCTTGCACCCTGCACTGCATTTGCCGTAAGAGCGATTATAGGCAGCTTCTCATAATAGTCTCCCCCACGTTCCCTGATCTTCATCGTGGCCTCAACTCCGTCCATGACAGGCATCATGTGATCCATAAGCACCAGATCATACCTCACGTCAGTGACCATCCTTAAGGCATTAAGCCCGTTCTCAGCTACATCCATGCGCATCCTGAGCGGATCGAGCAGTCCCTTTATAACTTTGACATTAATCTCATTATCTTCAGAAATCAGAATATGCGCATCAGGTGCTATGAACTTAAGGTCTGACCTTTCTTCCCTGTGATAATGGTATTCCGAAGCAGGTGTGGGATCATCTATCTTCTGGGGCAGATTTACAAAAAACTCCGACCCGCTGCCGTACTGGGATTCAACATAGATGCTTCCGCCCATCAGCTCAACAAGCTGTTTTGTGATGGTAAGACCAAGTCCGGTTCCCTCTTTTGAGTGGTTTTTAACCGAATCGACCTGGGTAAACGAGTCAAAGAGCCTTTCCTTATCCTCGTCACGTATTCCCAGCCCGCTGTCCTTAACAGAAAAGCCAAGTTCTATCTTATCATCCCCGATCTTTTTGGCAGTCAGTTTTAATCTGACATATCCGACTTCGGTGAACTTTATCGCATTATTTACGAGATTGATGATGATCTGCCTGATCCTTACCTGATCTCCTATGAGTCTTGCAGGAAGTTCGTGGTCTATATCATACGTAAGTCTTATCGGCTTTTCTCCTATACGGGTAACGAAGATCATCTTAAGATCATTGATCATGGTAAGCGGCTCATAAGGAGCTTCGGTAATCTCCATCTTACCTGATTCGATCTTTGAAAAATCCAAAATATCATTAATTATATCAATAAGTGCATTGCCTGAATTGCGGATATTATTGAGGTATTCGCGGTCTCTTTCCGGAAGTTCGTCCCTCAGCATGATGTCCGTCATTCCGACTATCGCATTCATCGGAGTCCTTATCTCATGAGACATATTTGAAAGGAACCTTGATTTTGCCTCATTGGCTTCGTAAGCCTTTTCTCTTTCTTCCTCAACCTGACGGGTATACTTTATGGACTCGGTAACTTCATCCATGATGTAAAGATGTCCGCTGAAAAGCTCATCACGCACCACATCCTTAACTACAACCCTGTACACTTCGTTTCCGATGGATACGGTTTCCTTGCGAAGAGCTTTGTTGCGCAGATCGGCGATTATACCGCTGTTTTCGTCTGTTTTGTCATTCAGCATTCCGGGGAACAGACCTCTTGCTCTCCTGTTAAAATATACAAGTCTGCCGTTATAACCCGTAGCTATGATTCCGTCATTTATGCTGTC
>JAEEGL015049810.1_pt1 | contig 11564 bp, 6 predicted proteins | sample 9134231 | NCBI WGS metagenome assembly JAEEGL01 (sample SAMN16246548, study PRJNA631951) | gut metagenome | biome: gut microbiome; feature: rumen; material: fiber-attached | host: Bos | place: Iran: Karaj | collected 2018-10 | reverse complement strand
CTTTCAGGTGGAAAAGGTTTTTCCAGGCGAAGGAGAGCGGGCAGGACAGATACGCGTCAAGAGCCGTCGGTGAGATGGGATTTTTGAGAAAATCATTCAGTTCGGAGCGCAATTCCTCGCCGATCGGAATGGCTTTTGGCTCGCCGCGGCGTATGTCGCCCATGAGGCATTTCGCAGTGCGTATGACGTCTTTTCCGGCCGCATCCTGCTCATGCCGCCAGAGCAGTTCCTCCACGAAGCGCGTTCTGCTTTTCTTGCCGTCGAAAAGCGATGAATGGGAGATGCCTTCCTGCCAGTAGAAATGGACGCTTTTGGCCCCGGCGCAGAGCCGGTGAAGGTTGTAGGCGGCGCGCTCCCTCTGTTCCCTTGCATCGGGCAGCCCCAGTTCTGTGCGCAGGGAGTCGGGAAGCAGGCTGTCCTGCGGAGGATTTCCCGGAAGCTTGTCATCGGTCGCATCCAGGATGAAGATATGGTCGAAATGGAGCAGACGCGTCTCCAGCATGCCGAGCACCTGAAGTCCGGTAAGGGGGAACGCTTCGAACGGAATGCGCTCTTCCCGCATGAGGCTGTCGCAGACGACGGCGAGGCTGGCCGGGGGAAAAACCTCGTCCGCAAGACAGTTATGCTTGAGTTCGGGTACGATGTCCTGCAGAAAACGGTTCAGTATTTCGGCATCCAGCGGAAAAGCCGTCCAGGCGTCGCCGCCGATGCTGAGCAGGAAATCGCAGAGACTTTCAATGCCTTTCGCAAGACTCGACAGGCGATCCGCCCCGGAGATCGAGGCAAGGATGAGCAGCAGGGCGGCGAGCGCCTCATCGGCGTGAGCTTCCTGGTTTTTTCCCTTGCGGAGATCATCTGCCCGGGCTTCAATGTCAATGTAGCGTTCCCCGGCGTCTACGAGGGCCTTTTCGAGGCGGCATATCGAATCCTTCAGGAAATGCCGTTCTCCTTTTTCATTTTTCACGGTCAGCATGCGTATGTAGGGATGCCGAAGGCAGTGCTGCAGATCGCGCCAGTAGCAGCGCCCGTCATCCGCCTTTCTGCGCTGCAGGGCCAGTATAGAACGAACGAGCCTTGCAAGGGATGTGCGGCGCATGGGATAGCCGAGGGAGATGTTGACGCCCCTGTCACCCGGCAGGCAGCGCAGTGCCGGCATCAGCAGCGAATCGTCGGTCAGGATGACGGCGGCTGTGCCTCCTGCGTCATCCCGGGCCGTCTGCGCCAGGTCTTCTTTCAGGCACAGCAGCTGGGAATGGTAGTCATAGCCTGAAAAGAAAAATGTTTGCGACGCGGCATCCGAAAAGGCCTCCGGCTCGAGCGCCGGTTCCGCGTAGGCATGCCAGCGCTGCATCCATTTGACATGTATCGCGCTTATGGGATGTCCCTTGGCGGGCTCTTTCGCGAGGGCGGGGTCGGTATGCAGGCAGACCGTTGCCCCTGCAAGCCACAATTCCTTGAGAAGCGCTTCTTCTACGGCATCCAGGGAAGAGAAGCCGGCTATGAAGACAGGTTGTTCTGCCGGGTTTAGAGAGGGGGGGATGGATGAGCGCTGCGAAAGCGCGCGCTGATAGTTCAGGCCCGGCGTCGTGCGGCCGCGGGCTTTCAAGATCGCGGTGTATGCCTGCCGGATGTTGTCGAGCGAGGCGAGCAGCGCCCCCGCTATCGGGTTTACTTCATCCCCGGGATAGAGAATGGATCGGTTGGGGGTGTCATGGCGGAAAAGTTCGTCCATGAGGCGGGCCAGACGGATGCCCCACGGCATGAACTGCGCCGTTTCCATTGACGAGAATTGTTCGGCGAGGTCGTCGTTCGTGCCGGAAAGCGCGCTTATGCATTCGCGCAGAAGGGCTATGCGGTCCAGAAGCGACGCCTTTGCAGGCGGTTCAGGCGATGCGTCGAGAGCCCAAAGGGAAACCATTTTCTCCAAAGGCATCACCCTGGGAAGCAGGCCGGCATAGCCTGCCTCCCTGTACTCCTCCACAAGATAGCGGCTCGGACGGTCGTTGGGCACGATGACGACGGGTGTTTTTTTCGCGATGCCGGATGGTTGCGCTACCAGAACCGACTGGAGATCCTTGAGGAAAGGGCGTTGCCAGGAAAAAATGAGAAAGGGTGTCGGCATCAGGGAGCCCCTTGTAATTCAGCCACGCATTCCGCATATGTCGCAAGGAGGCCGGAGTCGCGCTTTTGTCCGACAAGCCTGAAGGCACGCTTATCAAGATAGACGAGAAGCGCCCGCAGCTCTTGGCCCGCTTTTTTCTCATTGCCGAGAAGATCCATGAAGTTGCGCATCTGATCCATGTCCTTTTCCGTCGGCTCGCCGCTCTTGTAATCGATGACGAGGGGATCGTCATCTTCTCCCCAAACGAGAAGATCCATGCGGTATACCTTGCCGTCTTTCGCCATTATGTCCTGTTCACGCATGACTTCATTCATCCAGCGTTCGGCCTCCGGCTGCGACAGAAACCAGGCGAGCGCTGCGGCAAAGTCCTTTTGTTCCTCCGCCGTCGGCGGGGAAGCCATCCGCGAAAGGCTCATTCCCGCCCGCAAGGCCCTTTCGGCATCGGCTTCTGCGTCGCCGGTGTATCGGGCGTGTTCCAGGCAGGAATGGAGAAAAGTGCCGCGCTCTTGCGCTGCGGAACGCGCATCCCCGTTGAAATTGTGAAGGATCTTCAGTCTGGGCAGCCATCGCATCGGCTTCCATTCGGCGGCGTCGGCATCGGAACGGAACGTCTTTTGGGTCTCCTTCTCTGCCGAAGTCTCGTCCGTGCCGGCGTCATTATCGTCGCCATGGGGAAGCTCGCCCGCCGTGCAGGGCACAGAGAAGCCCGCATGCCGCGCAAGCGTCTCAAACGGTCCGTCCTGCTTTTTTTCCGGGTGGTAAAAGACATACAGCTCATCGCGCGCTCGCGTGAACGATACGTAAAGCAGATTCAGGGATTCGCAGCCTGACTTTATCATTTCGTCATCGTATTCAGGCTGCACGACTTTGCGCACGGGAACGAGGACCTTCAGCCCGTCGCAGTTCCTGAAGACGAATTTGTCGTCGCGGGCTTTTGCTTCTAGGCGAACCCATGGCAGGATGACGACGGGAGCTTCCAGCCCCTTTGCCTTGTGTATGGTCATGACCCGCACGGCATTGACGTCCGTCGGCATGGGAACTTTTTCATCCTGGTCATCGCTGTCCCAAAATTCAAGGAAATCCGAAATCGTGCCTATGTCGCTGTCTTCGGCCGTGTGTAGCACCTCAAGGAATCGGCGCAGAAAAACCCTGGAGCCCGGGAAACGTTCTTCGACCTGAAATAGGTCGAACCATTCCGCAATGACATCATAGGGCGACATGATGCTTGAGTGGCTGCTGAAAGGCGCGATCAGGCTCTTCCATATGTCGGGCCAGTTCTGTCTGAAACGCAGGATGAGCTCTTTGGGATCGCGGGTGGAAACGGCATGTCGAAGGAATGCCGGGTCAGAAAAGCCGAGAGCGGCGAATTTTTCCGCGACGATATCGCCCGTGGCGAAGGTCAGGAAGGAAATGACATCGTCGGGATCATCCAAAAAACGCAGGAAGGCGACTGCCTGGACGATGAGCGGGTTCTTCGCGAGCAGGAGGCTGTTTTCCGTGATGACCGGGATGTCGTTCTCAAGCAGGTGCGAGACGGCTTTCTGCCCCTGATCGTTGCTGCGGACCAGTATCCAGATGTCAGACCACGGACGGCGCTCATGGATCGCCGAAAGCTTTGCGAGCAGAAGGGCGAGTATGCGGTCGTCGCCTGTGGCATCCTCCCCCGACTCGACCGGGGCCCCGTCCATGTCCTCCTCCGGGTCAGCTATCTCGGCGAATCCGCCGAGCCCTTCCGGTCCGTTCTTTTTTTTGTCCGGGATTGTCTGCCTGGCGTCCGTGAAGGCCCGCATGACGCGCTCGAGCGCCTCGGCGCGTTTGTCCTCTGAAAACTCGGCGGGGAAGAGATGCTGCAATACGTCTTCGGCGGCAGGCTTGTCAGCCAGGGGGGCGAAGAAACGGTTGTTGAAATCGACGAGATCCTTGCGCGTGCGCCAATTGCTGGGAAGCGTCTGCCGTTCGAATGCGCCCGGGGGCAGGATCGTGTCGAAAAGCAGGGGATTGCCCCCGCGCCAGCCGTATATGGATTGCTTGACGTCGCCCACCCAGATGAGGGAGCCACCCTGGGACAGCGCTTCCTCGACAAGGAGGTTGATCGCCTGCCATTGGTCGTTGCCCGTATCCTGAAATTCATCGATGAGAAAATGGCGCAGTTTCGTGCCGATGCGGTAAAGCGCCTGGGGAACGGGCATGTCCCCTCCGATGCCGAGAAGGCCGGCGACCGTCCGTGCGACCTGGCTGTTGAGAAGATATGCTTCGGATTCGGGGCTTTTGCGGTAGTCATTCAGGATGCGCCGGCTCAAGCGCACGAAAGGCATGGAACGGCTGGCCAGGTCGAGCACGGCGCCTGTCTTGAGAAAAAGGCTGTTGGCCTTGCGGCAGTCGGAGAAGGCGTCGAGAATGTTCTGCGGAAGGGGATTTTTCGTGATGAAGGCTTTTATGAAAAGGGCCTCCGCCTCTGCCGCACCCGCTGACTTTTGCTGGAGAAGCTTGATCCGGTCGGCAACGGAAAGCGGACCGGAGAGTTTTTCAAAGACCTCGCGGGACGGTTTTTTCCAGTTATATTCCGCCGTGAGCTCAAGAAAACGCTTTGCTTTCAGCCTGACCGCGCCTTCCATTTCCCCAAGGCGTTTGTCCAGGGCGCCTTTATCCGCCAGGTCGTCGCAACCCTCGGCAAGTATGTTTTCAAGGATGCGCTTGAGCCTGTCGAGTATTCTGTCATGGGCGAGAAAGCCCTTCGTCGTGTCCGGCAGGGCGGCGAAGGCGTCTTGCAGCAGGCGGTGGCTCTGTCCTTGCCGCCCTTCCGCACGGGCCTGTTCGAAAAGCCGTTCCAGATGGGGGCGTATCAGGCCTTCGGATTCAAAGACGGGGCTGTAGCCGGGATCGAGACCGAGCGGCAGGGCGGCCGTGCGCACGATGAGATGCAGCAGGCTGTCGATGGTGCGCACGTTGAGCGCATTCGGATTCTTCAGTATGTACTCAAGCCAGCTGCGCGCCGCTTCGGGCGAAAAAACCCCGGCCGGGCCGCTCTCGTCTTCTTCGCCGAGCGCCCTCCGCTTCAGGTGGCTGATGATGCGGTCGCGCATTTCGCAGGCCGCCGCATTGGTGAAGGTGATGGCGATCAGTTCGCCGAGCACCTCGTTCGGCGGTCGTGTGCCGTGCGCCCCAGAACGGGCGAGTCGTTCGAGGAAACAGCGGGTTATTTCATAGGTTTTGCCGGAACCGGCCGAAGCCTTGATCTGCTTTGAGCCCGGCATGCCTACTCCGGCGGCAGCATGCCGGCAAGGCAGCCCTGCCCGGTGGATTCGAGAACGGCGCGCCAGAGGTCGGAGTAGATGTTCAGCTTGCGGCGCGAACGCGTCACAAGCTGCAGGGGCAGGTGCACGTAGCGGTCCTGCAGCTTGGCGACGACCATGTCCGTGCGGCCCGCCATGGCGGCGTGGACGGCGTACTGGCCGAGAAAGCCGCAGTACACCTTGTCGCCCGCAAGGGCGGGGACGGAGCGGATGATGTAGCTCGGGTCGATGTACTTGATGGTGTGCCTCACGTTCCGTTCCGTGAGATAGCTCTTGATCTTGGAGCGCAGCATGTCGCCAATGTCGCCGAGAACGCGGTTTCCCGAAGCGTCCGTGCGCGCGTCATTCTGCATAAGGTGCTGGCCCGCTCCCTCGGCCACCACGATGACGGCATGGCCGCGAGCCTTGAGGCGTTCCTCAAGCGCGGGCAGAAGTCCGTGTTCCCCTTCGAGTTCGAAGGGGGCCTCGGGGATGAGAACGAAATTCACTTCCTTGAGGGCAAGGGCCGCCAGCGCCGCGATGAAGCCGGATTCCCTGCCCATCAGCTTCACGAGGCCGATGCCGTTCGCGGCTCCGCTCGCTTCAGTGTGGGCGCTGGCTATGGCTTCCGTGGCCTTGTAGACGGCGGTCTCGAAGCCGAAGGACTGCGGGATGAAGTTGATGTCGTTGTCAATTGTCTTGGGGATCCCGATGATGGACATCTTGAGGCGCCGTTTCTGAACCTCTTCGCTTATTTTGAGCGCCGCCTTCATGGTGCCGTCGCCGCCTATGATGAAAAGCACGTTCACGTTGCAGCGTTCAAGCGTGTCGACGATATCCTCCGGCGACTGGGGCCCGCGGGACGAGCCGAGCATCGTGCCGCCGAAAAGGTGAATGCTGGAGACGCGCTGCGGCGTCAGTTCGATGAGGTCATGGTGGTACTTCGGTATGAAGCCTTCCAGGCCGTACGGAATGCCGATGACGCCCGGCACATGGTATGCGTGGTGGGCTTCCATGACTATCGCGCGGATGACATCGTTGATGCCGGGGCACAGGCCGCCGCAGGTCACGATGGCGCATTTCGCCCGCGTCGGATCGAAATAGAGGCGCTTTCTCGGGCCGGCCGGCTCAAAATTGATTATCTGCGGGTCGATGGCCTGGTCAAAATCCTTGTCGACGAAGATTTGGCAGACCTTATCATCTTCCCAAGTGCGATAGGGCAGGGGGGATTCCAGTTTGCAGGGGCCGAGGGTCTTGATGCGCGTGTCGGGAGCTTTTCCGGACATTATCGGGTCTCCATTCGGTTCGGAAGGGGCGGATTTCCGCTGAGCCGGGCAAGCCGGCGGTTAATAGGGCTTACGCGTGACGATATTCCAGCGCAGGCAAAAGAGCAAGGGGATCGGGAGCCTGCCTTGCCCGGATAGACAATGTGGGGAAAAACGGCTATAAAACTCAAATAACTGCAACGTAAAGGGTGTGAAAGCATGGCCATTTGGGGCGTCAGATTCCATTCTCACGGTCAGACGCAGTATTATTCCGGTCCCGACGCGATGGGCGGTATCGCCCGCGTCCTGATCGAGGAAGACGGAGCCTTGATGATAGCCGATGTCGTCTCCGGGCCGCATACGGACCTGAAAGACGTCTCGGAGGAAAAGTTGCCCCGCATCGCGCGGGTCGCCGATGACGCCGATCTCGCCATGGCGGAAGAGAACGAGAGCCTCGTTCGAGATGCCGCGGCATTCTGCCGGCGTTGCATAGGCGATCGGCATCTCGACATGAAGCTCGTCGATGTCGAGGTTTTCTTCGACCGCAGCAAGCTGACCTTTTACTTCACGGCCCCGGCGCGCATCGACTTTCGCGAACTGGTCAAGGATCTCGTCCGTCGCTATCACTTACGCATTGAGCTCAGGCAGATAGGGGTGCGCCATGAGACGCAGATGGTGGGCACGGTCGGCAACTGCGGCATGGTGTGCTGCTGCCGGCGGTACCTGCGCAAGTTCGCGCCCGTGACGATACGCATGGCCAAGGAGCAGAACCTGTTTCTGAACCCTGCCAAGATCTCGGGAAGCTGCGGCCGGCTTCTGTGCTGCCTGGCCTACGAGCAGGACAACTATGAGAATTTTTATTGCCAGTGCCCCAAGCTCGGCAAGAAGTACCAGACCGACAAGGGCGACATGAAAGTCCTGCGGGCGAACATGTTCCGCAATGCCGTCGCCGTGGTGAATGAAAGCGGCGAGGAGCAGGAGCTCACCCTTGAGGAATGGCAGGCCTTGTCCCCCACGAGAGCCGAACAGCGCCAAGCCGCGGGCGCCCCGCGCAGGAACGAGCAGGTTGCCGGGCAGAATGAGCTCATCGTCATTTCCGCCTCACCGAATGGCATCGAAGAAAATGGCTCCGGAGATCTCCGCGATATTTTTGCCGAGGAGGCGCAGGGGGAGGATGCCGAAGGGTCTTTACGCGGCCAGAATGAGGAGAACCCTCGGAATCAAAGGAAACACCGGCGCAGGAATGGAACGAAAAAATAAGCAAAGGATTGTTCAGCGAGGATCCGTCTGTGAGTGATTTCTACATAACGACGCCGATTTATTATGTAAATGCGCGCCCTCACCTGGGCCATGCCTACAGCACCCTGGTCGCGGACGCCCTTGTCCGTTTTCATCGCCTGCGGGGAGAGAATGCGTTTTTCGTGACGGGTACGGATGAGCATGGCGACAAGATCGTGCGCGCCGCCCAAGATAACGGCCAGACGCCCCGCGAGTTCGCGGATGCGATCAGCGGCGAGTTCCGCCGCCTGTGGCCTGAACTCGGCATCGGCAATTACCGTTTCGCGCGGACCACCGATGACGATCATGTGGAATTCGTGCGGCAGGTACTGAAGAAGGTGCATGACGCCGGCGACATCTATTTCGCCGAGTTCAGCGGCCACTATTGCTATGGCTGCGAGCGCTTCTACACGGAAAAGGAGCTTGAGAACGGCCTGTGCCCCCAGCATCTGAAAAAGCCCGAGCTCATCAGTGAGAAGAATTATTTTTTCCGGATGTCGAAGTACCTGCCGTGGATCAGGTCCCATATAGAGGAGCATCCGGACTTCATCCGCCCGGAGCGTTACCGCACAGAGGTCCTCGCCATGCTGGATGCCGGCGTGCTGGAAGACCTGTGCATATCGCGTCCGAAATCCCGCCTGACATGGGGCATAGAGCTGCCGTTCGACAGCGATTACGTCTGCTATGTCTGGTTCGACGCCCTGCTGACCTATTTGAGCGCCCTGGGGCCGCTCGACGGCGGGGATTTCAAGCGCTGCTGGCCGGGCGAGCATCTCGTCGCAAAGGACATCCTGAAACCGCATGCCGTCTTCTGGCCGGCCATGCTCAAGGCCGCCGGCCTGCCCGTCTACAGGCATCTCAACGTGCACGGCTACTGGCTGTCGCGCGACACGAAGATGTCCAAATCCCTCGGCAATGTCGTCGATCCGCTCGAAACGGCGAAGAAATACGGCATCGATCCTTTCCGCTATTTCCTTTTCCGCGAGATGCACTTCGGCTCCGACGCGAGCTTCAGCGAGGATGCCCTGATCGGCAGAATCAATGCCGACCTTGCCAACGACCTCGGCAACCTTTTCAGCAGGGTTCTCTCCATGACGGCCAGGTATTTCTCTTCGCGCGTGCCCCAGCCCTGCAGGCGCCTTGAGGCCGACGAAGCCGTAGTCGAGCTCTGCGCCTCCTCCATGGACAATTTCACCCGGCTTTTCGGCAGGATACAGTTCGCGCAGGCTCTTGAATCCCTGTGGGAGCTTGTGCGCGCGCTGAACAAGTATGTGGACAGCCAGGCGCCGTGGGCGCTGTACAAGCAGGGCAACATGGAGCGGCTTGCGACCGTCATGTACATACTCCTGGCGGCGATGCGCAAGGTCGCCCTCTGCCTCTGGCCCGTCATGCCCGAGACTTCCTGCCGCATGCTCGCCCAGCTCGGACAGGCCGCCGATGCCACGGCTCCTCCCGTTGCGCAGATAAGCGACGAGATCACCAGCTTCGGCGGGCTCTCTGCCGGCACGGAGGTCGCCGCGCAATCCAACCTCTTCCCCCGCATAGGGGTCGAAGGGGAAGCGGAGAAGAAAAACGCGAAGCCGAAGGAAAAGAAATCCCCCAAGCCGGAAAGGGAAAAGACCGCGCCGTCTGCCGAAAAGAAAGATGACGGCGCCCCCGCCGCCTTGCCCGAGATCGGTTTCGAGGCTTTCAAGGCTGTGGATATGCGCGTCGGCACGATAGTGGAGGCCTCGAAACACCCCGATGCCGACAGGATCCTCGTCCTTGTCATCGATTTCGGCGAGAGCGCCCCCAGGCAGATCCTTTCAGGGCTTGCCGAGCATTACGCCCCGGCCGATCTCGTCGGCCGCCAGGTCTGCGCCGTGCTCAACCTGAAGACCAGGAAGATCCGCGGCCTCGTCTCGGAGGGAATGGTGCTGACGGCATTGCAGGGCGACAGGCCCGCCCTCATCGCGCCCGGTGCGAAAGTGCCGAACGGCAGTTCCATCGCATAAAAGGAACGGCGGCCCCGAATGCCTTCGGAGCCGCCGCTTTTTGCGAAAAAGATACGACCGCTATTTTTTGTTCTGATCTTCCCGAAAGATGCGTTCCAACGCGGCGGCATCAAGAGGGGTAAGGTTGAAGCGCATGCCCGCCTCATCCAGGAGTTTCGAGAGGTCTTTTTTGGGATCCTGGGCGCGCTCTTCGGTAATGTAGGCGGCTGCCTTGCGTACGAGTTCGCTCTGCGAAATGATGGTGGCCATTCGGGGAGTCCTCCTTTTTTTTTATTGTAACCGCGTCATCTTTATTTAGCAATACTTTTACTGATTGGCATCGTCCCATCAACTTTTGGAAAGCGCAATGGACAACAGCCTTTGGGTATCGCTCATCTTGAGCGTCGTTGAAGGGTTGACGGAATTTCTGCCGGTTTCCTCCTCCGGCCATCTCATTCTCGCAGGCGAGCTCCTGCGCTTTTCGGGCGGGAAAGCGGCGACATTCGAGGTCGTCATTCAGCTCGGCGCCATTCTGGCCGTCGTCGTCCTGTACCGGGGCCGGTTCCTGGGCCTGCTTCGTCCGCAGCCGCAGGTTCCCTTCTCGGGCCTGCGGGGCATATGGCTTCTGATCCTCACTTCGCTGCCGGCGAGCGTGCTGGGCCTTCTGTGCCACTCCTTCATCAAGGAGAAGCTCTTCCATCCTCTCCCCGTTCTTCTGTCGCTCGCTGTCGGCGCCGTGTGCATGATACTCGTCGAGCGTTGCAGGATGCGGGAGCGCCGCCAGAGCATCGACGAGATCACCCCCGGACTTGCCCTGGGCATCGGCTGCTTTCAGTGCCTTGCCCTCTGGCCCGGCTTTTCCCGGTCCGCGGCCACCATCATGGGCGGCATGATACTCGGCGCTTCGCGCAAGGTCTCGGCCGAATATTCCTTCATAGCGGCCGTGCCCATCATGTTCGCGGCGACGGGCTACGATCTGCTGAAAAGCTGGAGTCTTTTCTCCCTGGCCGATCTTCCCTTTTTCGCTCTGGGCATGGCCGGCGCCTTCGTTTCAGCGCTGCTTGCCGTCAAGGTCTTCGTTGCCCTCGTCGGCAGGATGACGCTCGTTCCCTTCGCCGTCTACAGGCTCCTGCTTGCGCCGATCGTCTATTATTTCATGGTGATGTGATTGTTTGGCCGGGCGCGGCATCACCTGCGGCGGGGCCTTGTCCGCCCCTGCCAGAGAGGTATCGGGGGCGGACTGTAGCTGTCGAGGGAGCGCAGGCTCGGCAGGCGCGTCGGCCTGCCGTTCCGCCCCCTGATCACCGGGCCAGCCCCATAGACGCGCCCCCCGCAGCTTTGCGGACCAAGCGTTTCGGGTATCTGACTCTCTTCCGGTCGCAGAATGTCCTCGGCCCGCTCCAGATAGGGCAGGGGGTCGACAGGGTCATGCTTGGCGGAGAAGAGGGAGAAATGCAGATGCGATCCCGTCGTCCTGCCGGTGCAGCCGACAAGGCCTATTTTCTCACCGCAACTGACCTTCTGGCCCGCGGTTACCAATGCGGCATTGAGGTGAGCATATCGGGCCATCATGCCGTCTTCCTGTTCAATATCCACCATTATGCCGGCTGCGCCGTGGGGACCGGCAAAGCGGACGACGCCGCTTTTCAAGCTG
>JAEEGL012814013.1_pt1 | contig 11564 bp, 10 predicted proteins | sample 9134231 | NCBI WGS metagenome assembly JAEEGL01 (sample SAMN16246548, study PRJNA631951) | gut metagenome | biome: gut microbiome; feature: rumen; material: fiber-attached | host: Bos | place: Iran: Karaj | collected 2018-10 | reverse complement strand
CGGGGACTGTATAAATGCCGAGGATCTTGCGTCGCACTGCGCTACGCTTCCCCTGTTTCCCGAGATGACGGAAGAAGAGATAGATACAGTTATAAAAGCATGTAATGAATACAGATAGGAATTAAAATGGCAGAGCAGAAAATGCTCCCCAAAAGCGGTGTAATACACGTTCAGGGAGCAAATGAACATAATTTAAAGAGTTTGACCGTGGATATACCCAGAAATAAGCTTGTTGTTTTAACGGGACTTTCGGGTTCGGGTAAATCCAGTCTTGCATTTGATACGATCTATGCGGAGGGGCAGAGAAGATATATGGAGTCCCTCTCTTCTTATGCAAGACAGTTTTTGGGTATGATGGAAAAACCCGATGTGGAGAGGATCGACGGTCTTTCTCCCGCTATATCGATCGATCAGAAATCCACAAACAGAAACCCCAGATCCACAGTGGGGACCGTTACGGAAATATACGATTATTTCCGTCTTCTTTATGCACGTATCGGAATAGCTCATTGTCCTGTCTGCGGAAGAGAGATATCAAGGCAGACAGTTGACCAGATGGTCGATAAGATCCTTACACTTCCGGAAGGCACCAGGATCCAGCTTTTGGCGCCCGTTGTACGCGGAAAGAAAGGTCGTCACGAGAAGATCATAGACAAGGCAAGAAGATCCGGCTATGTTCGTGCCATAGTGGACGGAAGCCTTTATGAACTTACCGAAGAGATAGAACTTGATAAGAACATAAAGCACACCATAGAGATCGTCGTTGACCGTCTTGTTGTGGGACCGGATATCAACAAAAGACTTACGGATTCGATCGAGACGGTGCTCGATCTTGCCGAAGGCTTATTAAGCGTTGATGTAATCGGCGGGGAAAGGTTATCCTTCTCATCCAATTTTGCGTGTCCGGATTGTGAGATAAGCATACCTGAGATAGAACCCAGAAGTTTTTCTTTTAACAATCCTTTCGGAGCCTGTCCCGTTTGTGCGGGTCTTGGCTATAAGATGGAATTTGCGAGAGAACTTATAATCCCGGATGAGACCAAAACTCTTAATGAGGGTGCTGTCGTAATAAACGGATTTAAGTCAATGAACGACAAGAAGAGCTGGATGTATGCCATCATGCAGTCGCTCATGAAGAAATACAAATTTGACATGGATACGCCGTTTAAAGATTATCCGCAGAAGATCAAAGACCTTCTGTGGCTTGGAAACGGTGGAGAAAAATTTGAAATATCTTACAGAAGCCAGCGCGGCCAGGGTACCTATGAGGTGACATTCGAAGGTATACTTGAACTTTGCAGGATGAGATACAGAGAGACTTTCTCACAGACCGCAAAAGCCGAATACGAGACTTTTATGAATATCACTCCGTGCGAAGAATGCGGCGGCAAGAGACTAAAAAAGGAGTTTTTGGCCGTTACCGTCGGAGGGCTTAATATTTTTGATATAACAAGTTTTTCGGTTACAAGATTAATAGATTTTCTGGACACGATCAAACTTACCGATCAGCAAAGATTTATAGGAAGACAGATTCTTGAGCAGATAGACCTTCGTGTCAGATTTTTGCGGGATGTCGGCCTTAACTATCTTACTCTGTCGCGCGCAACAGCTTCTCTTTCGGGCGGCGAGGCGCAGAGGATAAGACTTGCGACACAGATAGGCTCGGGTCTTGTGGGTGTTACATATATTCTCGATGAGCCGAGTATAGGTCTTCATCAGCGGGATAACGGCAAACTTCTTGCAACACTTAAGCATTTAAGAGATCTCGGAAACACTGTACTTGTTGTTGAGCACGATGAAGAGACCATGCGAGAGGCCGATCATATCATAGATATCGGTCCGGGGGCGGGTGTTCACGGCGGTGAACTGGTGGCTCAGGGAAGTGTCGAAGATATCATCAAGGAAAAGACATCCATTACAGGGCAGTATCTTTCCGGCAAGCTTTCGATCCCGGTACCCGACAAGCGTAAAAAGCCGACAGGCTGGCTTACGGTCAAGGGTGCACGTGCCAATAATCTAAAGAATATCACGGTCAAATTTCCGCTCGGAGTCCTTACATGTGTTACGGGTGTTTCAGGTTCGGGAAAATCTTCGCTTACAAATGAAATTGTCAATAAATATCTTTCAAAGGTGTTAAACCGTGCACATACCATTCCGGGCGAGTTCGATTCAATGGAAGGGATTGAACAGCTTGATAAGATAATAGATATCGACCAGTCTCCGATAGGAAGGACACCCCGCTCAAATCCTGCGACATATACAGGAGTATTCGATGATATAAGAGACCTTTTTGCACAGACGCGTGAGGCAAAAGAACGCGGTTATCAGAAGGGAAGATTTTCTTTTAACGTTAAGGGCGGACGATGCGAAGCCTGTCAGGGTGACGGTATAGTAAAGATAGAAATGCACTTCCTTCCCGATGTATATGTACCGTGTGAGGTCTGCGGAGGAAAGCGATACAATAGAGAGACGCTTGAATGTCTTTATAAAGGAAAGTCCATATTTGAAGTTCTCGACATGACGGTAGATGAGGCTGTTGATTTCTTTGAAAATGTTCCGAGGATAAGAGATAAGATCACGACACTCAAGGAAGTGGGATTGGGTTATATAAAACTCGGTCAGCCTTCTACGGAACTTTCGGGCGGTGAAGCTCAGAGAGTCAAGCTTGCAACCGAGCTTGCAAGACGAAGCACCGGAAAGACCATATATATTATGGACGAGCCTACCACAGGCCTTCATTTTGCAGATGTCCACAAACTTACGGATATACTTAAACGTCTCGTTGAAGGCGGGAATACAGTCATAGTGATAGAACATAATCTGGATGTCATAAAGACAGCCGATTACATTATCGATATGGGACCCGAAGGCGGAGATGAGGGCGGTACGGTCATTGCTCAGGGTACACCGGAAAAAGTGGCCAAAGAAGAAAAGTCGTTTACAGGTCAGTTTTTGAAGAAGATCCTTAAATAGGATGTGAGTAAAAGAAATCCCGGCAGTGATTAAAACTGCCGGGATCTTTTTTGTCCTATTGTTTATTTGTGAGGTTTATTGGCTTTGATCCTCTTTTTGATGATATCGAAGGTTTCGTCGCTTATATCATGTTCTATCTTGCATGCGTCATCGATCGCAGTCTGCTCGCTTACCCCAAGATCGATAAGGAGTTTTGAAAGCACCTGATGTCTTTCATATATTTTGTTTGCGATCGCAAGTCCCGATTTTGTAAGAGTGATAAAACCGTCTTTATCGACATTGATATAGTTTTCCGATTTTAATTTGCCGACCGCCCTGCTTACCGAAGGCTTTGAAAAATTTCTGTAATCGGCGATGTCTATTGAACGGACATTTGCCTTTTTCTCAGATAAGACCAGTATTGTTTCAAGATACATTTCTCCGGATTCCTGCATGATTGTCCTCCCGATATATTCGTAAAAAGCGAAATTGATTAAATATGATCGATCATATCTGTTACTTTATCACATCGGGTTTATAAAATCCAGCAATTACAGGCAATCTGCGTGCCAAAAGCGATTAAATGTTTATAAAAAACATTGAAAGAAAAAATAACTTGACAAGTTAGCAAAAGGTAACTAAAATACAGCATAAGGGTTAGCCGAGGGTAATTCGAAAGAAAGTCACTCTGAGCGCACTTATACAAAATGTCATAATTCATAGCGGATTCGGAGAGATTTTTTTGGTTTATCTCTCCGTTTTCTGATTTCCCCCTAAAGTTTGACAACAAAATGCCGATATAAAGATTAAGGCAGATTATCTGTTTATTAAAATACTCCAAATTTTTCATTTCCCTATTTGCTTTGAAGAGCAATTCGGTTATAATTTATTTCGGTATGTGAAGATATTTGACCAAAGAAAGGGATTTGAAAGATATGCAGTATTCAGATATTGGAATCGATCTCGGAACGGCGAGTGTTCTTGTATATATACGTGGTAAAGGCGTAGTACTTAAGGAGCCCTCGGTTGTAGCGTTCCACAGAGATACAAATAAAATTATGGCTATTGGCGAGGATGCCAGGCTTATGCTGGGAAGGACCCCGGGTACGATAACGGCTTTAAGACCGTTGCGTCATGGGGTTATTTCTGATTATACGGTTACCGAGAAAATGATGAAATATTTCATCCAGAAAGCGATCGGTCATCGTACATACAGAAAACCCAGAATCGCGGTATGTGTACCCAGTGGTGTTACCGAAGTTGAAAAAAAGGCGGTTGAGGATGCAACCTATCAGGCAGGTGCAAGAGAGGTTATCATCATCGAAGAGCCTTTGGCAGCAGCTATCGGCGCAGGTATTGATATTTCGAAACCCTGCGGCAATATGATAGTCGATATCGGAGGCGGTACCACAGACGTTGCCGTTATATCATGCGGATCTCCCGTTGCGAGCAACTCGATAAAGGTTGCCGGAGATGATTTTGATGCGGCAATTCAAAGATATATGAAGATCAAGCACAATCTTCTTATAGGTGACAGAACCGCAGAAGATATTAAGATCAAGATCGGAACGGCTTTCAAAAAGCCTGAAGTTGAATACATGGATGTAAAGGGCCGTAACCTTATAAACGGTCATCCCGATACGATAAAGGTTTCTTCGACCGAGACTCTCGACGCACTTGAAGATCCTTGCAATGCTATCCTGGATGCCATTCAGAAGGTTCTTGAGCAGACACCTCCCGAACTTTCCGCAGATATCGCGGACAGAGGTATCGTGCTTACCGGCGGCGGAAGTTTATTAAACGGTCTCGAGGAACTTATTTCCGATAAGATGGGCATCAACACCGTTACTGCGGAAGATCCGATGACGGCGGTTGCGATCGGAACCGGAAAGTGTGTTGAATTCCACGCAAGTTTCAGACCCGAATATTAATAATATAAAGGAGCAGCCATGGTAAAGGGATTATACACAGCATATACAGGAATGATAAATGAACAGCATCGTATGGATACGCTGACAAATAATCTGGCCAATTCGACCACCATCGGATACAAAAAGGAAGGCGCCACAAGCCAGTCTTTTGATACGCTCCTTGCATATAAGCTTAAAGACATTTCCGATGCACCCAATATTCCGAGGCGCATAGGGATGAATAACCCGGGTGTTAAGATCGGTGAGAATTACACCGATTATTCCCAGGGCTCATTTAAAATAACCGACAACACATATGATCTTGCATTGTCGGGAGACGGTTTTTTTACCATTGAATTTACCAATAAGTCGGGGGAAACCTCTACAATGTATACACGAGACGGTTCTTTTGCCATTGATGAAGAAGGTTATCTGCTTACTTCAAACGGCGACTTTGTGATCGGTTCAAACGGCCATATCAAAGTCGATCCCACAAAGGGAGCTTCGATTGATTCGATGGGACGGATCATGCAGGACGGAAGGCTCGTGGATACGATACAACTTACCGACTTTGAGGATTACGATTATCTGGAGAAATACGGAGAAAATCTCTTAAAACCTGTAGAAGGAGCTACATTCAGAGATGCTAACGCAAAGGTTTATTCGGGATATCTTGAGATGTCCAACGTTAACATCGTAACTGAAATGGTTGATTTAATTGCAATTACGCGTCAGTACGAAGCGAACCAGAAGGTTATCAAATCGATTGACGAGACACTTGAAATTGCAGCTACCCAGATCGGCAGACTGGGATAAGGTTTAAAGGGAGGAGTTAACAATGGTAAGAAGTCTTTGGACAGCAGCAACAGGCATGCGTGCCGAACAGACAAACGTTGATACTATCGCTCACAATCTTGCTAACGTCAATACGACGGGTTACAAGACAGAGGTCAATCAGTTTAAATCTCTTTTATATCAGACAATTCAGACCAAAACAACAAGTGCAAACGGTGAGAATAAGCCGGTCGGCGCACAGGTTGGTTTAGGTGTCAGAAACGCAGCGATCACTTCCATTTTTACAGACGGTGCACTTCTCGCATCGGAAAGCGATACGGCTTTTGCATTATCGGGCAGAGGCTTCTTTGCTGTTCGCGGTGAGGACGGAAATACTTATTATACCCGTAACGGTAATTTTAACTGGGCACTTAATGCACAGGGCGGGATCATGATGACCACAAGCGACGGTCTACCGGTTCTTGATACAAACGGGCAGCCTATTTCGTTTTCGAATGAATATGTTGCAAGTAAGATAACAGTCACCGGAGACGGTACATTCTGTTATCCCGACGAAGCAAACAACCCTAAGTCTCTTGGCATAACATTCGGTGTATATCAGTTCAATAATCCCGCAGGACTTGAAAAGTCGGATTCGGGACTCTTTACACAGAGTGCAGCGAGTGGTGCTCCGATGAATGAAAGCACCAACAATACACTTGAAAAGACAAAGGTTTCACAGGGATATATAGAAGGATCCAATGTTCAGGTTGTTGATGAAATGGTCAACCTGATCACTGCTCAAAGAGCCTACGAGTTAAACGCAAAAGCGATCACCGCATCCGATGAAATGTTACAGCAAGCAAACAACTTAAGGTAAGCGGAGAGGATAATCCATGGATATTTCTTCAATGTTAAATTCATATACCGATTATGTTTCCAATGCGGCTAACGAAGCGAAAACCGCTTCATCGGTCAATACTTCCAAGGATTACGCGAAGGCCACCGATGAAGAACTCATGGATGCCTGCAAGAAGTTTGAAGCGTATTTTCTTGAACAGTGCATGAAGGAAATGTGGAAGACCGTTGGTACGGAGAAGAGCGAGTCGGCAGCGATGAATACGCTTAAAGATTATTATAAAGATAATCTGATATCCGAGTTTGCAACAAAATCAACAGAGACCAACAGTTTGGGACTTGCTCAGATGTTGTATGAGCAGATGAAAAGAAACTACGATATCTGAATCTTACAAAGTTATCAGGGCCGCCTCGGGCGATTCGCTCCCCGGGGTGGCTTTTTTACTTTACAGGTAATTTCGGAGAAATTACCTGTAAAGTAAAAAGCTCCGCAAAGATGCGCACTCGCGCGAACGGAACCTATTGCCTGCGGCAAACGCGCTCGGCGCGGGCGTATCGCAAGCGATACGCTCTTTATATTATTACTGAGGTGTTATGGATATTTTAAAGGGTTATATCAGTGAAATTACATATAAAAGCCCGGACAGCGGATACAGGGTGTGTCGGTTTATGACGGATGACGATGAGGAGACGATAGTCGGGACCATGCCTACGATCGATGAGGGCGAAATGCTTGAACTGAGCGGAGAATGGACCATTCATCCAATCTACGGCAAGCAGTTTAAAGTTACGACGTATACTGCGATCGAACCGGAAGACGAAGAGGCGATGATCCGATATCTGGGCTCGGGACTTATACGAGGGGTTGGCCCTACACTTGCAAAACGTATCGTGGCTGAGTTTGGTCGGGAATCATTTAAGGTGATCGAAGAGCAACCCGAACGCCTTGCAAGGATCAAAGGGATAACAATGCGTAAGGCGCAGGAAATAGGTGTTCTTATGCACGAAAAACGCGGGTATCGGGAAGCAATGATGTTTCTTCAGAAATACGGAATAGGAAATAATCTTGCCATCAAGATATACTCCGTTTACCACGACAGGATCTATACGATAATCGAAGAAAATCCATATAAAATTGCAGAAGACATCAGTGGCATTGGTTTTAAGACAGCCGATGAAATTGCAAAAAGAGCAGGAGTAAAACCGGACAGTGATTACAGGATAAGAAGCGGTATATTGTATACGTTATCATTGGCGACAATGCAGGGAAACATGTATCTGCCCTTTAAGATACTTGTAGCAAAAACAGCTGAAATAATATCTGTTGATGAAGACAGTATAAGACCGCATATAGACAATCTCGCAATTGACAGAAAGGTCATTAAGAAAAAACCATCCGATCCAAATGATGACATCTGTGTCTATTCTTATTCAAACTATAATGCAGAGAAAGCCTCTGCGGCAATTTTGAGGAATATTTCGGAGAATTATTACGAGGAAGCGGAGGGCGAAAACGCTCTTCTTGCCGAGAAAGAAATCGACAGGATCACAAGAAGAAACGGTATAAGTTTAGATGAACTTCAGCGGGAAGCCATTAAAGAAGCCATAAAAAACGGTGTAAGTATCATAACCGGAGGTCCCGGAACAGGTAAAACAACAACGATCAATACACTCATTAAGTATTTTGAGAATCGTGGTCTTGATATAGTTCTTGCCGCTCCGACCGGAAGAGCAGCAAAGCGCATGACAGAGGCTACCGGTTACGAAGCCAAGACTCTGCACAGGCTGCTTGAATTAAACGGTTCGCCGGACGATGACAACACTGTCGCAAATTTCACGCGAAATGAATCCAATCCCATAGAAGCGGACGTTATAATTATTGATGAGATGTCTATGGTCGATATTTTTCTTTTCCATGCTTTGCTTAAAGCAGTCATGCCGGGTTCAAGGCTTATCATGGTGGGAGATGCGGATCAGCTTCCGAGTGTCGGCCCCGGACAGGTATTGAAAGATCTTATTGAAAGTAAATGTTTCCCGGTAACCCGCCTTGAAAAAATATTCCGTCAGGAAGGCAGCGGTGACATTGTGTTAAATGCACACCGGATCAACAAGGGACAAAGCATATCGTTTGACAATAAAAGCAGAGACTTTTTCTTTTTGGAAAGGGATAACACCGAGAGGATCCTTGCCAATATGGTCGAACTGATCACCCGGATGCTGCCCGGATATGTTGATGCCGATCCGTTTGACATACAGGTTCTTACGCCCACGAGAAAAGGACTTCTGGGCGTGGAATCGATGAACAATTATTTAAGGGACAGATTGAACCCTCCCGATCCCCGCAAGAAAGAGTATCTTTTCAGAGAGACCCTTTTCCGTGAAGGGGATAAAGTTATGCAGATAAAAAACAATTATCAGGCTGAATGGGAGATCGTCGGAAAATATAATATTCCGATCGATGCAGGTACAGGTGTTTTTAACGGCGACATGGGAAGGATAAAAGAAATATCGGAGCCTTTCAGTAATCTTACTGTGGAATTTGATGACGGAAGGAGAATAACATACCCGTTTTCGGATCTGGATGAGCTTGAACTTGCTTATGCGATTACGGTGCATAAATCACAGGGAAGCGAATATGCTGCCGTTGTTATGCCGATAATGGCAGGCCCGAGACAATTGTTAAACAGAAATCTTTTGTATACAGGCGTGACCAGAGCCAAGCAATGTCTTGTAATGCTCGGAAGCACAAAGGTCGTGCAGGAGATGATCGACAATAATACCGAAAACAGAAGATTTTCGGGTTTAAAGGACAGGATAATTGAGATATATACAGAATAAGATCGCAAATTTATTGTTTCCGAGGCGATGTGCAATATGCGATAAGGTACTTATAAAGGGTGAAATCGGAATATGCCCGGATTGTTTAAAAAGAATAAAATATATAGAAGGACCGGTTTGTTTTAAGTGCGGAAGACCGGTTTTAAACAATAAAGAATATTGTGACGAATGCGAAGTTACAAGACATGAATTTATCGGCGGAAGATTTGTTTTTCCGTATGATTATATAGGGACGAGCGTATATAAGTTCAAATATATGAATCGGCCCGAATATATCGCATTTTATGCAAAGGCGATAGAAGAGAGACTGGGTGAATTTATAAGACATATCGATCCCGATGGATTTATCCCCGTTCCGATACATAAAAAGCGTTATATAAAGCGGGGTTACAATCAGGCGGAAGAACTGTCAAAAGAGCTTTCAAAACTTACGGGTATACCAACCTGCAATGACCTCGTATTAAGAATTAAAGACACTGTTCCTCAAAAGAAAATTAATAAAATAGAGCGCCAAATTAATATGAAAAAGGCTTTTATTGTAAAGGAAAATAGTGTAAAATTAAGAAAAATCATTGTGGTGGACGATATTTTCACAACGGGAAGCACTATAGATTCTCTCGCGGGTGAACTTAAAAAGTCAGGGGTTGAAAAAATATATTTTATCACTATAACTGCAGCAGGGACATAAACTTGCCAAGGAGGAGAAATATATGAATGTAAGAAACTGTAGGAAATGCGGAAATCTTTTCAACTACATGGTTGGCCCTATTCTTTGTCCTGCATGCCGCGAGGCTCTTGAAGAGAAATTCAAAGAGGTCAAGTCATATATTGAGAAAAATCCGGGTGTAGGAATCCAACAGACGTCACGTGAGTGTGAGGTTGAAGTGTCTCAGATCCAGCAGTGGATAAGAGAAGAAAGACTTGAGTTTGCAAGCGATTCCATGGTTATGCTTAACTGTGAATCCTGCGGTGCACCGATCAGAAGCGGAAGATTCTGTGATAAGTGTAAAAATAATCTTGCCAACGGCTTTAGGCAATCCATAGCTAAGCCAGAGGCGCCGAAAGTTGAGAAGAAAGATCCTCGCGATTCAGCGAAAATGCGCTTCTTAGGATAGGGATATCCGGGGGGAATACCGTCTTAAGGTGACATAGGAATGTTAAATGAAGAAAGAATTAAACTCATGACCCGGATGGCTTCGTATGAAGATAACGAGGGCCGTAAAAATGTTGCGGTTTCAAGACACTTCAGAAGCGACTATGTAAGTCTCCAGGTAATCAAAGCTATCATATGTGCGACGATCGCATATATGATAGTTTGTGGTGCATACATTTATTATGATTTCGAAGAGTTCATGAGTAATATTTATAAAATAGATCTTTTGGATCTTGCTGCAAAGATGCTTAAGTATTACGTGATTTTTACGGTTACTTACTGTGTCCTTGTATACATTGCATTTTCGGTAAAATACGGTAAAGCCAAAAAGAACCTGAAACGTTATTTCAACAATCTGAAGCTTTTGGGTGCAATGTACAACAAAGAAGACGAGGAAGGAAATAACTTTCAATGAAGAGTTTGATGAACGTAAAACTGGCGCTTAAGAAATTTGCCGGTAAGAATGAAGCTTTTTTGGTGCCGATCTTAAAGTTTCTTCTGACATTTTTGGCACTTCACAGGATCAATAAAGAACTTGGATTTATGCCAAGACTTGCAAGTGCACCGATAACACTTATCATAGCGCTTGCGGGTTCTTTTTTACCCTTAAATCTTACGATCGTAATAATCGGTTTTATAATCATAGGACATATGTATTATCTTTCGCTTGAATGTGCGATAGTGGTATTTGCATTGTTTCTGGTCTTGTATCTTTTATATTTCAGATTTGCTTCAAAAGATTCGATCGCAGGAATATTAACACCTCTTTCGTTCGTATGGCACGTTCCGTATGTAATGCCGGTTTCAATGGGCCTTGTGGGCACGCCGTCATCAATGGTATCGGTGGGATGCGGAGTCATCATATATCAGGTATTGCATTATATTGCAGGCAATGCCGAAGAGCTTTCTTCGGGTACCGATGCATCAAAACTCGGTCAGTTTAAGATGATAATAGATTCAATCTTAAGTAATAAGGCCATGATAGTTTATGCTGCTGCATTTGCGGCTACAGTGCTTGTTGTTTATTTGATAAGACGCCTTCCAATAAAATATTGCTGGCTTATCGCGATTGGAGTCGG
>JAEEGL012664954.1_pt1 | contig 11564 bp, 10 predicted proteins | sample 9134231 | NCBI WGS metagenome assembly JAEEGL01 (sample SAMN16246548, study PRJNA631951) | gut metagenome | biome: gut microbiome; feature: rumen; material: fiber-attached | host: Bos | place: Iran: Karaj | collected 2018-10 | reverse complement strand
TCTAATATATATTTCAGCGGCATACAGTTCTTTTTCTAAACTATACTCCGATACTTTGGGAATGGAAAGGATTGGTATTGGACAACTTCTATTCTCTTTTTTTGCCAGTCTTTCGTATTTCAGAATATCCTGCTCTGGGAACCTCTTTATCTCCTTTATTCTTTGCCAATACAAATCAGCAATTTCTTGTGAGAACTCGCATATTACACCAGCACTATGAATAATAATGGAGTCTGCCCAGTTTAAAACGGAACGAAATCCTAGACCTTTATTGCCTATCAATTTTTCAAATGTTTTCGAACTATCATGGGCGCGCATAATAGAACGGAATCCATCGATGGTAAATGGTTTTTCTCCATCATTCTTTACGGATAACTTGCGACTATGAGAATCCAATTCGATAACCAATCGTTCAGCCTCTTGGTCATCTGCATTTTGAATAAGTTCGTATATTTCCCTGCCAAGATACTCATTCTGAATAGCAATTTCTTGCTTAAAATCAGACTTTATTCTTGAATCTTCAATGTTGTCATATGAGGTGTATTCTTTATATGCTAATTGGAAAATGCCGTCGTTTTTTGAAATCATAATAGTGCAAATTTTTCACTCGTCAAAAATACGAAAATTTTGCCTTTCTGAAATGAAGAAAACGCAACTCACAAGCACCCTATTCCTCATACATGACAGGAAATCGGCTTTTTGAAATCGCCATATTGCCATCGTAAAAGTCTGATTTCCTAATAATTGTATAAACATAGAATAAAATGCTAAGAGCTTTGCTTAACGCATTGTTTGGGGACTGCAAGGATAGTTGCCCGAACCGTCAGGATATTACCCCTGTTGCCCCTGACAACAGTAATAAGAGTGCAACAGAATCCATAGCAGATAAAAGCCCGGATGACATACTGGAGGAGGAGATACTGCTTCTTTCTAAAATTCACGGGCCTCTCAAAGATGGTGTTATGATAGAAATGAGCTTACAGGAGGCATTGAACTTGTTCCCGCGCAATAGGAAACGCTCTGATGCTTACAACAGATTGATCCGAAGAGTCCGTGAGGAATATGGTACGGTTCTCATTATTACAAGCAAAAAGAGGGAGGGAGCATGAGAAGAAGAAGATTCGATAAAACCGACCAAGGAGAAATAAGAGGTGTTGTCTATCGCTATGTCAACCAGTCTGAAGGAGAAGAAAACGGATGGTCGTATGTGGGCAACACCATGAACGAACAGATAAGGCAATATAGCTGGAACAATCACGGCAACAAGTCCTATGGTGGAGAGAAGATAAATGCCGCTAGAGTGAAATATGGTTTGGAGAGTTTCACCTATGAAATACTTGAAGAAATTTACGATGCTGATGAAAACGCATTACAAGTAAAACTCGACGAAAAGGAGGCTTACTATATGCAGCAGTTTGACAGCATCGACCACGGCTATAATACCTCGAAGGGCGGTACTGGTAATAATGGAGTCAATTTTAGCCCAACCCACCGCGCCAATATCGGGAAAGCCAGCAAAGGGAGAACGCACACCGAGGAAACCAAGAAACAAATCGGTGCCAAACTGAAAGGCCATGTGGTTAGCTATGACACAAGACAGAAAATATCAATCGGCAACAAAGGAAAGAAAAGAACCGCCGAACAAAGACGCGCGCAATCGGAACGCCTCAAAGGAATAGAGCCTATAGCGGCAACACTAAAGGCGAAAGAAATGCGCGAGAGAAACAAATATAAAATGGAAATACTATGAAGATACAACATGACATTATTCTAAGTGGTAGCAATCCTATCAGCTTAGACCAAAATGACAAAGTAATTATTGACGAAATGAACAAGAACCTGGGGCGATTCTATGGCAACTTGGTTCAGGTCGTTTCTGTCAATCAGATAAACACGGACACAGCAGAGTTCGTAATAGAGAGAGATTTGCCACCAACGCATATCCAAAGCGGTGGCCTGATGAACTATATCGACGAAAGCATTATCACGGGCATGAACGAGAGCTGTTTTGTGCCATACGGATCAGACCAGATGATTGCCACCATCTTGCCTATAGGAAAATGCTGTTTCTCACCAGAGAGGGAATTTTACAAGTTATACAAGCATTTGATAAAGATATGCACGGGCGAGAATGTGAAGAGAATCGCTATCACCACAACGACAAGCGAAATCAAGCTGATTGTGGAGTTTGACAACAATGTGCCGCGCCGCTATCGTCAGGACATTGTATGCCTCATTTCAAAGTACGGCGACCTTGACAAGCTGAGAGGGCAGACCATATCGGCCACGCTTCAGGAGTTCTCAGTAATTTGCCAGCGCGACAATGCCAAAATCTCCTCATACGACGGCTTGGCTAAATACCTGAAAAGCGAGTACGACATAACGTTGGAAATCAAGTCGCAGAAAACAAAATAAAAAAGGACAGTAGGGAATGATACCCCTGCTGCCCTCGTTTTTTTCGTTCAATTAGTTGCCTATCCTTTATTTGGATTACTTTTTTTCAGCTTCCTCGATCTCCTCCCATATTTTTTCGTAGTCTTTTTTCCTTGACAGAATGCCGGGAAGCGTTCTGACACTTCTGCATTTAGGGCATCGTTGGGGTACGGAAAATGAGGTTGCTCCATACTCAATATCGTGCGACTTGAAAAAATGGCCGCAGTTGGTACATCTGAATAAAGCTAGTCCACGGTACATATTCAATCAGTTTTTGAATTGCCAAACATCTGCCAAACTCCTTACCACATTTCTGACTTATATTTGCTTTACATCCCATTGGCCATAACTAAGATAACCATGAGGAGGTAAATTAAGCCCTTGATAGGCTAATTGTTGACGAATTGCATCCGTTGCCTTGCTGTTGGCCAACACCGTACTTTGGTGCAATCCAGACAGATTAACATTGACAATATAGGTATCGCCAGCATGAACAATCTGTCCACCCGGACACATGAATCCTTTTGCCGTTAGCTCAAATCTCATTATCTAATCCCTCTCTTAATACAATCAATGGCCTCACTGGGGTCTTTGATAATCCAATCAATTGAAAGTAAGGCGGCTGGATAGGTCATTTCAAATTGCTCTTTTAGGCCAAGAATGCTATATCCTTCAACCTCATAATCGGTTTCCGAACCATCTTTTAGCCATTTGTCGAGTGCATTTTTCAAACAATCGCTCACTTCGGCAAGTTCTGAAGCGACACTGATTGCATCTTCCTGTTTGTACCCTCTTTGAATCAAGGTTTTTTCAATTGTATTCATACTTGTTTCCTTTCTAAATAAGCTTTTAATACATCTTCAGCAAAAGCTCTTGCATCACATTCCATAGGTTGCGACCAATATGCCTTGAAACCATGAATCCGTGCATCACGATAACCCAACTCAAACTCATTCCATTTCCAATTTGTCAGTTCACCTTCACGAGGATGCACCTCACGAACAGTAAGATTGTAATGTTGGTAGGCGTGCCTCCCTTCGTGAACGATGGTATCAATGCATTCCTTGTAGTCTTTGAACGAGTCTGATTTAATATCTCTTGCGTTAACTGTAATATCATACCTATTGGGAGAGAAATAGCCATAACTCCCTTCTCTCATACTCTTAGTATTCAAGACACAGCCGGGACGATGTTCTATTTGCGCCAAAGTGTATTCCAACTTTTGCAGCACTTCAACTCTTTCCTCGTATGAAAGTTCCTTCCATTCCTCATAATCCAATCCTTCAATGTTTTGCATAGCTTCCGATGCTTGTTCTATCTGAATGGAATCAGACGGAGCTTCAAGATATATAGGGTTGATTTCTGCAATGGCTGGCTTAATGACTTCAGCAATTTCCTTATCCGAATCAATAGCCTTGGGCGGTTGCTTCCCTCCTAACTCATCTATTCTCACAGCCAATAAATTGTCATCTTTAAGAGGCAACACCTCTTCAATGTACGACTGCTCTGACTGAGTTAGCTTGTCGCGGGATTCTAATTGTTGTGAATCCGACAACCTTTCTACATTCTCGTAATCCTCTAACATGGCTATTTCACTTTGTTTGCTTTGATCCAATAAGTATCTGTTGACAACGAACTTGAAACGATACATTGTCCCGTAAGCAACTTCGGAATGACTAACCGTTGCTCGTTGTTCAATCCCATTGATTCGCCAATGGCCTTGCAGTCATCCTCGGCAACCAAACGATGGGTGATTTTCAGATTTGTATTCTTAATGGCATCGGGAATCAATCTCGTCGGCACTTGATCTACCAAGAAGAAGCCTTCACCATAAGCACGTATTTCCGAAAGCATATTGCTGAACATCATGGCCGTCTTGTATTGTGGCAATTCTTGGTTCTCACACTTTGACATCACACGATGAGCCTCTTCTATGACGGTCAAATGTTTGCATCCGCTGTCATTATAGTTGAAGCCATGTGATTCAGCCAAAGCAGTACGGTACTCATACAAGAACTGGAGAATCAGCGACATGAAGAAACCCTTGTCCACATCATCGCCAACGTATGAAAGATTGATGACGGTGGGCTTTTCAAACAACTCGCTCCAAGGCGTTGACATTGGAGTGTTCAACATTTCTTTTTTCCACCCTCTCAATAAACTGTCAATTCGGGTGTTGAGACAGGCTTTCATATTACGGCTTACTCTTTCCTCGTATTGGTGGTTTTCGATAACTTTGTCAACCGAAATTTTCATGCTATTCAAAGTCGGGAACAGGGTTTTGCCATACACAGGTTTTTCATTAAGCCAATCTGTACTTTTGTTTTGATATAGAGTATAGATTAGATCCTCCATCAAAACAGGAAGGATGTCGTACATGGGGAACGCTGCCGCAAAGGTGGATTTCAGTCGGTCGATATGGGTAAGCACATTTGGCTCTTGTTCTCCACTTAACCAGACTATTTCAAACGGATTAATCTTCAACGGCCTCGGCTCAAACATCCCCTTGTATTTCTGGCAACCGGGTATGTATATGTTTATTGGGCTTCCCTTGTGAGTCTTGTTATATTCCGATGCCCAATCCACATACTCTGTCTTGGCAGGCTCTATTACCAAGAATGGCAAGCGTTCTATGCCATTAAGTATGGCTTGAACCGTATTTGTTTTTCCGCTTCCATTGATTCCCGAAAGCAAGGCGTGTCTCGACAAGCTGTCAACTGGGATTTTGTATTCCATATTGGTCAATGATCCGCCGTAGAGCAGTTTGCCAAAAGCTATGCCCTCATCTGTTTGGGGTTGACTAAGGCTAAACTCTGGAGAACTGTCCACAACGCTAATTCCCGGAACAGAATGTAATGGAAAGTTAATGTAGTAGGATAATTCCTTTGTTGTCAAGACCGTCCTTAAATCATCAAAGTGCTTCCCTAAAGAATGCTGGAAAGTGGAGCCATTTGGCTCTTTTATTCTGATAATTGGACAATCCATGCTGCCGAGTGTGTTTTTTAAGCTTTTTTCATTTAATACAGACCCGATATTATGGATGCGAATTGGTTCGAAAATCGACTCTTGCCCACTCACCATTGACCTTAACTGCATTGATGCACTTTGTATGTCAGGCGCACTTTCCGCCATCAAATAAACACCTACAGACCAACAGCCAATTGATTTTCCCGATTCATACCGTTGGGCATGGAAATACAGATGCTCGGCCACCGCCTCAATTTGTTTATTGACGACATTATTACTAATAGCTTTTCCTTGTGTGTATGATTTGGTTTCCGTTCTTCCTTCAGTAGTTGTTTCATTATGACTTACGCCTTCTGTAATAGTTGGAGACAAATCTGCCAACAAGTCCGCACCCTCAATGGTATTCAAGGTGTTAAGTGCATTGACCACACTAGAGACCACACCAGCTGGCGGGAAAATAGCAGATGCCAGCATCAGCCCAGAACCGACCAACGCCATCTTACTTTTTTTACTCGTTGATTTATTCCACCCATCAGACACCGCCTTGGATTTGCTTAAAGCCTCGCTTATGCCTTCCGAAAGATTTTCGGAATAATTGAACGATTTAAGAGATTCTGCCCTGCCTTCAAAATCACGAACCTGATATAAAATACCGTCTATTTCAATTTCCGGGATTGGCTCTGCAACCACCAAATATGAAAAGTTTTTCTTGCTCATCCCTGACAGCAAGTTGTCAATTGTAGCTGGATATGTTGACTTATATTGACTTAACATAGAGGGGATGCCAGTTAATGCGCAAATGTAATCGGACTTTGATTTGATGGCCTTCTTTACTTCTGTCAAATCGCCCTTAACTCTTTTACAATTCGTTCCAGGCCATATCCCTTTTATAAAATTGCTGATTCCCTCTACGAAATTGTCCTCAATTGTTTCTTTGGAAAAAGAGCGAATGCCAAGATACATATTAGAAATACCGTTCTCGCAATTTACAAGAAATAGCAGCTGGACATTTCTGGGAATAAAACAAGCGGTCAATACCTTCTGAATGGCTGTAAAACAATTCTCTGTTTCCTTATCCAGAGGCTTCCCCACCTGTGTTATTTGAATCCAATACGGAGTTGTTGGAGCATCCAGTCTTTCAGAGGGCATAACCAGTGAAAAAGGAGTTGAATCATCACGGATTCCTTGCAGGTATTTTCTTTCCGTCAAGAATGACAAGGATTGAGCTATTCCATTAGCGGCCAATATTTTTGCTGTAGGCTCAAACCTCTCAGCTTCTGTCGGAGTCATTTTTACGATTGCACCCATGTTTTATTCTATTGGTATGATTACTTGTTCAAGATTGTTGCTTATTACCTCATTGAAATAATCTTCGATTGCTCGCGAAACCGAGGTCTGGAATTGTCGGTTTTTTGTCAACTCCTGTTTGGATTTTGCTTTGACTTCAGCAATCACTTCATGTTTCTTTTCCAAAATCTTTTCAGCCTTATCAGACCGTTTTTCCTCGTCAGTTTCAAAAAGGCCAATTATGAACTTTATTCCAAGGCCAATCAAGCCAAACAAAATAGTAATTAGAATATCCCAAATGATACGTTTTACTGTTCCGCTTATCGATTCGCACACCTCGTTGATGATTGAGGACATTCCAACCAAACCTTTAGACATTTGTGAAGCATTTGTTAAAGCAACGGATTTGCTGTAGGTGATTTCTCGACCTGGCTCATACTGGCTTATGATTTTGTTCATTTTCTTTCTGATATCCTCCGCGCCATCGGCCAAGAATTCCGAAAGCGTCTTGTTTAGTATGGATGGGATTTTAGACTGAAACGATTTCAATCTTTTTTCAATAGTTTCCTGTAATTCATCCATATCGGTTGTGATTCCTTTTTTCACCCAATAATTACACGCTGCTTCAACCTCTTTCCATGCATCTTTTGAAATAGTATCTGACAATTTTTCAACCAATTTACCCATCAACTTCTTGTCTTTGGCATAGGATGACATCGATTTTTGAAGTTCCTCTTTCAAAATGTATGTAATAGCATCCGTTGTTCCTAACATAGCAATACCCCTCGATATGGTCAACGAAGGATTGTCTCCATCTATTTTCACGTCATTGAGATCAATGTCTAATGATTCGGCGATGATAGGTCGGATAAAATTCATTCTTGAAGCACCACCTGTAAGAAACACGCCATTAATTTGTTTTCCATTGATTTTTTCGTTCTTAAATTTAATCAATGCATTTTTCAGCTCCTGCAAATAGTGAGTATGTTCATCCACAATATTTGTTAATTCCGCCAAATTCTTGACACGTAACATAATAAGTATACCCACATAATCCTCGTAATATGGCTCTGTATATGGTATTATGCTATCCAAAACGAAGTCTCCAGGAGGAGTTCTGCTGTCGTTATCTCCTTTGCTATATGCCTGCTCTTTAAATTTTCTTGCCTTGAACTTCAAAGCATCAACATATTGAGGATGTTTTTGGACAAACTCTTTCGCTGCCGGGTTCGCCAATATCATTTTTTCATATATTGCCTCATCAATTATAGATGCGCCAAGGTTATCACCCCCATCAATAGGCTTCACGCCACTTGATAAATACGTAAAGTCGACAGTACTAGAACCAAGATCAAAAACGATAGCGCCATTGGATATTTTATTTGCAAAATTGATGCTTGGCCCTTTTTTGGCATAGAAAATGGCCGCCCTTGATTCAGAAGTTAGACCAGCCAAAGGAATACCTGCTTCAAGAGCCATTTGACGATACAACTCCTTTGATTCTTCTTCAACCCATCCTGACGGTCTTGCAATATAGACCACATGGTTTGTGTCGGTAAGTTCCTCACAATATTCTCGAATCCTTGAATAGACAACTTTCATAAAGTCTATCATTAGTCGCTCATTCTCTCCCTTTAACGACTCTGGTTTTTGTTTGAAGCCAATACGTATCCCGTTATTATCCGTCATGTGATCAAACGCTTCATCACCGATTTTAATGTCATCATCTTCTGTCCTACAAATGGCAGAGGTTATAACTTTTTTCCGTGCTGCCCTGTCAAGGTCTATGTCTCGAACATCTAATTCTCTTTGACCTGCTTCTTTTTCCCATTCTATCTTACATTTTGCAGCCGATGTTTCGCCATGACCGAAGTCAATGCCTATCACAAATTGGTGTTGAGATTTATTTGGAATAATAAGGTTTGCCATCGATTTTGCTTTTTTACTCGTTTATGATTTGGTTGTTTTCTATTCTGAATCCATAGCCTTTCAAACAATCCACCATCATGCAGATTGCTTGTTTAAGTCTGTCGGGAACATCATTTGACAATGACGCTATTTTGTTCACATTCACTATTTGATCCAACAAAGAAGAGTATTCAGTTCGCAAAGAGGGTCTCTCTCTGTTTTCGTATTCTTTGACAATGCGGCTGACTTGGGTTCGGTATGTTTCAATGACACCATCAATACTTTCGCATACATTTGAAATGATGTTCAAAAAAACCGTCGTGTCTATGGTGCTATCGTTTTGACTTGATGCAATCTCTGTCTTTTGAACTGGTTTTTCTTTTCTGGTCATCATATATGCAACGACAGCATTTCCAGCCAATGCGCCAATAACCGCTGCCCATGCTCCAATGAAACCACCAGCCACAGCTCCAACACCTGTTCCGATTAAGGTCGTGTATAGAGACTGTTTATTATCGTTATTATTATCGTTATTTTGAGGATAGTAAGACGGCTCTTGATGGTTGTTTGCTATTAAACCATTAGTAAAATTCTCCTGCGCGGTTAAAATCCGCAAAGTTGCTTGCAAAATATAATCTTCAGATTGAGTAAGGTTTTGCCTGAACTCGCCATCTGACTCAAATAGTCTGCTTAGATAATCCGAAATCAGTTGTTGGACTTTATCTGCGTCTTTGGGCAGTTTCAGCCCTGCAAGTTTCTGTTCGAGTTCCCCCTTGTTTGACTCAAACAATGATTTTAATGATACGTTGTTTGCCATAACTCACATGTATTTTATTGTTTATAAATCTCTGTTTATCCATGCACTGCAATTAATAAAGCACATCCAATTTCAGAAGCGATTTTTTCTCGGTTCTTCTGTTTGGATGAAAACCGGTTATTTCAGTATTATTACTTCCGCATTTCGGACATTTATCTGCCATATTATTCAATCCTTTCTATTTCTATATACGCCTTAGTCAACGTTTTGGGGTTTTTGCCCGCAAGTCCCACCAAGACAGGATTATACTTTAATGATATGGCACAAGAAAAGCGTGAGACTCGATTCGTCAAGTCCATTGATCAGTAGGTATCGCCAAACACCTTCACGGAACAGACCGAAGAAACAAATATCCCACGCTTGTTTTCATATCAAATGGGTGGAATATTTCACCTCGTTGATAACAAAAACAATAAGTGAGCATTAGCCTTCGTCCTCCGTGTTTTTTTGGCGATTTCACTGATCAGGACTCAGAATGCCTTCCTTGCGAAACCGGGATTTCTCCCCCAGTTCCAACTGCAAAAATAGTCATTTTTCAGACTAATGCTCTTTTAGTGATATTTTTTCTTCGTTTTATTCATTGTACTTTGTTTATATCATTTTGACTATTGTGTTTGGATCGAAAAAAAACCAACCACGACTTCCCAGACACAAGTATTTTGCCGATGTTTCGTCATATCTTCCTTTGATATAACCTTGACCTTTGCTTCGGAAATGTATGTCATCTGGTAGGTTCTTAAGTTTCCTTGACACACAATATTTGTTGATTATTCTTTTGGGGTAAGAATCCCATCCCACACCTCCATGTTTCAGCCAAGCTTTATATCCTTCAATCAAATCGGGTGGAAAGATTTCTTCTGTCAAATATGGCTCGAAAAGAGATTTGAACATCTTCTTAAATTCTCTTCCGTGTGGTCGTGGTTCAGTTTTGCGATTATTAGGCTCAATACAATACTTTTTAAATACCTGATGATGAGCTAATTCATGTATAAAAACTTCAAAAAAAGAGAATCTATCTAAATCAATATCAATATAGATACTACTACAACATCCATAGTATAAGCCACTAACGCTGCTTTTCATTCCTGGTGAACAGAAATACAAACACAAATTTTCCTTGTCGCAGATTTCTTTCACTTGTTTCCTCACCCCTTCAGGAAAACAAACCAGTATTCTATCGTCCCAATCTGTATGCTTTTTGTTCATAAATGACAGTATTGATAACAGTCGCAAAGATAAAGGTAATCCCAATGACAAATCGGAATATAGGAGATTATAGGGAATTATAGTGGGATGGGTTACTTTACAAACTTACAAATCTCAGGATACAGACCCGCCATGTATCTTCGAAACTCTGAGTCGGCAGAGTCGGCATAAGAACTGTCCTTGCTAGCCACCCATTCTGGGCCTCGGAAGAAGAGTTTCATTTTCTTGTAGTCGCCTCTCTCCGACAAACTGCGGATAATGTAAATCAACTCATAAGGCTTGTTGTTCTTTCCATGCCATTCAATAATGGATAACTCTTCATCTTCGGGGCGACATCTTCCAGTTAGGCGGTAGGCAAGCAATGATTTTACCTTGTTGTCATCAGCAATATAGCCTTTCTCAACCAAGTAATTGATGAATGAGGAAAGTACCTCAACGCCCTTTGCAACGACTTCGTCTTTCGGTGAAAAATGCTCCTGTTTCCTGTTTGAAAGCTTGGCTGATGAAAAGAAGTCGTCAGGGATAGTAAACGGCTCATTTTCATCTTGCTCCTCCGTGAATGATGCTTGGTATTCTTCCCAAATCGCATCAATCAGATCTTCAGCCAACGGATTGTCGAGAATTGGCTCTATTAGGCTGCGCTCTTTCAGCAAAAAATCATCATACCAGTCCCAATAGTAACGGAGAAACACGCCAAGATTGGTTTCAATGAATTGACGATAGTCAGAAAAGTATTGATATAGGGTTTCATCGCTGTCATCGGTGTTGATTAGCTCGGAGGAAGGTTGCCATTGCTCTACGGCTTCAAGCACCAGACCGCTATCGTCATCCTTGTTGTTCTTCAAGCGGCCAGCCATATAGTCAAGGAGATAGGGGAAATCTTCGTCCCCTATGTCCGTGCCTATGAAAGAATCATTCAAACAACTGGCACACAGTTTGGCCAATG
>JAEEGL011360689.1_pt1 | contig 11564 bp, 11 predicted proteins | sample 9134231 | NCBI WGS metagenome assembly JAEEGL01 (sample SAMN16246548, study PRJNA631951) | gut metagenome | biome: gut microbiome; feature: rumen; material: fiber-attached | host: Bos | place: Iran: Karaj | collected 2018-10 | reverse complement strand
GAAAAGAAGGCATTAGACCTAAATCTAATGCCTTCTTTTCGGAGTTGCGGAGGCTCGACTCGAACGAGCGATCTCCAGGTTATGAGCCTGGCGAGCTACCAACTGCTCCACTCCGCGATGTTGTACACCCTCAGGGGCTCGAACCCTGGACCCACTGCTTAAGAGTCAGTTGCTCTACCAACTGAGCTAAGGGTGCTACATTGCCGTGTTAGCGGGTGCAAAAGTAGAACATTTGTCAATACCCACCAAATTTTTTTACCACTTTTTTCGTTTACTCCCAAAGAAACCTCTTTAATTATACAAATATCGAAAAAACTTGTGCCAAAATATAACCTTATTTCCTTTAGATAGTCCTACAAATATACATTTACATTTCAAAATAATGAACACCATAAGAAAAGCACTGCTACTTTGTTCTATTTCTTCAATGGCAAGCATTACTATGTCCGCACAGTATATGGTTTCGAACAAGTACGACGTGTGGCTCGAAGATACTGGCGAAGAGATTTATACTAGAAAAAACGTAGATTGCACGGAGGATGGTCAGGAACTTTGGAACGGTTGCTGGGTGAGAATCCGCAACGGATACATCTATATATATAACGGCAACAATAAAATCCTATATGGAAACGAGGTTCGTTTGTTCTACAACGGCTATTATCGAGTAATGCGCGCCGGCAACTACTATCTTTTCACACCGGAAGGCGAAAAAGTCAATGGTGTATATGACGTTTCGCTGACGAATTCAGGACGCTGGAAGTGTGTCCGTAACGGACGTGTATATCTTAAAGACTAAATGACAAAAAGATTAAGGCAGATAGAGGATAGTTGGCGGGAAATTCATATCTTTGCTGCGACAAATTTGCAAAAACTAAAACACAAAGATATGAAAGTAAAGATTCTAACCCTTTTCCTTATTCTTTCATGCACAGCAAGCATCTCGCAGGCGAAGATAGAACACCTTCTTCCCAAGCCACAGCACGTGACGCGGCTGCGCGGTATTCCTTTCGGGCTTTCCAGGCAGGTCCGCCTCGTAGATCCTACGGGCAACGCCATGCTGAAAACTTTTGTAGAAACACTGACAGCAGGTCTTACGGACGATGCCGCGGCTCCGACAATCACCGTACGCATAGTGGAGGAGATTGAAGATGCCTACGACTACGAACTTGCAGGTTATCCAGCCGAAGCATACCAGCTGGAAGTTCAGCAGAACTCCGTCGTAATACATGCTTTGGATAATGTCGGTGTTGTGCGTGCGACTCAGACGTTGACACAGCTTGCCGAGGGCTACGAGGGCGATGCAGAACTGGAATCATGCACAATCAGGGACTGGCCGGCATTCAAGCTGCGCGGCTATTTGCACGACGTGGGGCGTTCCTTCATCAGCTTCGACGAACTCAAAAAGGAAATAGACCTTCTGGCACGTTTTAAGGTAAACACCTTTCATTGGCATCTTACGGAGAACCAGGCTTTCCGCTTCGAAGTGAAAGCTTATCCCGCACTGAACGCCTCCGCAAACATGACGCGCCAACCAGGACTGTATTACACGCAGGAGCAATGTACGGAACTGGAGGCTTACGCACACGAACGCGGCATTATCATCATACCCGAGGTTGATATGCCCGGCCATAGCGAAGCTTTTACAAGGGCTATGGGTTTCTCCATGTCCTCAGATCAGGGACAAGCTGTGCTCAAGACCGTCATCAAGGAACTCGCCGCAGCATTTCCCCTGACGCCATACCTGCATCTGGGCTTCGACGAGACTTCCGTATCAAGCAGTTTCATACAGACAATGGTTGCCGCAGTGAAAGCCGAAGGCAAGGTTGTTGCCTGCTGGGATCCCTACGGCAGCGGTGCTATTCCAAACACGTCCATGGGCGTGAGCCTGCTCAGCGGATGGAGTTCGAGAGCGACAGATGTGAACGGCATACCATTCATCGACAGCCGCTATAACTATGCCAACCATTTCGACGTATTTGCCGACCTCGTGGGCATTTATAAGAGTAATATCGACCGCGTGACGCGCGGGAACAAAAACGTTGCTGGCACAATTTCCGCTTATTGGAACGACCGCAAAACGCCAACACAGGAGGACATCCTGCGCCAGAACAACTTCTACGCAAGCGTGCTTGCCACAGCGGAACGCGCATGGGTAGGCGGCGGCAAGCAGTACATAGAGCAAGGCGGGACAACACTACCTAATTCAGGCGAGGAATACGATGAGTTTGCCGACTGGGAGGAGCGATTCCTCTTCCACAAAGCCAACAGCCTGAAGAACGAACCCATCCCATACGTGCGCCAAACAAATGTTCGATGGACAATTACTGACGCCTTCCCCAATGGTGGCAGCAGCACGAAGAGGTTCCCGCCAGAAACAGAAGGGCTGAAGGATTCCTATACATACAATAATATAGAGTACGGAACATCGCGCGCGACGGGAGCAGGCATCTACCTACGTCACACGTGGGGCTCCGTCGTGCCTTCATTCTATGCCAACCCGCAGAACAACTCCACGGCATACGCATGGACATACGTTTATTCGCCCATAGACCAGAAGGCTGGCGCGCTGATTGAATTCCAGAGCTACGGATGCTCGGAGAAAGACACCGCGCCAGAGAACTCCAAATGGGACCGCAAGGGCAGCCGAATATGGCTGAACTACGTAGAGCTGAAGCCTGCCGAGAAATGGACGAACGCAGGAAAAGCCATCACCAACGAGGTGGAACTTGGCAACGAAAACTTCACAGCACGCCCGCCATTGGAGGTGCAGTTGAAAAAAGGATGGAACAAAGTGTTCCTAAAGCTCCCATACGTTTCTGCCGACGGCGTGCGACTGAATAAGTGGATGTTCACATTCGTGCTTACAGACCTGGAAGGGCGCAATGCGTTGGAAGGCATTGTATATTCGCCCACGCAAAGCCTGACAGCAGAGACCGAGGCTGTAGCCACGAAGATTTCCGAGATACGAAGCTACGTGCGCTCCGCATGCAAGGACCAGCCGGGATACTACGACCCTCAACTGGCCGAAGACTTGGAGGCGTTAATCGCTGAGATTGAAGCTACCCTGCCCGACCCCGAAGTAACGACAACAACGCGCGAGGAACAGCTCACACAGTTAGACACCGCCCTCAACGCATTCAAGAAACTGTGCCAGGAAAACGGCATTACACAGCCGAAATCCTCGACAGCGGAGAAATACTACTGGTATGAGATGTGGACGCCAAAGCGCAACAACCGCTATGCCTCAGTATCATCCGACCAGCAAAGCGGCAGCTATTACTTGACGGGAGCAACATCCGTAACAGAACAAAGCCAATGGAAATTTATTCAGCGCACGGACGGCACGTGGGACATACTCAGCCGCGAAGGCGGCTTTTACATACATCCCACAATAATCAGCAACTCGGCACCAATGCTTAAGCTTTCCACCGTCAAGCCTTCTGCAGGCTGGACGCTGAAGCCTGCAGATAACCTCGGCCTCGTCATTTTCACCAGTGGAAACGTGGAATTCAACCAAACAAACGGCGCAACAAAAGTCGGATATAACGGCAGCACCGTCACAATCCCCGCCTACAGTATCATCAACTGGGGCAGCGGCACAAACACGTCCGACGACGGTTGCACCTACGCAATAAAGCTGTCCGCCCAAGAGGACAAAGAGCCTGTCTGCATTGGACTCGCCACAACAGATGCCCCCTCCCCTTTCTGGTACACCCTCACAGGACTACGCCTCAACACGCAGCCCGAATCCCCTGGTATTTATATCACGCAAGGCAAGAAAATCGCCTTAAAGTAATCTGGATTGCAGAAGCAGCAAGGTGCTAATCTGAAATCTCCCACGTTCATACAATCGCACGCGCTATCAACAATATTCATTCACTAACGCGCGTACGCGCACAACTCCTCTAATAAATAATACTACCACAACCATCACACTACCACGCACTCATGATATTCAGAGCGTTACGCGTGGCAGTTGTGTGGTGGTTGTGGTAGTTTATGGGCAAATATGGGTTAAAAATCAAATGCGAACCATAAAGTAGCGTACTCTTCGTCCTCCTTCACAAATCCCAAGCCTCCTCTTACCGCATATTTTTCATTTATTTGGCAACGTGCACCTGCTGTAAATGTGAAGTACGCTCCTTTTCCCAATGATGCGCCAAGTCGCATATCCAAATATGGAGTAATATTATTGTCAGGTAAAAGAAAACACCTTGCATTAGCAAAGACGGGCAAGCTAAATTCAGTATCGCCCCAATAAGTTATTCCTGTTCCTACTCCTGCAAAGAGATAGGGAAAGACTTGGAAGCCTTGAGATGTAGATAACTGAATTCCACCATGCCAATCTAAATCTACAGAACCCGCATAGTGCCTTTGGAAGTCTTTGTTAGAAACAAATAAACGACTACCACTTTCTTGCTCCTTTTCAATACGAACGACATCGTCCATTGAATATACGAAAACACTTCCGTCCGCCGATTTAATTTTCAATGTAGAATTCATTACCTGTTCCATAACAATTCCCTTAATAATGCTGCCATTTTTCAAGTAAACAACATCACGATACCTCTGCGCCGACAAACTGCTTGCGCAAAGCAATAGTATTAATGCTAAAAGAGTTCGTTTCATGTTTTTATATTTGTGCTTTAACTTGGTTTATTACCACTTCGTAATGCAACCTATAATAGATACTTCTAAACACAGGTTCGCATTATACTTTTTTGCCGTCACGCGCCAGCATCATACGAGGCGACGAGTTGCTGAATACGCGTCATGAGTTCTTCATGGGTGTGAGTGTGTTGCCGCATGCAGAGGCGGGCTTCGTTATCACAGAGAAGGCAACGGCGGGGTGCGGAGCCTACGGCGCCGCGACTGAGAGGGACGGCATTAACAAGGCGCGCAGAGGAGAATGATGGCGCTGCGGGAGAGAAAGATGGCTTTGCTATTGGAAACGTGGGCTGTTCCGATGTAGAAAAGACGCGCTGGATAACATCCACGTCGAAGAGGCGACCGAGGGGATGCGTATCTTCTATGCGTACGGCGATGCGCTTGGCGTCGATTTCGCTGAGCGGAACGAGAAGGTAGGCTTCGAAGCCCGTTTCAAGGTCGCAGGTTTCGATTTCGGAATCGGGAAAAGCGGAGCGCAACGCCCCCACAGCCGCATTTGCTACGGCGAGGGAGAGGGCGTTGCGCTTTTCTGAACCCGGCATGATTACAGTAAGACAAACCAGCGTCTGGCCGGGATGCTCGCGAAGCAGGCTTAGTTGCTTTTCGTGGCGTGCATCGCGCGCGGCCAGTAGTTCATCGAGGCTAATCATGCGTCTTTTTATTCACTTTATCCAATGTTTTTTATCACGTCGAGCACACGGCCTTGACGGTCGAGCACTACGCCAACGACCTTGTCGCCGAAGGGGAGCGGCGCGGGCTCGCCGATGACTTTCTTTGCGCGTGCTGCGAGGTCGCGGATGTCCACCACCTTCAATCCTGCTGCGGAAAGGCGCTCGGCAAGTTCGGGACGGTGGGGATTTACGGCGACACCATATTCCGTAACAACGACATCGACGCTACTGCCCGGCGTGATGAGTGTAGTTACCTCGTCAACGATGCAAGGAATGCGGCCGCGTAGCAAAGGACATACGATGATGGAGAGTGCGGAGTCGGCTGCCGTGTCGGGATGTCCGCCAACGGCTCCACGAATTACGCCGTCGCTTCCAACGAGTACGTTGACGTTAAAGTTTACATCCACCTCAAGAGCGGAAAGTATCACAATATCAAGGAAGTGTGTGGCAGAGCCGGCTTCGTCTGCGGAGGCGTATTCGTTTGCTGAGACGCCCTTGTGCATTGGGTCGCGCATGATGGATTCTGCTGCGACCTTGTCGAAACTTTGCACGTCGATGAGTCGCTCGATGAGCCCCTCCTCGTGGAGTTTCACCATGTGTGCCGTGATGCCGCCGAGCGCGAAGCTGGCCTTGATGTCGCGGCGTATCATCTCCTCGCGGATGTATTTCACCGCCGCAAGCGAAGCTCCGCCGGAGCCTGTCTGTATGGAGAATCCGTTGCGGAAGTATCCGCTGTTGATGATGACTTTCGCGGCTTCCTTTGCGAGGAGGATGTCGCGTGGGTTCTTCGTGTCGCGGATGGCGCCTGAGGAAATCTTCGAGGAGTCGCCTACGGAATCCACTTCCACGACGAAGTCCACGTTGTGCTCCGATATTGCGTTCGGCGTGTTGGGATATGGCACGAGGTCGTCGGTGAGTATTACGACCTTGTCGGCATATTGTGCGTCGGGCTTTGCGTAGCCCAGCGATCCGCTGATGGACTTTGCGTTCGGCGAGCGCGAGTAGCCGCAGGCGTTGCCTGAGTAGTCGCTGGAGGATGCGCCGATGAATGCCACGTCGATGTGCAAGTCGCCCTTGGCGATGGCCGATCCGCGTCCGCCGTGGGAGCGGAACACGACGGGCTCCTTGAGTAGTCCGCGCGAGATTTCCTTTGCGAGCTCGCCGCGCAGTCCGCTGGTGGAGATGCGCGTGATGACGCCGTTCTTGATGTGCTCAATGAGGGGCTCGTGTACGTCCTGGAGGCTGGATGCTGCGAGGTGCAGGTCCTTGAATCCCATTTCGGCGAGCTTTCCTACGACCATGTTCACGACCTTGTCGCCACCGCGGAAGTGGTGGTGGAAGGAAATGGTCATGCCGTCCTTCAATCCGCTGCGGCGGATGGCTTCCTCGAGTGTGCAGAGCTTTGTCTTGTTCTGCTGAAGGTCTGTGCGGGGCGTCGTGTCCTTGCGTCCTGCGTTCTCCTCATATACTTCTCTGCCCATGTCCTTTGCCACTTGGGCGATCAGGGCTTTTCTTTCTGCGAATGTGTTCATAGTACTTCCTCCTTTGTTAAGATTCCCGAGGCGATAGCGAGGTCGATGGTGCGCTGTGCACGAATGACGACGGGCTTATCGACCATCTTTCCGTTTACGCTGATGACGCCGCTGCCCTTCTGCTCGGCTTCCTTGATGGCGGCGAGTATTGTGCGGGCTTTCTCGATGTCCTTTTCCTTCGGTGCGAATACTTCGTTGACGATTTCGATTTGTCGCGGATTGATGATGCTCTTTCCGTCGAAGCCGAGCGTCTTGATGAACTCCACTTCCTTTCGGAACGTCTCCATGTCGTTGAGATTCGAGTACACAGTGTCGAGGGCGTCGATGCCTGCTGCGCGTGCGGCCACAACTATCGTCTCGCGCGCAAGGCGAAGTTCGTCGCCGCCGGGCGTGCGCTGCGTCTTCAGGTTTGCGCAGTAGTCCTCGGCGCCAAGCGCGATGCCCATCATGCGCTTCGATGCCGTTGCGATGGCGTAGGCGTTCACGATGCCCAGCGCGCTCTCGATGGCGGCCATTATCTTCGTGCGTCCGAGGCAGCCGAGCTCGCGTTCTACGCGCTCGATCTCGCGTTCTACTTCTACCACTTCCTCCGCCGTCTCCGTCTTCGGCATGCGGATTACGTCAACGCCAGCCTTCACGACGGCCTCGACGTCCTTCTTTCCGTAGGGAGTGTTGAGGGGGTTGATGCGCACGACCATTTCCGTGTCGCCGTAGTCGATGCTTTTCAGGGCATTGTACACCAGCAGGCGCGCAGCGTCTTTCTCCGCCATCGTGACGGAGTCTTCCAAGTCGAGCATAATGGAGTCGGGACCGTAGATGAAGGCGTCCTGCATCATGCCGGGATTATTGCCCGGCACAAACATCATTGTTCTTCTGAGTCGCATATCTTTGTTCTTTAGTTCAATCAGCCCAAACGTCCTTGCCCGTTGCACGCACGGCGGCTGCCGTGACGCGCGCACGGATGGTGCAGTCGAGCGCGCCCTTGTCGGTTGCGTTGACGACGGCTTTCTCTACGCCGAGCCCGCTGAGGGTTTCCTTGATTACTTTCTTGATTTGGTCTCCGAACTGGTAGGCCACGCTACTTTCGAGGTTGATTTCCAACCCCTCGGCCTGCGCCGGGGCTATCCGCACGAGGATGTCGCCCGATTCGAGTGTGCCGGCACTCGCTTCTTTGATGTCCATGTTTTAGATTTATTGTGTTTTTACAGTACGTTATAGTATGTCGTGAGGCATACAACGCCGCAAATATACGTCTTGTCGCATACCAAACAAAACTTTGGGCGGCTTTTTTATCTTTTTCACGCATCGAGGCGGCATTTTCGCCGCACTACGCATCGACTCCGAAGCACCAATACAAGCATCGAAAACGCAGGAAATCCATAAACCACAGACGTGAGATGAATATCCCACAAGCGTGGGATATGGAAACCACAGACGTGGGATATTCGTCCCACAAGCGTGGTTTATGAACGTGGAGCCTTCGCAGAGGGCGTTTTGCACCTCCATCGACTCGTCCGCGTGCTTTGAAAAAGCATCGTCGAAGCGCCGGAAAGATTTTTTGTGCGCAAAACGTTTCCGATTTATGCCCGAAATATGTACTTTTGCGGGCTGAAAAAGAAAAACAGAAAGGAGACAACGTGGCAGACACACGCATACGCCAGATAAAACAACGCTACGACATCGTGGGAAACTGCGAGGCGCTGGACCGTGCCATTGAGGTGGCGCTGAAGATAGCGCCCGTGGACATCTCCGTGCTCATCTATGGCGAAAACGGCGTGGGCAAGGAAATCTTTCCGCGCATCATCCACGACAACAGTCCCCGCAAGCAGAAGCGCTACCTCGTCGTCAACTGCGGAGCAATCCCCGAGGGAACAATCGACTCCGAGCTCTTCGGCCACGAAAAGGGCGCCTTCACAAGTGCCGTGGAGAAGCGCGAAGGCTACTTCTCCGTGGCTAACGGCGGCACCCTCTTCCTCGACGAAGTGGGCGAGCTGCCGCTATCGACGCAGGCACGCCTGCTGCGCGTCCTCGAGACGGGCGAATACATCCCCGTCGGCTCCAGCGAAGTACGCAAGACGAACGTGCGCATCGTGGCAGCCACGAACGTAGATATGGAGCAGGCCGTAGAAGACGGCAAGTTCCGCCAAGACCTCTACTACCGCCTCTGCGCCGTAAAGCTCAGCGTGCCGCCACTGCGCGAGCGCGGAGCCGACATCGACCTGCTCTTCCGCAAATTCGCGCTCGAAATGAGCGAGAACTACAAGATGCCGCCAATACGCCTCGACGACGAAGCGCGCAAGATGCTACTCGCCTACAGCTGGCCAGGCAACGTGCGACAGCTGAAGAACCTCGCGCAGAACATGTCCGTCACGGTAGAAGAGCGCGCAATCACGCCTGAAATCCTGCGCCAGTACCTGCCCGAGCCGCGCCGCAGCGAACTAATCGCGCTGAAGCACGACACGGCAGGCGAAAACCTCGACCAGCTGTACCAGCTCGTGCTCGAACTTCGCCGCGACGTCAACGAGATCCAGCACGTGCTCGGCATCCACAACTCCCACAAGGGCGGACCGCGGGCACTCGTACCCTACATGCCCGAGGAGAGCGCCACGGTTTCGCACCATGACGGCGAAGCCGTACCCTTTGCCGACGCCGAGGAGATACGCGAAGAACTTGACGCGCAGAACGTTTCGCTCGAAGAGAACGAACGCGAACTAATCCGCCAAGCACTACACCGCAGCGGAGGCCGACGCAGGGAAGCAGCTGCGCAGCTGGGAATCTCCGACCGCACACTATATAGAAAAATCAAGGAATATGGGCTGGAAAACTAAGTGGACTCTCATCCTCGCCGTCGCATCTTTGCTGACCGCGTGCAGCGTGAGCTACAAGTTCACAAGCACGTCCATAAATTACGACCTCATCAAGAGCATACAACTCGACAACGTGGCAAACCGCGCACCCTACGGATGGGCACCGATGGAAGCCATGTTCAACAACAAGCTGCAGGACCGCTACGCAAACCAAACGCGCCTGAAACTCGTGAAACGCGGCGGCGACATGCAGCTGAGCGGCGAAATAATATCCTACGACCAGTTCAACAAAGCCGTTTCGGCAGAAGGATTCTCCTCGCAGGTACAGCTGAAAATCACCGTCAACATACGCTTCAACAGTCCTAAGCAGAACATAAGCTGGGAAAAGCAGTTCTCAGCAACGACGCAGTACAACGCGACGCAGCAGCTCTCTGCCGTACAGGAGCAGCTCGTGACGGAAATGATTGAAGACCTCACAGACCAAATCTTCAACGCCACCGTAGCCGACTGGTAGCCTACAAGCACATGAACCTCACAAACCTCATCGACCACCCCGAGCTCCTCAACAAGGAAACGCTCTACCTACTACGGCAGGAAGTAGCAAGCCATCCCTACTTCCAGGCGGCGCGTCTGCTATACCTGCAGAATCTCTTCCTCCTCCGCGACCCATCATTCGGAGAAGAACTGCGCCGAACGGCACTCTACCTGCCCGACAGGAGCGTGCTCTACGACATGATTGTGAAGCCCGCGCAGCTACAGGACAGCAACCTCGGGGAAAAAGCCAAGCAAGGCAACGCCGACGACGGATCGCGCACAATAAAGATTATCGAGAGCTTCCTCGAGACACTTCCCCCCGACGAACTACCCATCCCAGGCGACGGATACTCCACCGCCGACTCTGCAACCGACTACACCGCCGTGCTCATGGGGCTGGCCGATGCCGACGACGGCAAAGAACCCGACGTCAAGCAACAGGCACGCGACAAATCACGCAAGCATCGACGCGATATCCTCGACAGCTTCATCGAAAACTCCGGCGACCGCATCGAACTACACGAAGTGTCGCCCGAAACACAAGCCTACGCCAACGAAAACGGCGAAGAACCCGAGGAAGACATCTTCACCGAAACGCTTGCCAGAATATACACCAAACAAGGCCGCTACGACAAGGCCGCGCAAATTATTCGCCGCATATATTTGAATAATCCGAAAAAAAGTGTTTACTTTGCCGACCAATTACGCTTCCTTGAGAAGCTAAAGGCGATACAAACGCCTCAAAACTAAAGCAATAAGAACCAAAATAGAAACAAATAAACACACACTAAAATGTACAGCGTAATCGTAATTTTGGCCTGCATCGTGGCCGTACTGCTAACTCTCATCGTACTTGTTCAGGAATCCAAGGGAGGCGGCCTCGCCTCTGGCTTCTCATCGGCAAACGCACTTGCCGGCGTGCGCAAGACGACAGACTTCATCGAGAAATCCACATGGACGCTCGCTGGCGCACTCGTACTGTTCAGCATCCTCACCGTCTATGTTACGCCGAAGGGCGACAGGTCCACAAACGTCGTAACAGACATGAAGACAACGACGGTGCCCACAATGCCCGCAACACCCGCAGGACCTGCAGCACCCGCGGCTAACGCTCCCGCAAACAACGCACCTGCAGCTCCCGCCAACTAAGGCCGAAGCGACACTTCCATACAGCACGAAAGCATGCATATCACAGGGACGAGCCCCATGCGGTCTCGTCTCTTGTGGTGGATATGCCACACATTATTATATATATGGCAGCTCCCGAAAGCAAAAAGAAAGAACGCAAGGAAGTCAAAGATGAGATTTCCCGCGCCTGGCGGGAAGATATTCGCCGCGCCGTGGACGTAATG
>JAEEGL011159243.1_pt1 | contig 11564 bp, 14 predicted proteins | sample 9134231 | NCBI WGS metagenome assembly JAEEGL01 (sample SAMN16246548, study PRJNA631951) | gut metagenome | biome: gut microbiome; feature: rumen; material: fiber-attached | host: Bos | place: Iran: Karaj | collected 2018-10 | reverse complement strand
CTTTTTAGGAAAGAGGAAAAAGTTATGGCAAGAAGATGTGAAATATCAGGCGTTGGTCCAATGAGCGGAAATAAACGTTCCCACTCTTTAAGAGCAACTCGTAGAGTTTGGAACGGCAACCTTCAAAAATATAAAATCAACATTAATGGTAAGATGGTTACTGTCAAGATGACAGCAAGAGCACACCGTTCATTAATGAAGAACGCCAAATAATTAGTTTACTAATTATAGAAAAAGGGATTCAAGTGAATCCCTTTTTTCATTTTTTATTTCACTACAAGTTGTAAGAAGTAAGTCATTTCTGTTAAGAATAATGCAAGCAAGATTGCCCATTCGCTATAAGCTAGAACAAATCTTTTTGGTCTTACATATTCTCCATCGACTTGATCTAGTCTAGCCCAAGCTTTAAGCTTAGGATTCATTATAATGAATAAAACAAATAAAGATATAAGAGCACTTACTGACGCAGCAATTATGAATAATGCTTCTGTTATTCCGTGTTTTCTATAAATGTCGAATGCCACAAATCCTCTAGTCGCTACTAACAAACTTGATAATAATGTGAGTGATCCAAAAATTCCAAATAAGACTAAATGTGGTTTAACGTGTGTGACGTCAAAAATATTTATAAAGACAAAGCACAAACCAGCTAAACCTAGGGCACAAGAAATTAAAATGGAAACTGGATAAAGATTAGCTAATTTGGTTGTTGTTTCCATTATCACAATAATTGGCGAAAAACACATTCCTGCGAATAAATACGATGAAAAACTATAGAATTTTCCGTTATTTTCAGCAGTTCTTGCCATTTCAAACGGAAACATTCTCATAAAAGAAACTTCATATTTATCAACAGGTTTTGCTAAAAATTTTGCAGTGAAAACAATGCCTAAAAAGCTAATTAATAAAATTGAAACAGAAATAATCCAACTAATTGAAGGCATTATCTAAGTGATTCTACTCTTTCTTTAATATTGTCATGTCCATATAAATATGAACCTGCAACTAAAATATCAACACCTGCTTTACGGCACTTTTGACCTGTCTTGTCATTAATTCCACCATCAACTTCGATTAAGCAATTAAGATTTTCTTTATCAATCCACTTACGTAATTTCTTAATTTTGCCTAACGCGCTAGGAATAAATGCCTGACCGCCTTTTCCGGGTTCGACAGACATAACTAAAACGAGATCAACATATTTAACAAGTTCTTTCAGAACTTTAACATTAGTTTTTGGTTTAATTGAAATGCCAGCTTTGCATCCTAAATCATGAATCTTATCAATGAGTTTTTTGCAACACTTTGGACACTCTAATGCTTCAAAATGGAATGTGACATAATCTGCACCTGCTTCAATAAATTCTGGTGCGACTTTCATAGGATCAGCAACCATGATGTGAACATCATTAACCATTTTATGAACTTTAGCATTTTCTTTTACAGCTTCTACTGGAAATGATTTATTTGGAACAAATACTCCATCCATTATGTCCCAATGGATAAACTCACAGCCTAATGCTTCGACTCTTAAAATTTCATCTTTTAGATGTTCTTTATCTGCTGAGAGTAAACTTGGCGCTACATAATTCTTCATTTTTTATACCTCTGTGACCTAAAGTCTAATTGGTTAAGTAATTTAATATATACTTCATAACCTTCTTTTGAAAGGTTACCTTTGTTTATTTCCTCTTTAATTTTACACTCTTTTTCGTTTTGATGCAGGCAATTTGAGAAATAGCATTCGAGATAATACTTCTCGTAACCCGGGAAGTACTGAGCTAAATCTTCTTTATACAAATCAAGTTCCAAGGACGAAAAACCAGGAGTATCTCCAATAAAGCCATTTCTAAATGGTAAAAGGATGACCTCTTTTGTCTGATGTTTTCCTCTTCCAAGCGCTTCCGAATATTGACCAATTTTACGATTAAAACTTGGATCAATGAGGTTAATTGCAGAGCTCTTTCCAACTCCGGTTTGACCCATAATAATTGTGGTTTTTTCAGCTAAAAACTCCTGTAATTCCTTAATAACTTCCACTTTTTCAGGTGAAAGAAGGAAAACTTTGTGACCCAGTTTTTCTAAATCAGATTTGAGAAGATCAACTTTGCTTGTATCTCCAAGTCTATCCATCTTCGTGAACAAAACAGCGGCAGGTATTCCATTGAGGTTGGTATATGTTAAAAATTTATAGACCAATTCAGGCGATAAATCTGGCTCAACAACCGACATCGTTATAACCATTAAATCTACGTTTGCAGAACGTGGTCTAATTAAATAGTTTTTCCTCTCATAAGCCTTCTCAATTACACCCTCTTTTTCGTCAAAAGAAATGTTGTCTCCAGAGCATAAAGAAAATGCTTTATGTTTGATGCTACCACGAGAGAAAAGATTATAAGTATTTCCGTTAGAATATACTTTGTATATACCGCCTACAGTTGATAAGATTTTTCCATCCATTTAAAAGAACCTGCTAAATAAAGATTTCTTCTGTTTTTTGCCAAGTAAATAAAGGTTAATTGCTGCCTTAAATTCTTCAGCACTTTTGTATCTATTTTTTGGATTTTTTTCGACTGCTTTTAAGATAATTTCATCGAACTCTTTTGGAATTGAAGTGACGTAATTTGAAGCTCTCGGAAATTCCTTTTTAACTTGTGCATCAGCTACATCTTGTGTACTTCCATCAAATGGTAAAACACCAGTCACTAACTGGAATAAAGTGATACCTGCAGCATAAATATCGGATGCCACAGAAAATGGTTTTCCTTGTAAAACTTCAGGCGCTAAAAAATGCACAGAACCAAGGATTTTCCCATGATTTTCCGCTTCTTTTTCGTTTTTTGCTATACCAAAATCACCTAATTTTACTGTTCCGTTTGAAAGGTAAAAAATATTCTGAGGTTTAATGTCTCGATGAATAATTTTGTGGTCATGTGTATAAGAAATAGCATCAAGTAACTGCATCATTATTTCGCAGGCTTCTTTTACACTAAACTTTGTGTAGTACTCTATTTTATCTAAAAGTGTTTCTCCCTTAAGATATTCAAGCACTAAATAAGGTCTTGTTTGGAAAACACCTTCGCTATAAATTTCCATAATGTTTGGGTGAGACATTTGAACTGTTGCTTTAACTTCTTTTTTAAATGTTTCAAGCATTCCAGCTTCCTTTAGAAGCTCTTCTTTCATAATTTTGACTGCAACAATCTTATTTGTGTATACATCTCTGCACTCAAAAACGACGGCCATTCCGCCAAGTCCAAGTAAAGATAAAACGTTATAGCGATTATCAATTAGATCGCCGTAATTAATCATTCTTATATGGCTCCCACATTGAAACAGCAATGTTGTCTGTTCCACCATTTGCTTTTGCAATTCCAATTAAAGTTGAAATCTTTTGGTCAAGTCTCTCATCACTACATAAAGCGGAATAAATTTGTTTATCTGAAGCATTGTTATATAAACCATCACTGCATAAAAGTATGGTTTTTCTTTCGTTTTTCACGATTTTATACTCAAAATCAACAGTTTTGTTCTTGCCGATAAAATTCATTAAAGCGTGTCTATCTTTCGAAGTAAGCTTTTCATCTGCTGTTATCTTGTTGTGAGATAAAAGATATTCGACATATGTCTGGTCACGTGTTAATTGTTTAACCTTGTCATCTTCAAGCATATAGCATCTTGAGTCACCAACATTCGCAATATAAATATTGTCTTTGAAGAAAATGGCTAAGACTAATGTGGTTCCCATTCCCTTAAAGTTTTCTGCATCAGAAGATTCGTTGTAAACGGAGTAATTAATTGATTTGATTACTTTACTAATCCAGTTAGAAACTTGGAATGAGAAAACCCATTTTGGTTTATTGTTAAATGCTGCAATAAGAGTATCAGTAGCGATTTTGCTCGCAAAATCACCTTTCATATATCCGCCCATGCCATCGCAAACGCAAAGTAAAACGTTTTGATCTGCATCGATTAAAGATAAGGCTTTGTCTTCATTAGAAGCACGCACTAAGCCAATATCTGTTTTGCAACCAAATCTACCCTTAATCATTCTTTAGAATTTCCTTTGCTCTAAGCTGTCCACATGCAGCATCTATATCATTTCCAAATTCTTTTCTAACTGTGGTGTTAACACCATGCTGCATTAAGTAAGAGAAGAATTTATGCACATTTTTATCTGAGCTTCTTTTGAAGCTGTGTTCATCAACTGGATTGTACGGAATTAAATTAATGTAAGACATTGTTCCTCTTACTAATTCCACCAATTGTTTTGCGTTTTCTAAGGAGTCGTTTAATCCATCTAACATAATGTATTCAAACGTTACTCTGCGACCAGCAGTTTGCTCATAATATCGAACTGCTTCCATCAGTTTATCCAAAGGATAGACTTTATTAACAGGCATCAATTGATTTCTAATTTCATCAGTTGGAGCATGTAAAGAAATAGCGAGGTTAGTTTGAAGACCTTCGTGCGCATATTTCATTATGCCTGGAACAAGTCCACATGTCGATACACTAATGTGGCGCGCTCCAATCGCGAGTGCTTTCGGATGGTTAATGATGCGGATAAAATCCATAACATTATCGTAATTATCAAATGGCTCACCTGTTCCCATCACAACAACGTGACTTACGTGTTTGCCTTGTTCTTCTAGAAGTTCATTCATAACAAGAACTTGTCCAACAATTTCGTGAACTTCAAGATTTCTTTTCTTCTTAAGAAGACCTGACGCACAGAAAGCACAAGCCATGTTACATCCAACTTGAGAAGTAACGCAAATAGCGTTTCCGTAATTGTATGGCATTAATGCTGTTTCAATCTTTGCCCCATCTTCTAGTTCTAACAACAATTTAATCGTTCCATCTTTCGAAACTTGTTTTTTATAGATTGTTGGAAGAGTTAAACAAAAATCTCTATTAAGTTCATCTCTAAACACCTTAGAAACATCACTCATTTCATCAAAAGTTTTTGCTTTTTTCTCATAAATCCACGTAAAAAGTTGCGTGGCGCGATATTTCTTTTGGCCACGGTCCATTAACAGCTTTTCTAATTTTGTTATTTCTTGACCGTATAAATTAATCATAGATTAATGTTTATGTCCACAACAACACTCTCCATCATCGCAATCGCATTCATCTTCGTCGCAATCACAATCTTCACAATCACATTCATCGTCACAATGGTGATGTCCACTATAAGCTTCCTCTAGCTTCTTTTCCATGCCTTCAAAGATGTTGCCTTCGTAAAGTTCATCGTCTTCTTCATCTTCTTCAACATTCACAAGGTTTTCTTCTTTAATGAAGCGTGGATAATCTCTATTTGTGAATTCATGTTCATGATGACCATGGAAATATTCAAAAACTACCTGAACGTGAATTGAAAATTCAGTAAGTGTTTTTAATAAGTAAGTAGCAATTTTATCCTCGAGAGGTTCATATTTCTCTGGAGCAATAACTGTCACTAAAGCTTGCCAACTTGTCTGTTCAACTCCCTTATGAAAAACAAATTCATCGGAAGCAACAAAACAAATGTTTTCTTCTTTTGTTTCAAATAATTGAGCTAAATTTTCTGTGTGATCTTTTGAATAATGACCAACAGCATATGAATCTAAACCATAAATTCTAATAGTAATCATATTTTTCTCCTACATTTTCGATTTAATAATTTGACGAATTTCATTAACACAATCTTCTAATTTGTCATTAATGACAACGTACTTATATAAGTCTTTATATTCAAGTTCCCTCATAGCTTGAGAAACGCGGTTAGTAATAACTTCTTCAGATTCTGTTCCGCGACCTCTAAGTCTATTACCTAGCTCTTCAACTGAAGGAGGCGCAATAAAGATTGAAATGACATCTTGAACTTTATTGAAGACATTTGCTGCGCCTTTAACATCGATTTCAAGTAAGACGTTCTTGCCTTCATTTCTCATCGCCTCAACTTTATCTCTAGGTGTGCCATAACAGTTGCCTACATATTCGGCCCACTCAAGAAGGTTGTCTCTAGCGACATTTTCCATAAATTCTTCTTTTGTTACAAAGTAATACTCACGACCATCAACTTCACCTGGTCTCATTTTTCTGGTTGTCATTGAAACTGAGTAAAAAAGATTGAGGTTTTTATCCTCCATCAGCTTTTCTCTAACTGTTCCTTTTCCAACGCCACTTGGGCCAGACATGATAAGCAAAAGGCCCTTTTTCTTCATATTTTCCATGTTTTAATTGTATTAAAAACAATGCATCCTTTCAATTACATAATTTAAATTTCAATTTTATTGAATTTTTCTTTATAATATTTGCTATGAGAATTTCACATTCAAGTTATCAAAAATACATCGAAAAATTGAGCAAAGAAATTGATGGAAAATTGCTCTTTTCACCAATATTAATTAACAATGAAACGATGTTATTTCCTTTTGCTGCAGACTATCATTATTCATTAGTCATTTCACTTAATAATCGTTGTCCTTTAATTTATAAAATTAATTGCGATACTTTCTTTAAGTCTTTTGATAACAGTTTTATGCAAAGATTTAAGAAGATTTTTAATCGCACAATAATCTCGAATTTGCAACTCAATGATAAGGACAACATTGTCTCATTCATACTCGCTTCCAATGAAACAGATGACTATAGAATTTTTGTAGCAGAACTTATTCCAAATTCTCCAAACTTAATTGTCTTAAATAATGGAAAGATAGAAGAAACATATTATCGAAACAAAAATAGAAACCTAACCGTTGGAGCAGAATATGAGCTCCCAGAAAGCCTCTCTGAACTTAAAGGTGATCAAAAGATTACGGAAGAATTTTTAGAGGCGCAATTTAAGGTTGAAGACGAACTTAGATTCAAAGAAAAATATGCCGAATTTTTAAAGTTCTTAAACACCAAAATTAAGTCTGTAAATAAGAAAATTTCCTCAATTAATGGCGATTTGAAAAAAGCCGACGAAAACAGAAAATTTGCAGGAATTGCTGATGAAATTTACACTTTGGGTGTTGATTTAAGAGCAAAAATGGACTCTATTGAAATCAATGGAGAAACCGTTAAATTAGATATCTCAAAAACTATTGGAGAGAACTGCCAAAACTTCTACAAAAAAGCGAAGAAAGCAAAAGAGACCGCAAAGCATTTCCAAACTAATATCGATAATGCTCAAAAGTCTCTTGATGAGTATAATCGTATCCTTGCTGAATTTGATAAAGCAGACGAAAAAGGTAAAGACAAATTAGTTGAAACCTATTTTCCAGTTAATAAGAAAAGAGAAACAGCAGAAACGATTTTTAATCGTCCTTGGAAATATAATCTTAATGGCACCTATATCTACTTCGGTAAAAACGCATCTCAAAATGACTACCTAAGTTTCGTTATGAAACTAGATAGAGACTATGTCTGGTTACACATTAAAAATATAAGTGGGTCACACATTGTTATTTGTAGTCATAAACCAACAGATAACGAACTACTCTTTGCATGCGAGATAGCTTTGCTATGCTCTCATCAAAAAGCAGGTGAAATTGTATACACTAAAAAGAAAAATGTCCGTCGTGGACATACTCTTGGTGAAGCAATTATCAAGAATCAAACCACCGTTAAACTTAATCATATTAGAGAAGAAACAATAGCAGCTTTTGCTAATGCAAAACGTTGCGACTAAATAGTATATTTCTTAATCATGTCAAAACTGGCAAGTTCAGGGAATTTTTGTTGTCTTAAAATGTCATACACCACTATCGCTACAGCGTTAGACAAATTAAGACTTCTTGCAGTAGACATCATTGGAATTCTTAGTGTTGTTTCTTTATGAGCACTTAAAATTTCTTTATCGATTCCGGTTGATTCTCTTCCGAACATTACATAAACATCTTCAAGTTGATCAGAAAAATCTACTTGAGAATAAATGTTGGTGCCATACTTGGTTACATAGTAAATTTTCTTATTTTTGAACTTTTCATTAAACTCTTCATAAGACTCATAGTAATCAAATTTAGCTTCTTTAATATAATCCATTCCTGCTCTTTGAAGTGCTTTATCAGAAATATCAAAAGGAATTGGTCCAATAATATGCACCATTGAGTTCGTGGCCATTGCGGTCCTTAAGATATTTCCTGTATTTTGAGGAATCTCTGGATGATAAAGAATTATGTGAATCATATGAAAAAGTATACAAAAAAGTAAAAGAAAAGGGAAGAATATCTTCCCTTATTACTTCTCTACCTTCTTGTATTCAAGAACTGGATCGTCTCCAAATTTCTCTTTATAAGCGTCAATACAAGATGCAATGACTTTTTTAGCTTTTTCGACGTCTCTAACGTTATCAACAATTGTGTTTTTACCTTCAAGTTGTTTATAAACTGTGAAGAAGTGTTTGATTTCACGTAAAACGTGGTCTGAGATATCGAAGACATTGTAAATGCCATTATAGACTGGGTCATTGACTGCGACTGCAAGAATCTTTGCGTCTCTTTCACCACCATCAATCATTTCAAGCATACCGATTGGTCTACATTCGACAAGTGCGAGTGGGACAATCGGTTCTGAACAAATGACCAATACGTCTAATGCGTCACCATCATCTGCTAAGGTCTTTGGAATAAAACCATAGTTGTGAGGATAGTGTGTGGATGTGTAGAGAATGCGGTCAAGTTTCAATGCGCCAGAGTACTTATCTAATTCGTATTTGTTTTTAGATCCTTGTGGAATCTCAATACAAGCCAAAAAGTTTTCTGGAGTAATACTAGCCGGATTAACACGATGCCATAAATTCATAATTTTTCCTCCTTTTCAGCGGGGCTTAATTTTATAATACCAATTTGCTTAATACAAGCAAATAATGATATTTAAAGTTATTTGTCTAAAACTTCAAGTCTAATCAATGACCTTTGCAAAGCAAGTTGTGCTCGTTTGAGGTCAGTATCAGGGTCTTTTTCTTTTAGACGTTTTTCTGCTCTTTCTTTAGCGGCCAGAGCTCTTTCCTTATCAATTTCATCAGCGCTTTCAATGGCATTACAAATAACTGTAACCTTTTCTTTAGTTACATTAATTGCACCACCATGTACTGCAAAATGTTCCATCTTGCCTTTTCTAACAAGATGCATTGGAGCATAAGCAAGAGAACCAATTAAAGGCATATGACCAGCAAGAAAAGTTCTATAACCTGTGGTCATTTTAATGGTCAAAGACTCCACTTCATCAGTGAAGTAAATTCCTTTTGGTGTGATGATTTCAAGCGAAAAACCCATTATTTTCCTGCCTTTTTCTCAATATCTTCAATAGTTCCGACGTATAAGAACGCACTTTCTGGATAGTTATCATACTTACCATCAAGGATTGCTCTAAATGAGCGAACTGTATCTTTTACTGGAACATATTTACCTGGCATAGCATTGAATCCTTCTGCGACAAAGAATGGTTGTGATAAGAAGTTTCTAATTCTTCTAGCGCGATTAACGATGACTTTGTCTTCATCAGAAAGTTCATCCATACCTAAAATTGCAATGATATCTTGAAGTTCTTTATATCTTTGAAGAATCTTTTGAACTTCACGAGCTACTTTGTAGTGTTCTTCTCCAACAATATTTGGATCAAGAATATTAGATGTTGAATCAAGTGGATCAACAGCAGGATAAATACCTAAAGCAGCTGTATTTCTATCCAAAACTGTTTTCGCATCAAGATGCGAGAATGTAGTGGCTGGAGCTGGGTCAGTTAAGTCATCTGCCGGAACATAAATAGCTTGAACTGATGTAATGGAACCATTCTTTGTAGAAGTAATTCTTTCTTGAAGTTGGCCCATTTCAGTTGCAAGTGTTGGCTGGTAGCCAACAGCAGAAGGCATTCTGCCTAAAAGAGCAGAGACTTCAGAACCTGCTTGAGTAAATCTGAAGATGTTATCAATGAAGAGAAGAACGTCTTGGTGTTCAACATCTCTGAAATATTCAGCCATTGTTAAACCTGATAAGGCAACTCTCATTCTGGCTCCTGGAGGCTCGTTCATTTGACCAAATACAAGTGCAGTCTTAGCGAGAACTCCGGACGCTTTCATTTCATGATATAAGTCATTTCCTTCACGGGAACGTTCACCAACACCAGCGAAAACAGAAATACCTTTTTGTTCTGTTGCAATGTTGTGAATTAATTCTTGGATTAAGACGGTTTTACCGACACCTGCACCACCGAATAAGCCAACCTTACCACCTTTCATGTATGGACAAAGAAGGTCGATAACTTTAATGCCTGTTTCAAGTATTTCGGTTTGGACATTTTGATCCTTAAAAGATGGGGCTTTTCTATGGATTGGAAGTCTAAATTCAAAGGAATTCCCGTCTTTTTTCTCATCAATTGGGTCTCCAAGAACGTTAAACATTCTTCCTAAAGTGACGTTTCCAACCGGTACTGTAATTGGAGAATTTGTGTCAATAACATCAAGTCCTCTAAGTACACCTTCAGTTGGTCCCATAGCGATACATCTAACGACATCATCGCCAATATGTTGAGCAACTTCGACTGTTAAAGTTGCTTCACCTGGTAATTTAATGATTAAGGCAGTTAAAAGTTCTGGTAAATGTTCGTCTTCAAATCTAACGTCGATAATTGGACCGACTGCTTGAACAACATGACCAATGTTTTCTTTTTTCATCGTTTTGCCTCCTTATTTTCTTTGACCACCAACTACTTCGGTAATTTCCTGAGTAATTGCAGCCTGTCTTGCTTTATTAAATTCGATTGTTAGCTTATCAATTAACTCGTCTGCGTTGTCATTTGCGTTCTCCATAGCGGTTCTACGAGATGCTTGTTCTGAAACGGTTGATTCAATAAGTTTTTGGTATAAAGAAGAGGTTAACCAAATTGGCACCAATTCATCGATCAAGGTCTTAAGGTTAGGATCGTAAATTGGTTCATACCCTACGGTTTCAAATTTGTCTCTTTCTTTAAGTGGGAAAAGTGTGATTAAAGTAGGCTCAAATCTAAGTGAGTTTATATATTTTGTATATAATAACTTAACAGTTTTGTACTTTCCTGACATGAATTCAGAGTGTAATAATCTACCTAATTTTACAACCTCTAAATAGTCCAATTTTTCATTCAAACTAGAGTAGTTTTTATCAAGTTCAAAACCGGCTCTTTCATAGTTAAGTTCACCCTTAATTCCGATAGTCATTAAGACATCATTTTCCTTATCCAAATTGTTAGCAACAAAGCTAAAGACATTGGAGTTATATGATGCACAAAGACCAAGGTTAGAGTTGATTACCACCACCAAGTTCTTTTCACCTTTTCCTGGTTGAATATATGGATTTTCTTCGTCATTAAGCACACCAAAAAGATGAGAAATGATGTTTTCAATTTCTCTAACATAGAACTGATTTGCTTCCATCTTGTTTTTATATTTTTTAAGTTTGACGGTTGCAACAAGTTCCATGGCCTCAGTAATTTTCTTCGTAGATTTTACTGACGCAATTCTTCTTTTTGTTTTGTTTAGTGCTTGAGCCATACTAGTTTAATGTTTCAAAGAATTTTTGCATTACTTCCTTTAATGTTGATTCTAGAGAATCAGAAAT
>JAEEGL011083735.1_pt1 | contig 11564 bp, 7 predicted proteins | sample 9134231 | NCBI WGS metagenome assembly JAEEGL01 (sample SAMN16246548, study PRJNA631951) | gut metagenome | biome: gut microbiome; feature: rumen; material: fiber-attached | host: Bos | place: Iran: Karaj | collected 2018-10 | reverse complement strand
TCATAAGCATTAACGATCGAATATAATATATTGCCCGAAAGGAACAATACATGAAAAAATCCAACCTTATCAAACTTACTGTATTTGCAGCGGTTACGGCTCTGCTTTTATCAACATCCGTAGCATGTGCGGAAGAGAGTACAACGCAGAATGCGCAAAGCAAGACCGAAAGTAAAGCGACTGCGACGCCTCAGGGAAAAAACGAAAAGGCTTCTGATAACAGCAAGAAAGAGGATGACGGAAAAGGCAATGAAAAGGGCAGTGCTGACGAAAAAGGCGATTACGATAAAGAAAAGGACGAAGAACTAAAGAAAGACAATTCTAAGACCGATGACACCGGAAATACCGACAACTCCGGTAATCACGCAGAGACCCGTGACGGATATTATGTTCTTTTAAATAATTACGATGACAAAACATTGTACGGATACTATGAAGACGGCACATTTGTGTTTTGGCCGGGACTCTGGGTGTCCTTTGGCGACGGCTATGTTCAGTACAACTGGATGTTCATAGATCAGAACGCATATTCTTCAAGACCCGGAGATGAGCCCTCCGGAACGACCAGGATCACGGTCTATGACCCGGGCATCGGACAGGATGACTGGGGAGAAGTTTATGTTGAATATTCCGACAGTGTAGTTAAGATGCGCTATCCCGAAGCAACGGATTCCCATATTTTCGTAAGAGCCGATCTTATCGATTTCAACGGGGATATATGTGCGCAGCTCAAAGCCATTACGGGCCGCGACTTTGTCCTGCCGGAGGGAGACTGATCATAAATGAAAAACAGGTTCGCAGCAGTTATATTTATTTTGTCGGTGGTATTATGCTCCTTGCTTTCGGGATGTGCGGGAAAGAGTGAGGCATCAGAAGAAGTGATAGGGATCATCGGCGCAATGGATGTGGAAGTTGATTCCTTAAAGGAAGCCGCGAAGGCCACGAAGACTTCTGAGATCACGGGAATGGAATTTTACTCCGGAACTATCGGAGATAAAAAAGTTGTGATCGTGAAATGCGGAATGGGAAAGGTAAATGCCGGAGTTTGCGCAAATACGCTGATCAACGAATTCGGATGCACGAAGGTGATTAATACCGGAGTCGCAGGCTCCCTTGACAACCGTATAAACATAGGAGACATCGTTGTCTCAACAGATGCGGTTCAGCACGATTTTGATGTGAGCTATCTCGGATACAAAAAAGGCGAGATCCCTTATACCGGGCTCTATGCATTTACGGCTGATGAAGAGCTGGTCAACGCCGCAGTCTCCGCAGCAAAGACATGCGCCACGGGTAAAACGGTGTTCGAAGGCAGGGTATGCACGGGAGACCAGTTTATATCGACAAAAGAGCAGAAGGACCGTATAGCAGACAACTTCGGAGGGCTGTGCTGCGAAATGGAAGGCGGCGCCATTGCGCAGATATGTCATCTTAACGGTGTGCCTTTCGTTATTATCCGCGCGATCTCCGATAAGGTGGATGAGACCGAATATGTGGATTACACGGTATTCGAAGCGGAAGCCGCCGGGAACTGCGCGAAGATCGTAAAACAGATGGTGGAAGATATGGAGTGATGTTTGCTTCAATGGGAAAACCCGGCCCATGCTTGTTAAAAAATAGACTTTACAAAAATTTCATTGACTATGTCATTATTTGTGTTACCATACTAAACGCTATCGGAATGGTAGCTTTAGTATGGTTCAACCGAATGGGCGGGGAGACTCTCCGCCTATTTTTATCCTATACGATCGGGGAAAAGTTTGAACTTTAAACCCCGGCAGATCCTAATAACAAAAGGCTATAGTCATGAGATTGATATCATTGGACCGGGTCACTCCCGGCGATGTTTGCGCAATAGATGTTAGAACAGCAAATAATGTGCTCGTGATGAGAGGCGGAAGTGTTCTTAACCTGAACACCATTCAGCGCCTTCGTTCTTTTAGTTTCACGGATATCTATATTGATGACGAGATCTCAAAAGGTATTGAGACATCTTTTGCTCTTAACGACAAGACTGTAAAGAATCTGCTTTCTGCCCTTTATTCCCAGAATATCGACCAGCTCATCTCGCTTTCGGGCGACATGGTCAGCGAGCTTGGCAGTAACCTCTTCGAGAATGACATGAAGATGCTCAGGGCATACGATTCCTACACGGAACAGCACAGCATCAGTGTTGCTACCTATGCGACAGTGCTGGGAAAAGCCATCGGCCTTAATCAGAAAAACGTGGAGTTGATCGCTCAGGCGGGACTCTTCCACGATATCGGAAAACTGCAGATCGATCAGGATATAATAAAAAAACCCGGAAAACTCACGGAAGACGAATATATAAAAGTTATGGATCACTCGGACCTCGGATACAGGGCACTCCAGGAGAGATCCGATATCTTGAGCGTGGTTCGCGTCGGAGTCCGCGAACACCATGAAAATGAAGACGGCAGCGGATACCCCATGCATCTCAAAGGGGATAAGATACATCTTATCGGTAAGATCCTTCATATCGCAGATGTTTTTGATGCACTTACCACAAAGAGAAGCTACAAGGAAGAGTGGTCCAACAAAGACGCTCTTATGTATATCAGGGAAAATGCGGGCATTTTGTTTGATAAGGCATTTGCCGAGGTGTTCAGCCGGTGTGTGCCTTATTATCCGAAAGGGACCATAGTGGAACTAAGTGATGGTACGGCAGCCATAGTCCTGAAAAACTATGTCGAAGCTCCCGAAAGGCCGTTTGTCAGGAGCATATACGGCGAAGAAATGGATCTTTTCTCTGATGAAAACTATAAGCACCTTTATATCGAAGGGGAGATGATGGAATAGTACATGAAGCAGAAAATGCCGGTTGCCATCGTGCTCATAATACTGAATACTGTCGGTTTCGGACTGGAATTCCTGCTGGGTGAAAACACAGTCACCGGCGCCTTCGGAATGTACCAAGGGGCTTTTTCAAACGGTGAATGGATAAGGCTTGCGACCCACGGTTTCCTCCATTTCGGATTCACGCATTTTGCCAGCAACATGCTGTGCCTCGGACTTTTCGGATACACTTATGAGCATTCTGTAGGATCCTTAAAGTTTGCGCTTGTTTACCTTTTTTCCCTTATCGGATCGGGGCTCATGATCGATTTCTTCGGCGGAAGTTCCCTTCACGCCGGCGCCAGCGGTGGAATATGGGGCCTCATGGGTGCGGTGCTGATCTATACCTTACGAAACCACAGAAACCCCATGAATGCCATTAAATGTATCGCAGTGAACGTGATATATACATTTACCTCATCCGGCATCAGCTGGCAGGGACATGTGGGAGGCATCATCGGAGGCGTTATAGCGGCGCTTATACTTATACGGGAGCCGAAGCATAATGACACGTGAAGAATTTTTTGAAAGCTATACGGGACAATTAAATGACAAACAACTTGAGGCAGTACAGGCTGTGAACGGGCCTGTGCTGCTTCTTGCTGTTCCGGGTAGCGGAAAGACAACAGTGCTTGTAAACAGGGTGGGATATATGCTGATGGTGGAGGGGATAAAGCCGGAAAACATCCTTACTCTCACATATACCATAGCCGCTACAAAGGATATGGCAAGACGATTTGAAAGCATATTCGGGGACAAGTATTCCGGACAGCTTGAATTTCGCACCATAAACGGTATATGCGCCAAGATCATCCAGATGTACGGACGTATTATCGGAAAAACACCATTTGAACTCATAACCGACGAACAGGTAACAGGCAGGATCGTTTCTGAAGTTCTCACCAAATATCTCACGGACTTTCCCACGGAGAGCGATGTAAAAGGCGCAAAGACGCTTATCGCATACTGCAAGAATATGTGCCTTGACGACAATGAGATAAAGAGCCTCGGGAAAACGGAAGGCATACCGCTTCTTGATATATTTAAGGATTACAACCGGATATTAAAAGAACGCCGCAAGATGGACTACGACGATCAGATGAAATATGCGTATCATATGCTGACGAGCGCCCCGGATCTGCTTAAATACTACCGTGAACAGTATAAGTACATATGCGTGGACGAAGCTCAGGATACATCAAAGATACAGCACATGATCATCGACCTTATAGCAGGAGAGAACGGAAATCTCTTTATGGTGGGCGATGAAGACCAGAGCATTTACGGCTTTCGGGCAGCCTATCCTGAGGCTCTTCTCGAGTTTGAAAAGAAGCATTCCGATGCTAAAGTCATCGTGATGGATAAGAACTATCGGTCCAACGCCCTCATAGTTGAAGCGGCGGATGCCTTTATACAGCGGAATACCGCGAGACACAAAAAGACCATGGTGTCTGAAAGAGCCGCTGCGTCCCCTGTAAATGTGATACACATTAAAAAACGGGCAAATCAATACAACTATCTTCTTAAAGTGGCCGAAGACTGCAGGGAGGAAACGGCGGTGCTCTACAGGGATAACGAGTGCGTGCTGCCGCTCATTGACATCCTTGAAAGGAATGACGTGCCGTACCGCATCAAGGGCGGAGACATGACTTTCTTTACGAGCAGGGTCGTGACGGATGTGACGAATTTCATGAGGCTCGCGCTGAATCCCTACGATACTGATACTTTTATGAAGGTCTATTTTAAGTGCAGGACTTATCTTAAGAGGAATCAGGCGGAAGAACTGTGTGCGATAAGCCGTGACAGGGACATACCGGTGCTTGACGCCGCAGAGTTCATGGACGATCTTAACGGCATGATCAGGGGAAATCTCCGGGGCCTCAGGACAAATCTTAAAAGCATGACGAGAGAAGAACCATCGAAGGCGCTTTTCAGGATCGAGCTTCCCATGGAATACGGCGACTATATCGAGCGTAACGGGATCGATGACAACAAGCTGTACATATTAAAGCAGCTTGCCTATAACGAACGGACTTTGGCGGGTTTCCTCGACAGGCTTGAGTATCTTCAGGAAACATTGAAACAGGCGGAACAGGACTATTCATGTCCATTCATATTATCAACGATACATTCCTCCAAAGGCCTTGAGTATAAAAGAGTGTTCCTCCTCGACGTTGTTGACGGAGTGTTCCCGGCAGAATACATATCGTCCTACAAACGTGCGACGGCACAGGAGATAAAACTATACGAAGAGGAACGCAGACTCTTCTATGTCGGCATGACAAGAGCAAAGGACGAACTCAACGTATTTAAGATATCTGAGGACGAATCGGGCTTTATAAGGGAGTTGGGATGGAAAAAATGACATCTTGTCAAGTTATCCGAGAAAAATTACAGTTTATCCTTTTTTTATTTTCTTTCGTATTTTTGTGATATTCTGTCACCATCTTACAGGACAACTGTAGCAACTAATAACTTATGGTGGAAAATAAAAAGAGGAGGTCTTATGAAAGAAAAGAAGACTAAAAAACCCATGAGTAATCGTAAGTTTTTAGGCATCAACGTTCCCATTATCGCATTTCTGCTGGTGCTTTCACTTGCGTTTAACTACTTTGTTGTAAAATCTTACAACACCATCGAGATCTTCCTTACCGGTAATACCGGCGCATCCTTCGAGGGTGAAGGCGCAGATGCCGCAAGAGCAAATGCCAAGGAAGTCAGCCTCAGGATCCAGGCAGAGGGCGTAGTCCTCATGAAGAACGAGAACAATGTTCTTCCTTTAGATCTTAAGGCAAACAATAAGGTATCCGTATTCGGATGGTCATCACACGGTATGGTACTCGGCGGTACAGGTTCAGGTTCTGCCGATGTCACAAACGCCATCACCTTCTATGATGCCCTTAAGGCAGAAGGCTTTGACATCTATCAGCCTCTTGCCGATTTCTACAAGGAATTCAAGTCAGACCGTCAGGCAGGTCTTGCCGTAGGAAGCACCGATATGGCTATCTACGAGGCATCTGTTTCCAAGGATATGAAAGCAGATCTCCTTGAAGGCGCAAAGAACTGGTCCGACACAGCCATCATCGTACTCGGACGTGTCGGCGGTGAAGGAAACGACCTTCCCATCGATTACCTCACACTTTCCGCAGAAGAGCAGGAACTCCTTGACTATGTGGGAAAGAACTTCGAGAAGACAGTTGTTCTCCTTAACATCTCCAACGTTATGGAGATCGCTCCCATTAAGAACGATTCCAACATCGACGCCATGATGTGGGTAGGCCTTCCCGGACTTGTAGGTAACACTTCCATCGCACAGGCACTCTCCGGAACGGTTAACCCTTCCGGCCGTCTTGCGGATACATATGCGGTTGATTTCACAAAGGATCCCACATATTATAACGCAGGTCTTCTCGGATCAAAGACATATTCCGACAAGAGCAACTGCCACTACATCGATTATGCAGAGGGCATCTATGTAGGCTACAGATACTACGAGACAGCAGCTTACGAAGGATTCATCAACTACAATGAGTCCGTTGCATATCCTTTCGGATTCGGCCTTTCTTACACAACCTTCAAGCAGGAAATGACAAGCATGAAGGAAAAGGACGGAACCATCGAAGTTAAGGTTAAGGTTACAAATACAGGCAGCAGAGCAGGTAAGGAAGTTGCTCAGGTATACTTCACAGCTCCTTACGACAAGGCTGAGAACATCGAGAAGGCTTATGTAGAGCTTGCAGGCTTTGCAAAGACAGGCCTCTTACAGCCCGGCGAGTCCGAGACTCTTACCATTGAGTTCGCAGTTGAAGACATGGCTGCTTTCGACTATCTCGGCGAGAAGGCTTATGTCCTTTCCGCAGGCGATTATGAGATCAAGCTCATGAACAACTCTCATGATCTCATCGCATCAGAAAAGTACACAGTTAATAAGAAAGTCGTTTACAAAGACGGCAAGGACGGAAAGAGAGATTCCGATCTCATCGCAGCAGTTTCCGTTTTCGAGTATGCTGACGGCTCAAACGAGACAGTTCCCGTTAAGTACATGACAAGAGCGGATATGACATTACCTACCGCTACCGAGCCCCGTACAGCATCCGCTGCTGTAAAAGCAACAGACGACGCAACATACAAGAATGACTCCGTTGCCATCGCAACCTATGAGAACGAGCCTGTTATAACAGGTGTTGACGCAGGGCTTAAGTTCCAGGATATGGCAGGTGTCGATTTCGACGATCCCAAGTGGGACGATTTCATGGACCAGCTTACCGTTCAGGAAATGATCGACCTCGTTTCCTACGGCGGATATAAGAACGAAGCAGTTGCTTCCGTTGATAAGCCCAAGTGCCTTGACTTCGACGGACCTAACGGATTTAACAACCAGAACGCTTCTTCAACAGGTGTTGCAGGCGGATGGGGTGTTGCATATCCCAACGAGACAGTTGTATCCAGCACATTCTCAGAAGAAGTTGCAAAGCTCTGGGGTGAGGCACTCGGTATCGAGTCCAAGAACTACTCCATCCCCGGTTGGTATGCACCCGGCGTGAATATTCACCGTTCACCCTTCGACGGAAGAAACTTTGAGTATTTCTCAGAGGATCCCCTCCTTTCCGGTAAGATCTCCGCAAAGGTTGTATATGGTGCAGCAGAATACGGGCTTTACTGCTACGTTAAGCACTTCGCTGCAAACGAGACAGAGACCGACCGTGCTTCAAACGGTCTTTTCACATGGCTTAATGAGCAGGCTCTCCGTGAGATCTACCTTGTACCTTTCGAGATCTCGGTTAAGGAAGGCGGCACAACAGCCATCATGAGCTCCTTCAACCGTGTCGGTGACAAGTGGGCAGGTAACAACTACGAACTCCTTACCACCGTACTCAGAAACGAGTGGGGCTTCAAGGGAACCGTAATCTCCGACTACTACATGTCAATGCAGGCGTTCATGAATCCTCAGTGGAGTATCGTTGCGGGTAACGACCTTCTCCTTACCGGTATGGAATTCTTAAGCCCGAAGTGGACAGATGCAGATCTTAACGATCCCATCATCCAGCAGGCAGCAAGAAGAGCAGCAAAGAACATCTTCTATACAACAGCAAACAGTAACGCTACAGGTTCTTCATTTGCTCAGGGAGAGGAATCACACTTAACACGTACTCTTCTTATCATCATCGATACCGTACTCGGCCTCGGCATAGTTCTCTATATCGTGCTTGCCGTATTACGTACCAACAAGCACAAGAAGTACATTCTTGGATTAATTGAGCAGAGAAGGGGGAACGCAAGATAATGAAAAAGAGTCTCAAAAAATTATTTAAAGCTGTTTCCTTAGGTCTTGCAACAGCACTTACACTTACATTTACCTCAGTGAGCACCGACGTTTACGCAGCAGACGGTACCGTATATGAGGCAGAAGATGCGGAAGTCATCGGAAGCCCCTCAATGGAAGGTTCTCCTTTCATTGAGAGCCCCGAGTCTGCCAGCGGCGGAAAGAGCCTCGGCTATTTAGGCGTTGCGGGCAACAAGGTTGTCTGGACCGTAGAGCACGAAGGCGGCGAGGTAACACTTGATTTTGTACTTGCATCCGGTTACCTTGACTGGACCGTATTTGCAAATGCCGATATGGTACTTAACGACGCAGTTAAGTTTTATGTAAACGGACAGGAACTTTCTTTCGCCAACACGATCCTTCCCGGATCGGGAACATTCAGTTTTGATAACTGGACAGAAGTATTTGTTGCGGCTACGCTTTCCGCCGGAACAAACTCCATCACAATGGAGATCCTTGACAATCCTGCAGGGGTTGTAGCTCCCAACGTTGACTGCTTAAAGATCTGCGCACCGGGACTTGCATCTTCCGCATCAGGCGCTGTCGACAACACACCCGTTGAAACATACGAAGCAGAAAATGCTGTATTTGAGGGTTCACCCGCTATGGGCGAGTCCGTTATAGAAACAAAGGAATCCGCAAGCGGCGGACAGAGCGTAGGTTACTTCGGAGTTGTGGGCAACAAGCTTACATGGACCTTCGAACATAAGGGCGGCGCAGCTACACTTGATTTTGTACTTGCATCAGGCGCATTCTCCTGGGAGACCTTCGGAAACTGCGATATGCAGCTTGCGGGAGAGATCAAGCTCACACTTAACGGAGCCGAGCTTTCTTACAATGACATCACACTTAAAGAAGGCAACTACGAAAACTGGACCGATGTATATGTACCCGCTACACTTGCTGCAGGCACAAACACAGTAACTCTTGAGTTCGTCGGAACAAACGCACCCAACATCGACTGCCTTAAGGTAGGCGGACCCAACATGGGTTCGGGCAATGCCGGCGGTGCGACCCAGATCATCGAAAAGGAAGTCATCGTAGAGAAGATCGTTAAGGAAAACAAGTACGTTAACGTTCCCACACCCATCGTAAAGACTACCGAGCAGAACGTTAAGGATATCGCTCTTTTCGCTGGCATCATCTGCGCTGTCCTTCTTGTGGTTTACTGCATCTACAGCCTCGTCAAAAAGGCAACAATGTCCGAAGAGGATAAGAAGGCATTTGAGAAAGTAAAGGCTGAGAAGAAGGCTCTTAAGGATAAGTTCGAGGAGTCATACAAGAACGTTTCCGGCGCTGAAGAAAAAGAGATCGCAAGATATGAATATAAGCTTGACTGCAAAGCAGCAAAGGAAAAGGCTTATAAGGATATCGAGTCCCTTACCTACGGCGAAGGAAAGTCAAGAGCAAAAGCACTTGATACAGCTTACGCTAAAAATGTTCCCGCTGTTATCTGCGGCATCGTAGTTATTTCTTGCATCCTCGGAACTATCATCGGTATGAACTATACAGGAAATGTTGTTACAGAGAGCGCTGCTCCTCTTACTCCTTCATCAACGCTTGTTGTATCAGGCTATGACTGGGGTCCGGCAGCAAACAAGATCGTTCTTAACCTCACAGATGATGTTAAGGCAGGCGATGTATCAGCTGATATGTTCGCTGTTTCCGTTACCAAGGAAGGCTTCATGGCTGCTCTCGGCGATACTTTTGCCGACAGAGAAGTTGTCGACGCATACATTTCCGACGAACAGGGTAACAAAGTAACAGGAAAGTCAAAGTATATCGCGATCGAAATGTCAGTTAGTCCCGCAAATGACGAGACAAGCCCTTTTCATTACGATTTCATGGATACACAGAGAAACACATGGGCTTCTCCTTATACTCACACCGTTACACTTGTGAGCGGAAAGAAGCTTCAGATAGGAAAGACCGTCTACTCCAAGCTTGAATGCACAAAGCAGGCAAAGACAGTTTGCCCCGATCTTAACGATGTTACCGAATCCGTTGTAACATATGCGGGTCAGGAACTCAGATATGCTTCATACGCTCCCGAGAAGCTTACTAAGGACAATCAGAAGAATGCACTCATCATTTGGCTCCACGGCATGGGAGAAGGCGGTAAGGACATAAGGATCAACACTTTGGGAAACCGCGTTTCAGCCCTTTGGCAGGATGAGATCCAGAGCTGCTTTGACGGCAACGGTGCATACGTTCTTGCTCCTCAGACACCCACCATGTGGATGGACAACGGAACAGGCGAGCTTTCAACAGGCGCTTATCCTTCAATGTACGAAGAGGCTCTTTGGCAGCTTATCACAAACTATGTGGACGCAAATCCCGATATCGACAAGAACCGTATCCTTATCGGCGGATGCTCTAACGGCGGATACATGACAATGAACATGGTGCTTCTCCATCCCGATTATTTCGCAGCTGCATATCCCTGCTGCGAAGCTTATGCGGATCAGTACATCACAGACGATCAGCTTAACGCTATCAAGAACGTTCCCATGTGGTTCACACATGCAAAGGACGATACAACGGTTATCCCCGATGATTTCACCGTTGCAACATACAACAGACTTGTTGCCGCAGGTGCAAAGGACGTTCACTTCACATTCTGGGATGATGTAAGAGATACATCCGGCCTTTACAAGAACGAGGACGGCAGCGCATACAGTTATATGGGACATTACTCCTGGATATATCTGTTAAACAACGAGTGCGCTAAGGACTTAAGCGGACAGAACGTACAGCTTAACGGTAAAGACGTTACTCTTTGGCAGTGGCTTGCGGCTCAGTCCAAGTAATGATATAATGCTATAAATTGCACGGCACATGAGGCTTTCGGCAATCGAAAGCCTCATTCTTGTTTTACGGAGTCATTATGGTAAATATCGCGATAGTTGAAGACGAACAAAAGCACGTGGAAATACTTAAGAACTATCTTAAACAGTATTCCGAGGAGCATAAGACGGATTTTAACATAAGTGAGTTCAGTGATGGCATGGATATCCTTGACGATTACGATCCCAGCTTCGACATTGTCTTTCTTGATATACAGATGAAACACCTTGACGGCATGACCGCAGCCAAGAAGATAAGGGAACTGGATCAGAATGTCATACTGATCTTCATAACGTCTACGGTCCATTATGCCGTACAGGGCTATCTTGTGGATGCTCTCGGGTATGTGCTCAAACCCGTCACATATGTTCAGTTTAACCAGCTTGTGGAAAAGGCCATGGGAAAGGTTGAGCAGAAGAACAAGAAAAACTACATAGGTTTTTCCACCACGGAAAAACAGGTGAAGCTTGACTGCTCGCTCATTTCCTATATCGAGAGCAGGAGGAACAATGTCCTCATCCATACCAAGGATGAAGAT
>JAEEGL010172142.1_pt1 | contig 11564 bp, 14 predicted proteins | sample 9134231 | NCBI WGS metagenome assembly JAEEGL01 (sample SAMN16246548, study PRJNA631951) | gut metagenome | biome: gut microbiome; feature: rumen; material: fiber-attached | host: Bos | place: Iran: Karaj | collected 2018-10 | reverse complement strand
CTTTAGAAAAACACACACCGATATCGTAAAGGTTATACCGACATAACCGAAACGCCAAAGAGTTAATGGGAGGACTCAATGGATAACTACATATACAAGTATTATCAGCAGATACAGAGCGGTTCTGCTACTGTCGGCAAGTGGGTCAGGATGGTTTATGAGTACCTCGTCCGAGGGATTGAGGGCAAGGCGTTCTATTTTGACCAAGCTAAAGCCGATAAGGCAATCAACTGGATAGAGACCCATTGCTTTCACACCGAGGGCGTTCTTGCCCCCGGTGCTTTCCTGCTTGAGGATTGGCAAAAGGCTTTGGTCTCCGCCATCTTCGGCATAGTGGATGACAAGGGTCTGCGCCAGTTCCGTGAATGTCTACTTGTAGTCGGCAGAAAAAACGGCAAGAGTTTGCTTGCATCCGCCATCGGCAGATATATGTGGGCATCAGGTGAGGGCGGATACGGAGCAAGAATATACTGCATTGCTCCGAAGCTTGAGCAAGCTGAAATCATCTACTCCAATGTCTGGGTGATGACAACGCTAGACCCTGAATGGCAGAGGCGCAAGGAGATTGCATCCGAGACCGATGTCCATCGTAAACTCATCCAAAAGGACGAGGGTCTTGAACGCCACAGACAGACAGACCTCTTCATCCCCGCTACCAACAGTACTGTCAAGAAGATTGCTTTTTCCGCCAAAAAGAGTGATGGGTTTAACCCTTCCCTCGCCATCTGCGATGAGGTGGCAGCTTGGGAAGGAGATAAGGGTCTCAAACAATATGAGGTGCTTAAATCAGGTATGGGCGCAAGACCAGAGGGTCTGCTCCTGTCCTGCACCACCTCCGGTTATGTCAATGACTCCATCTTTGACGAACTGATGAAGCGGTCAACCCGCTTTTTGCTTGGTGACTCCAAAGAGAAGAGACTCCTGCCCATCCTCTATATGATAGATGACCTAGACAAATGGGATGACATCAATGAGTTGAGAAAGAGCAATCCAAACCTTGGGGTCAGTTGCTCCGTGGACTATATGCTTGAGGAGATTGCCATCGCAAGCGGGTCACTCTCCAAGAAGACAGAGTTCATCACCAAGTACTGCTGCCAGAAGCAGAACAGTTCCCTTGCGTTCTTCCCTGCCAAGCACATAGACGATGCGGGTGGGGCGCACCTGTCTCTGGAGGACTTTAGAGACTCCTACTGCGTAGGTGGCATAGACCTGTCCCAGACCACAGACCTGACCGCTTGCACAATCGTGATAGAGCGGGACGGAGAACTATATGTCTTCTGCCAGTTCTTTCTTCCCGCCGAGAAGATTGACGAGGCAAGCCAGAGGGACGGACTACCATATCAGCTTTACATCCAGAGAGGTCTCCTGACTCCGTCAGGGGACAATTTTATTGACTATCAGGATTGCTTTAACTGGTTTCGCAATCTGGTTGAACAGTATCAAATCTACCCGCTCTGGGTTGGTTATGATAGATATTCTAGCGTTTATTTGATCAAGGATATGCAGGGGTACGGATTTCATTGTGATGATGTGTGGCAAGGAGAAAACCTCTACCCCATCCTACAGGAACTGGGCGGGGTATTTGCCGATGGCAAGATACACATTGGGGACAATGACCTGCTCAAAGTCCACCTGCTCAACGCTGCCGTCAAGATGTCCGTGGAGAGAGGGAGAGGCAAACTGGTCAAGCTGACCCCCGCCTCCCACATAGACGGATGCGCTGCGCTTGTGGATGCAATGACTATGCGGAGTAAGTACCATCAAGAGATAGGTACACAACTCAAAAATTGAGGTGATGATATTGGGACTCTTTGAGAAGATATTCAAGAGACCTGAACCTAAAGGCAAATATGACGGATACTTTCAGTTACTGGATGGATATAAACCGCAGTTCACCAACTATGCGGGTGCGCTCTATGAGTCGGAACTCATCAGGTCTTGCATCAACGCCAGAGCGGTACATATCTCCAAGCTGAAGGTTGAGACCAAGGGGTCTGCAAAACCTGCGCTTCAGCGCAAGCTTGCTCACGCCCCCAATGAATGGCAGACTTGGTCACAGTTTATGTACCGATGCTCAACTATACTGGACAACACGAACAACCTTTTTTTCGTGCCTATCTATGACCAGTACGGAGAGATAAGCGGTATCTATTCCCCGCTCCCCAGTAAATGCACCATCGTGCAGTACAACGGAGTCCCCTATCTGCGGTATGAGTTCAGCAACCGGACAACCGCAGCTATAGAACTTGAGTACTGCGGAATAATGAATAAATTCCAGTACCGCTCTGACTTTTTCGGAGAGTCCAACAAGGCTCTGCTCCCCACAATGGACTTGATAAGCATCCAGAACCAAGGCATTGAGGAAGGGGTAAAGTCAGCTGCCACCTACAGGTTTATGGCAACGCTGAACAATTTCAGCAAGGCGGAAGACCTAGCTGCCGAGCGTAAACGCTTCACGGCAGAGAACTTTGCCAAGGATGCGAAGGGCGGAGGTCTGCTCCTCTTCCCCAATACCTACGCCAATGTTCAGCAGATAACCGCCAAGCCGTTTGTGGTGGATGCTGACCAGATGAAGGTTATCAAGGACTCTGTCTTTGAATACTTTATGGTGAATGACGATATTTTGATGGGCAAGTCCATAGGTGATGCTTGGTCTGGCTTTTATGAGTCTGCCATAGAGCCGTTTGCCATCCAGTTCTCCGAGGTGCTGACCAAGATGCTCTTCACCTACCGGGAGCAGACCGAGGGCAACATCGTAATGGCAACCGCCAACAGACTCCAGTTTATGAGCAACAAGGACAAGCTTGAGGTCTCCGCCCAGATGCTTGACAGGGGCATAATGTCCTTGAACGATGTCAGGGACATCTGGCAACTCCCGCCTGTTGACGGCGGGGATGTCCGCATCATCCGTGGAGAATATTACAACGCCGATGACAAAACGGAGGGAAACGATGAACAAGACAATAATGGATAAACTCAACGAGGGGCGCAGCTATCGCAATATAGATGTGACCGCTTTTGAGCGCAGGGATGACAATGAGGAAATGATAGTCAGGGGTTATGCCACCACCTTCAATGACCCCTATGAACTCTGGAGTTATGACGGATACACCCTGATAGAGCAGGTTGACCCTCACGCCTTTGATGAGGCAGACCTTCAGGATGTTATCCTTCAGTATGACCACGAAGGAAGGGTCTTTGCCAGAGTCAGCAACGGAACATTGACCCTGAACACAGATGACCACGGACTCCATATAGAGGCTCGTCTGGACGGCACGGAGATTGGACGGCAACTATATGAGGAGATATCCGGAGGATATACCACCAAGATGTCTTTCGGCTTCAGGGTGGACGAGGATGTCCGTGAAATAACCGAGGACAAGGAGCAGGGTACTGTCCGAGTCCTGCGGACGATAACCAAGGTGGGCAAGGTTTACGATGTTTCAGCCGTATCCCTTCCCGCCAATGATGCTACGGCTATAAGCGCAAGAACCTACGGAGAGGGAGTACTCTCCGAGGTGCGTGAGGAGATTGCGAAACGCTTGCGCCTTATTAAGCAGATAAAAATTATCACGGAGGGTTAAATCAATGGATTTTACCGAGAAGACCACCGAGGAACTCATTGAGCGCAGAACCGCCATCAATGCGGAGTGCGAGAACGCTGATGCTGACCTTGATGCCCTTATGGCTGAAGCTAAAGCTATCAATGAGGAACTGGAGACCCGCAAGGCTAATGAAGCCAAGCGCAATGACATCCGCAAAGCCGTTGCTGACGGAGCGGGTGCGGTCATTGACGAACACAAAACTGAAATGGAGGAAAGACACATTATGACCAATGAGGAAATCCGCAACTCCAAGGAGTATGTGGAGGCGTTTGCCAAGTACATCAAGACCGAGGACGAGAAGGAGTGCAGGTCTCTGCTCACCGAAACTGTCTCTGGTGTTCTCCCTGTCCCCGCCATCGTTGACGAGATAATCCGTACCGCTTGGGAGCGTGACGAGATTATGAACCTCGTCAAGAAGACCTATGTCAGGGGCAATCTCAAGGTTGCCTTTGAGCGTTCCGCCACCGAGGCGGTTGTCCATACCGAGGGTACTTCCGCTCCGTCCGAGGAGACCCTGACCCTTGGCATTGTCACGATGATACCCCGCAACATCAAAAAGTGGATTACCATCTCCGATGAGGCGGTTGCTATGGGTGGTGAGGCGTTCCTGCGCTATGTCTATGACGAACTCACCTACCAGATAGTCCGCAAGGCAGCTGCCCTTGCCGTGGGTGATATCTCCGCTGCTAGCACCTCGCATAGTGCTACTGCGGTTGGCGTTCCCAAGATTACTGTTGCGCCGTCCGTCACCGCCATCCCCGCTGCTGCTGCCAACCTGTCGGATGAAGCTAGCAATGTAGTGGTCATTATGAACCGCCTCACCGAGGTCAATTTCCTCGCTGCACAGGCGGGTGGCAGCTTTGCCATTGACCCCTTTGCGGGTTATCGCAGACTCTACACCTCTGCCCTCCCCGCTTATGACTCTGCCTCTGCCAATGCGGTCTACGCTATAGTCGGAGACCTCAATGGTGTGCAGTTCAATTTCCCGGAGGGGAACGATGTCATCATCAAGTGGGATGACCTGACTCTGGCGGAGTCCGACCTTGTCAAGGTTGTCGGCAGACTCTACGCTGCCCACGGAGTGACCGCTCCCGGTCATTTCTGCAACATTGCCAAGCCTTCTGGCACCTGATTGGCGTGAATTGAGGGAGGTCTCTTGACCTCCCTCTACTCCATTCTATAAGGAGGATAACAAATGATAAGAACGCTCAAGAGATACATTGCCATAGATGGTGCGATGGACAAGGAGTACAGGGAGATAACCTGCCTCTCCACCGACACCAAACCCACTACTGGCATTATCAACGGCTCTATCTGTCTTGAGGTTGATACTGGGACAGTATTCTTCTATAACGAGGCTGCGGATGCTTGGGTAGAACAGTTCAGTTTTCAGGGGTGATTAGATGCACGGATGGAGTACTCTTAAAAAGCTGATATGGCTTTATAAGGCTCAAGGCGGTGGCACTCCCTCCGTTGAGGAAACTGTCACAGGAGTCTCCCCGCTCGTCCTCGCAGCTGCCCTGAAGCGCAAGCTGATATCCCTCGTCCAGAGCGGGAAAACCGAACAGGCAACCACCCCCACACCATCTACGCCTGTTGATATCTACTGCAACAACGGCAAGCTTGTGATGGTTGACGATGAACTCCCTGTGGGATTTAAGAGGTTGCTTGGCATCCGTTTTGATGGTGACATATGGTATGAAACAGGTGAGGCTCTAACAGGCGGTGATAATGTAACGATGACCCTAGACAACACCGCCTCGCAGGGACAGAATGTTTTTGGCTCTTATAATGGCACGGCAAGTGGGAGCAAAAATTTTTCCCTGTTCATCTACGGAAACGGCGGGACAAGCAACTCTTATTTTCGCTACGGAGAGCAACTCCTCCGCCCCCGCTTTGGGACAGGTCAGCGCACGATAACCTTCGGTCAAGATGGCACGGACGGATTTTTAGTTGATGCATCTGCAACGCCTGACACATTCCAGACTCCCGCAAATGCATACATTGGGATGCTCCCTAACTCAACATCTCCCGCCTATACAGGGGACATCATAGGCAACATTGCTGTCGGCGCACGGCTCAAATGGATACCTTGCGAGAGAGTGTTGGACGGCGCAATCGGATATTACGAAGCGGTCACCGGGGAATACATTGAGCCAAGCGGGGCAGGAACACCAACTAGCCTAGGGTACGATGGTTCGCACTACCACCTTGAGGTTGTAGGAACGGATGAGATTATCAGCATCACGGCAACCGGGGCAGACACGCAGACCGCATCTGCGGTAGACCTCTTCTCCGTGGGTGACTATGCTGACTCTGCCGAGATAATCAGCGGTGGCGTGACACGGCGTGTTGGTTGGCGCATCTTTGACGGCACGGAGTCCTTCAGCAAGTCCACGGCATACGGCAAGGCGTTCCTTGTCAACGCAGCTGCAGCTGCGTGGGGCGCAATCCGAAACAACGCTGTCTTGTGTACGCATTTCTTGGGGTTACCGCAAACAACAAGCATACAAGAGGACTATACTTGCTTCTTCAATCAAACAGGGCATTTCTATTTCCGAGTGCCTGACAACTCCGATGCGGATGCATTTAAGACTTGGCTAGCGGGTCAATATGCAGCGGGGACTCCTGTCATCGTGATGTTTGCCCTTGCCGATGCGACTACGGAGCAGACCGCACCGCAGACCCTGAACACCAACGCAGGGACTAATACCATCATAGTCACCGCAGAGGTGAGTGATATCCCGCTTGAGGCGACATATATCAAGGAGGCGTAAATGAAGCTGCTGATTGCTATTCCGACACTAGACTATGTTCACACCGAGTTTATGCGCTCCCTCATTGCCCTGATACGGAAGATTGAGTGCCAGTATGAGGTCTGCATTATGTCAGGCACTCTGGTCTATGTAGCCAGAGATAAACTGGCAGATAAGGCAATAGAGGATGGGTTCACCGATGTCCTCTGGCTTGATAGTGATATGGTTTTTGAGGACACCCTACTGGAAGACCTCCAGTTCTGCGGTCAGGACTTTGTGACCGGGGTCTATCAGGCAAGGCGCAAGGGATATGACTCTTGCGTTTTTGAGCATATAGACTTGGAGAGCCTGAAAAAATGCGAGACCTATCCCCGCCGAGCCTTTAAGGCTGAAGGGTGCGGGTTTGGGTGCGTTCTGGTATCCACCGCCATCTTGGCGGATGTCAAGGCGCACTACAAGACCTGCTTCCTGCCGATGGCGCAGTATGGGGAAGACATTGCTTTCTGCTTTAGAGCCAGAGAACTGGGATATCAACTCTGGTGTGAACCTAGTGCGGTCTGCGGACATATCGGTCATATCACGATATACCCTGAAGACCACGAAGACTATATGACAAAGATAGGAATGAGGTGAGTCAATGCCTACTCCCACGCTGCTCCAGAGAGTCAAGACCGCTCTGCGGATAACCACCAACGCCTATGACGATGAAATCTCCGTCCTGATTGACGGAGCAATAGGTGACCTTGGTATAGTGGGCGTTTCAGCCGTTGCAACAACTACTGATGCGCTTTTAATCAGGGCGGTGATAACTTATTGCAGGGTGAACTTTGGCTCTCCTGATGACTATGAACGGCTGAAAAGGGCATACGATGAACAAAAAGCGCAGCTTATAACTGCGGACGGATATGGGATTGTGGTGACGGATGGACAGGTCTGACATTGTGACTTTGGTCTCCTCCACTCTCACCCAGAACTCAATAGGTGCTTGGGTGGCAAATGAGACCACCACGGATGTCTACTGCAAGACGGACTCCGTGAGCAGGGAGGAGTTTTTCTCCGCAGGGCGGACCGGACTTAACCCTGAATACCGCTTCACCCTCTTTGCGGGTGATTACAATGGCGAGAAGACAGTAGTCTATAAGGGGATGCGCTACGGCATCTACCGGACTTATCACGCCACCACAGACCTGATTGAACTGTACGCAGCTAGGAAGGGAGATGCGGTGGATGCCATCGTCCAAAATTGATGTCAAGGAACTGTCCCGCTCCGTGATGTCTGCGCTTGAACAGTACGGAGCAATAGCCTCCGCTGATGTCAAGGATGCGGTCACGAAGACCTCAAAGGAGTGCGTTCAGGATATCAAACGCAGGGCAACTGCATATGGGTGGCGGGGCAAGTATGTGAACTCTTGGAGCAAGAAGGTTGAGCCTCTTGGAGCGGGAGGGTTCAAGGCAATCGTCTACGCCGATGAAAACGGATACCGACTGGCGCACCTGCTTGAAAAGGGTCACGCCCTCCGAAACGGAGGCAGGGCAAAAGCTTTCCCCCATATAGCACCCGCCGAGGACAACGCCGAGCAGAGGCTCTTCACCCTGATACGGCAAGCACTAGGAGGATAACTATGACCCTTGAAGACCTGATGACCATCCTGACGGCAACCAAGCTGCCTGTCACCTATGAGGCGTTCCCCATCGGATACGCCCCCGCTCTGCCCTTTATCTGCTACAGAGTCACGGATAGTGACAACTTTGGTGCGGATAATGGCGTTTACTATCCAATCTCTAATGTGGATGTAGAACTCTATACCGAACTCAAAGACCCCGCCACGGAGGAACTGGTAGAGACCGCTCTGGCGGGGTTTTACTGGGAAAAGTCGGAGGCGTACATCCCTGATGAGCGTATGTACCAAATCACCTACTCTATTCAAATCTAGGAGGAATAACAATGGCTGAAAACAAAGTAATGTTTGGGTTGAAGAATGTCCACTATGCCGTCATCACCTATAGTGGCGGTGTGGCATCCTTCGGAACGCCCAAGGCAATCCCCGGTGCGGTATCCCTGACGATGTCCCCGCAGGGTGATGTGACCCCCTTCTATGCGGACAATATCACCTACTATAGTTCCGTGGCAAATAACGGCTATAGCGGAGACCTTGAGATTGCCAAGATACCTGACGAGATGCTTCAGGATGTGTGGGGGATGACCCTTGGTTCTACCTCCAAGGTCATCACCGAGTCCACCGCCGAGCCTAGCGAGTTCGCCCTGCTCTACCAGATAGACGGAGATGCCTCCAACGAGTGCTATGTCCTCTATCGTTGCATAGGCACTCGTCCTGCGGTAGGCTCGTCTACCATCACGCAGACCAAAGAACCGCAGACCCAGACCACTACCATCACGGCAATGCCTATGAGCAATGGTATGGTTATGGCTAGGACTACGGATGCAACTCCTACTGCCACCAAGACCGGATGGTTTAGTACTGTCTTCGTAGAGTCCCCTTAACCGCCACCCTATCCTCGTTGGCAATAGGGTCAAAGGCATTAAGTCCAACCTTTAGTTCCAACACCCATACCTACACCTGCTCCACTACCTCTGCCTCCGACAATGTGAGCGCAACCGCCCCTGCGGGAGTGGACAAGATGCTCTTTGTCAATGGAGTCCAGAAGGACTTTGGAGCGGTCAGTTGGCAAGCGGGGCAGAACACAGTTGTAATCAGTACCTACTATGACGGCATCGCAAGAGAGGTCTATGTAGTAACTGTCACGAAATCCTAACTAACAATGAGGAGGTCATCATTATGACGGAGATAATCACTATCGGCGGACAGGCGTATCGGATGAGGGCTTCTGCCCTCGTCCCCCGCCTGTACAGAGCAAAGACAGGGCGGGATGCGGTTGCTGATATGTCCAAACTGGAGCAATCACTCCGCTCTATCCAGAAAGACAAAAAGGCGGGTTTTGAGCAGCTTGACCTTGAGATATTTGAGTCCATAGCTTGGGCAATGTGCTACGCAGCGGACAAGGAAAACACCCCTGACTCCATTGAGGAATGGCTTGATGGAATTGAGGGGATTTTTAGCATTTATGAGGCTCTGCCGAAAATCTTTGAACTCTGGAACAAGGGACAGGAGACAACGGCTCAACCCGCAAAAAAATAAGACCGACAACCAGAGAGCCGAGTGGGTCACAGTTTATTTTGAGGTGCGCCCAACTTGGTCTGTCGGATGAGGCTCTCTCCAATATGACAATGGGGATGGTCTATGACCTCCTTATTGAACAATCCAACGATGAGGTGGAATATCCGTACAAGGCAACGCAAGAGGATATTGAAGCCTTCTTCGGCAAGGGGTGAGAACCATAGCAACCAAAATAAGAGGCATAACTGTTGAAATCGCAGGGGATACTAGCGGTCTGGAAAAGTCCCTGAAGGATGTCAACAAGAACCTAAACGATACCGAGAAGCAACTCAAAGATGTTGAACGGCTCTTAAAGCTTGACCCCACCAACACCGAGTTATTAGCGCAGAAGCAAGCACTACTGGCGCAGAAAACCGAACTGTCCAAGGAGAAGGTTGATGCCCTTAAAAAGGCTCAAGCGGATATGGACAAGAACGGAGTGGACAAAACCTCCGCCCAGTATATGGCTCTTCAGCGTGAAATCATCGCAACGGAAAAAGCCTCCAAGGATGACCGCAAGGAAACGGACAAACTGTCCAAGTCCGAGGAGGAGAACGCAAAAGCTGCGGACAAGTCCGGTAAGTCTCACGAAGGATTGAGCAAGGTCTTCAAGGCGGTTGGAGCAGCTGCCGTTGCCGTGACCGCTGCGCTTGGGGCAACCGCCAAGGCTCTCTGGAACGGAGTCAAGGCAACCTCCGAGATGGGGGAAGAGATTGACAAGGGAAGCCAGAAACTCCAGATATCTACTGACCTCTATCAAAAACTAGGGTACGCAGCCTCTATGTCCGGAACGGATATAGAGGTAATGAAGAAGGGCGTTATAAATATCACCAACGCCCTTGCCTCTATGTCCAACGGAGTAGAGAACGCAGACTCCAAGTTCTCCGCCATTGGCGTGACCCTGACGGATGCCAACGGAAATCTCAAAAGCACCGAGGATGTTTTACTGGAGTCTATTGAGGCTCTAGCCAATATGGACGATGAGACCGCACGGAACGCAGCAGCTAATGACATCTTCGGCAAGTCCTATAGTGAACTCCTCCCACTCCTGAATGAGGGAGCGGACGGCATCAAGGGGTTGATGCAGGAGGCTGAAGACTATGGGATGATAATGGGCGAGGATGCGGTCAAAGCCTCCGCAGATTTTGACGATGCCCTCCAAAGACTTGAGGGAACATTTACAGGACTCAAAAACGGAGCAATGGGAGAGTTCCTGCCATCCCTGACCGCTATAGTGGACGGCATATCTATGCTGATGTCAGGAGATATGTCAGGAACGGACAAAATAAGTCAGGGCATACAAGACCTGCTTGCCAACCTCAACTCCGCCATCCCGCAGATTGTAGGCTTTGTAGGCTCTGTAGCGGAGGCGGTTATAGCAGCTGCTCCGGAGATACTCGCATCTCTGGCGGATGGTATAGAGTCCACACTCCCTGACCTGCTACCTGTTGTGGTGGACTTGGTGCTATCTTTTGCCAATTTTTTGATAGATGAAGCACCTACTTTGGTAGAAACTGCCATTTCAATAGTCCTCGCATTGGTGGAAGGAATTACCAATGCACTCCCTGAACTCATACCCGCTGCGGTAGATATGATTATCTCCATTGTTGATGCATTGATTGATAACCTTGATTTGCTCATTGATGGAGCCATTAGTTTAGTCGTTGCCCTCGCTATGGGATTGATTGATAACCTTCCTAAACTGGTTGAGAAAATTCCTGATTTGATTGAGGCTCTGGTAGTTGCAATCATTGAGCATACGCCTGAACTGATAGTTGCGAGTATCCAGATACTCATCGCACTAGCCAGAGGACTCATCCAGAGTGTGGGCATCTTGATTAAAAAAGCACCTGAACTCATTAAAGCCATTGGAACTGCGATTGCCAACGCTGCTAGTCAGTTATGGGAAATCGGCAAGAACATAGTCAACGGACTCTGGGAGGGCATCAAGGGTGCTTGGAACTCCGTTGTTGAGTGGGTGCAAAATGCAATCGGAAACCTCGTTGGCGGAATTAAGCAGTTCCTAG
>JAEEGL017031936.1_pt1 | contig 11565 bp, 15 predicted proteins | sample 9134231 | NCBI WGS metagenome assembly JAEEGL01 (sample SAMN16246548, study PRJNA631951) | gut metagenome | biome: gut microbiome; feature: rumen; material: fiber-attached | host: Bos | place: Iran: Karaj | collected 2018-10 | reverse complement strand
TAGCAGAAATAGGTTTATAATATTAAAAGATATGCGTGGATGTAAAAACTGCCATTATTATGGCAAATTAACTGGTAGTTATGGATGTACATTGACGAGATGTAAAAGAAAATCATGGAATGGTGACGATTGGACTGATAAGGATAATAAAAGTATCAGTGCAAAGGCAAGGCGTTGTTGGAGTAATTTTGGTAGTTGGTTGGGCTTTTGGTATTAACATTTTTTAACGCAATAAACTTTGTCAATAAAAACATTTGTATTAACTTTGCATTATGAAAATTAAAGTACCAACAAAAATCCCTTCCAAGAGGGTAGTATGGTTTTTGGCAATCTGTACTTTTATTGTTTATTTATTTAATGTTGTTTCATCAATTTTAGAAAGATTATGAAGAAATTTTTATTATCAGTAGCAATTGCTGTAGTATGTGTATCTTGCAATTTTAATTCAGGTAATGGGCTTGAACAAACGTCAGGTTCTGTAGCATCGAGTGATTCTTCATTGGAGCAAGTTAAAAAGGCAGAAACAAAGAAGCCTGTAAGAAAGATAGTTAAAACTGAACCAAGAAAAACGCATGTTGTTGAATATCATGACGAGGATTATTACCAACCCGATGTTATGTTTTTCAGCATTGACGGTGTTGAGTACGCATTTGTAAAACATGGCTATGCAGGTGGCCCAATTCGTCTTACCTATTAATATATGTTCAATACTATCATTGATTTTATGAATGAGTGGCCATTGCTATGGGTGTTACTTTACTTTGGCATTGGTGTTATGGTTGCAAGTTTTGTGTGTGAAGACGGAGCTTTCACAGACAATGACACACAAGAAAATATAGAGGAAGGATGTAGTGTGATAATTGCTTGGCCTATTTATCTTGCAATTTATCTATTAATTGGATTTGCCTTTCTTTGGCTTACACCTAAGATGCTATATGACTATTTCAAGAAAAAAATTGAAGAAAGAAAAAATAATAAGTAAATAACCATGAATGAGTTATTTGAAAAAGGAAAGGAATATGTCAATTTCCGTGAAGAAGTCAAGAAGAGATTTGACAGTCTTCAAGACAGAATTGTCAATTCGTTAGAGAATTGGTTCAATGAGCACGAAGAAGAATTGGCTGAACATTATGATGATGCCGTTAATTGGTTTGGTATTAGTGGCGATATGAATAATTGCGGTCAATTCAGGGATTGGTATTATGACAAAGAAACCAACACTTTCACTTTGAATCTTGTTATTGGTTATGGTGAAGATAGTTGGCATTCCAATATAAGTGTTTTCCCTGACGGACATTGGGAAAGACACTTAGAAAATTTTAAAACAGTGAAGAGAGGTTAGGTGTATGGATAAAGAAAAGGCAAAAGAATACATCTTTCTTGATACGGTTGATATGTCAAGCACCAATAAGATATACGTATCAAAAGATTTAGATACATTGATTAATATGAACGACGGCAGTCTTATTAGTATATATGCTGTTGTCGATACAGAAAGCGGTGAGAATCTTTTTGAGATGGATTTCAATTATTGTGGCGAACCGATTATCATGGGACGGTTTATTCACAAAGAGTTTTTTATGAAGTGGCATGACCATTTAGAGGTTGTAAATGTATGAGCAAGAATAAAAAGTCAGAAAGGGAAATAAAGGAATTATGTCGTGAGCGGGATGATTATCCGTTTATTATAGCCGACTACTATGGTGCTGGTGTGGTCGGCAAAAAACACATGACAACCGTTTCTTCTAATTCACCAAGGGTATTGACTTTGAAAATCAGTACATTTATTGGTTCTGATGAAGAAGCCATTCACTATTATGGGATGTTGTGTTCTGACGGTGCTGAAATTCGCGTAATTGGTACAGACGTATCAGCAACTTATTTTTCCATTACGAATGGAGAGACAGAGGAAGATGCTGAAAAGTTAAAGACGGCTGAACGCGGTATTAAAATGGAACTATTGCGTTATATTACGGATGAAGAACGAGAATTAATGCCTGACCGCTTTATGGATTTTGAAAAGACAACAAATGCTTGGAATAGCAAAGAAGAACTTATTGAGTTTGCAAAAGAAGTCTTTAACACGCGTTTTGTTGGTAAATGGTATTTTGAAGTTGAAGATAATTGCCGTTCGTTTTTTTAAGGATAACTAAAAACGTAATATTATGTGTTTTGTAAAGGATACAGAAAAAGGGAAAAAACATCAGATAGCAGAAGATGACATTGAATGTTTTAAGTTGGTTTATCGTTCTACATTTTGTTGGGATTGGTGGCGTTCTGATGTCATGAATCATAAATATGAGAATGGCAAGGAATATCATCTTGATGCATCACCGCTTGCACTCAGGAGATTAGATAAACGTGAAACGCTTGAAAATGGTGTTTTCCATAGTTACTCTACTTTAAATCAACCTGTAATTACAAAAAAGTTGTTGGAAGACACAATAGAAATCAACCGTTTGAAACGTATGGAAGAACCATTCAAAGAAGACGGTGATGACTATTACAACATTCCTGATATTTTTTACCATGTAATCAAATGTGTAATCCCTAAGGGTACTCCATATTGGTACAACAAAAGATACAAAACATATGCATCTACTTCAATCAGGATTGTAAATGAAATCGAATACAATGTAAAAATTGAGTTTAATGGTTAAAGAATGTTAAATTCAAAAAAAAGTCCTGATTTTATTTGGTAGTTTCAAAATTTTGACGTATCTTTGCAGCGTCTTAAAAGGACAAAGATTAAATTCACATTATATAAATTGATAAAAATATTTGATATGGCACAAGCAAAAGAAAGTGTTTTCACAACGTTTGGTTATTCATTCCATGGTAGGAAGGTAACTGTTGACCAGGTCTTTGAGGAGGCTAATCTTGATTTCAATGTAAAGACTGAGGGTTTGGTTCGAATGCCACAAGAGGCATTGGCTGAACTCAGGAATGCGATTGCAGAGGAGCGTCCTGTGGATTTCAGTAATTGGAGTCCAACCCTAAACAACATTGTTACAAGCCATAAGGCTACGTTCCGTGAGGATACGGGAACTACGTTCGGTGTTGTAGGTTCTGACTATGGAGTAGTTCAGAACCGTGAAGCAATGCGTTTCATTGATTTCGTTGGTGAGGTTTCTGGCCAGACACCCGAAATCATTAGTGCGGGCGCACTTGACTACGGAAGCCGTATTTTCGTTACCACGAAACTTGGTGATGATATGTATCTCTCTGAGAGGGACATTATCACTCCTTACGTTGTCATTACGACAACACATAACGGCAAGGGTGGTGTGTGCGCTATGGTAACTCCTGTTCGTGTGGTATGTCAGAATACCCTGAACATGGCTCTCAAGAGTAAGTTCTCACACAAAATCGTTATCAGACACACAAGCGGTGCTTCCAAGCGTCTTGACTTCACTGCTGACGCTAACCGTGAGTGGGCACGTAAGCTTTTCGAGGGTACGCGTTCCTTTACAAAGGACTTCCTCGACTCGTTGTACAAGTTGAAAACCATTGAGGTGGATGATGAGTACACAAAGAGGTTCATGGCGAACTTGCTTAAGGTGAGCGACGAGAACTTCACTTTGTGGAAGAAGTCCAACTACAACACTGACCGCATGGTTGAGGACAAGGTGTTCGGCAAGCAGTTGGCAACGAGACTCCGTGAGTTGGAGTACTCTATCTACGAGGGTGTAGGTCAGGAGTTCTATCAAAACACCGCACTTGGTCTGCTCAACGGTGCTACCACTTGGAGGCAGACGCACAACACGCAGCGCGTGAAGGAAGGTGAGGCAAACTTCCTCAGCAAGTTTGAGGGCGTTGATGCAAACTACACTCAGGATGCGTACAACCTGCTCGTGGGCTAAGTATGTTGTAAAAACATTTGTGTGCAATTTGGGGCTTTCTAAGCCCCATTTTTTGTTTTTATGAGTAGTTTATTATCTGCAACATAAAATGCGCTCAGAGAGCAATTAAATGGCTAAATAACCTATTTATTAATAAAACAAGCATTACATGAAAAAATACATATACCACGCATTAAATAATTTAGAAGATTTACCAATCGTTTTAAAGGATGGTTTGAAATTCAAAAATTTCTATTCCGTGTTTTTCAGTGATGATTATAGTTATAATACAAGAGGAACTGCCTTACTTGGATTAGAGTTGTCAGAAGAAAATATTGAAAAATATGGCTTAGACGTAAAGCCAGGCGTTATTATAGCATATAAGGAAATTGAACCTTCCGATTTAGTATTGATTGATTGTAGAATAGGTGAAGGTTCTGATAACAAAAATCTAATGGCAAGTATATGGCTTGAACAAAACATTTTTTCAAATTCGGATGATGATTTATACACATTGTGTACAGACTATCTGTCAATAGATTTGTTTTATGGCGATATATGTAATTTTTTCTTTGGCAATGAAAACACAGACAGACTTAGGAATTTGGGAATACCTTTCAAAAACCTTTGTAACGGCATCAACGAAACGCATGACCGACAATTAAATGAACGTGATTCATTTGGTTATAAAGGAGGCGGTGACGAGTATTATACAAGAGAAGATGATGTTCGTGAGATATTTGATAAACTCGGAAACCAACTTAAAGGTATGGTTGTGTATTGTCCATGTGATGACCCTAAGATTTCAATGTTTTACAAGATACTGAAAGAAAAGTATCAAGACTTTGGTCTTAGAGGTCTTTATGCGACGTGGATGGGGAAAAAGGCTGCATATTTTAATGGGCGAAGCGAGAGTGTTAAAGATATAACGTCAGGAAGATTTCAGGATAACGGTTATTTCTTTGATATATCTGATGTTATTGTAACCAACCCACCATTTTCTGACAGGCAACCGTCACAACTGTTCAACATGATAAACAGTAGGGGGAAAAAGTATATAATGGTAGCTGACCGCGCTCTTACACAACTTCAGAACATGTTCCAATATGTAAAAGATGGCTCATTAAGGACATTGGATAAAAGGATGGGTATGTATGATAGTGATGACGGTACGCAAAAAGGCGCACCATCCGCAGTTTATACTAACCTTGAATTAGATACGCCTTATTTTAAAACAGGTGTAAAATATGACCCAAAAATTCACAAGAAGTTTGATGACCTTGATGCAATAGATTGTGGTGACAACTTCAATATGATACCTGATGATTACTATGGATATATTGCAGTATCATCAAATGGTGGCGGCTTCTTGCGTAAACTTAATGATGAACAGTTTGAAATATATCCTAAACTTGTCAGGCCAAAAATGAACGGTAAACCAAAAAAACGAATGCTTATAAGAAGAAAAAGATAACCAAACTATTTCAGGTTTTTTCCGCTAATCTCATTTATATTGGCTGACTTAATCATGTTGTTGAATTGTCTTGTCCTCGGTAAATCTTCGCCAAGGTTTTGGAAGTAGCGTTTAATCTGTTGCGGTCTTGCAAATAAGAACGTAACCATTTTCTTTGTATTTTCGTTCTGTATAAAGATTAAACCGTTTTCAGTTAGTGTGTGTATCTCATTTCCGTTAGGATGTGCTGTATCAACTACAAACGAGAAAAGCGGTTGCCCGATATTATCAGGCAACTCGCTCATTCTACAAACCCTATCATTTTCCAGATGAAACGTCTTGACAACATTACTGATATCCATCGGTTCTTCCATGGATTCAAGTACAAAGAATTTTTTTCTGATTTGTGTCATTGCTTTGAAAGTTCTTGTAAATGTAAATATAGCGATAGTTGATACATGTATTTTAATACTTCTTCTCTAATGTTTACATTACCTGATATGTCTGACACAATCAAATGTTTCAATATTCTGTCAATAATGTTTTCGTCACTGTTTTCATTAGGATGTTCTTCAATTTGACTTATAGAAAATAATTTTCCCCAATTTCCATAAATGTCTTGTGCTTCCATATCAATCGAACAATGCTTTCTGTTCATCTGATAAATTATTAAACTGTTCTTCGGTGATTTCAATTGGTTTTACAATCCAATTAGCATCAACTTCTACATTGCACACAGGACATGTTAATGTATACTTTTTATTTGCATATGATGGAACTGAGTAAGACGAACTTTCGAAATTAAACTTTTCCCTTAAGTCAGCATTACTATATTCCAATACACTTTTACAGTTTCTACATAAAATCCTTGCTGTAGGTACATTTCCTTTTTTAATTACTTTAACCATTACTTAAACTTTTTAGATATTAACAAGACCATTATCTTCCCTGATTTTCTTAAAAGCATCTATGGTGTAAAACAATTCGCCTTTTTTTAATTTTTCACTCCTTTCTTTATAGTTGTGTTCAGTTGAAGGCAATCTGTAAGGCTTATCAAGATTATAAGAAGATTTGTAAGCGATACCATTAACAGCATCTATATACATCGAATACTCACCTTCAAGATATGTAACAGTATTTTCTGTATGCCAATTCTTTTCAATCCAATCTTTGTATCGGTTTGCGAAAGTTGTATCAATGTTTACACTATACAGATTAGCAAAAATGATGGATAAATCTTTGTCAGAGAATTTTTTCACTTCAAGGTTTTTACCCCTACCCATTGACTTATAACCAAGAAGCAAGAAACTACTGTAACTGCTGCCACGTAATTTATCAATAAATTCTCTTGTCTTTTTTGCTCCAAGCATTTCGGGAATTAAATGATATGTTACTTCAACAATCTTTTTTGAATGGGTTTCATCTGGAATGCTTTGTGGTATTTGTGTATTAATAGCAATCTCAAGGTCTTTTTCATCACAAATTGAAACACCAACAGCACTTACAAAGTTATCAAACAATTGTGACAGTTTCTCATCAGTGCAAACTTTGTTGAAGTCTTCTGCTTTTAATGTAGTATTTGCGATGTGACCTTTCTGTTTAATCAATCTAAGGAGTGCTTCAAGGTCGGGGTATTCTAAAATATTTCCACCACCAATAGCAAACTCAACCTTTCTACGATGAAAATCATATGAACCACTGGATAAATTATAAATGATATCCTCTAATGTTCCCCAATTGGCATGCTTTCCGTGTGAGTTTGCACCCATGTAACAAAACGGGCAATTATGACTACACCTATCTGTTACCTTTAAGTCAATAAGTTCAGGATAACTTGGTACACAATCCTTGCTGTCAGTGTTGAACCTGATACGATGCCCCATGTAATCCATTGTAAGCCAATAGTTTCCGTTTTTCCACATACTAATCCCGTTATAATAATCGTGGTAAATGCTATCAGGTGATGGTAGTTGCTCGTGGTTTTCTTCCATGTCATAAACGAACTCTTCTTCATCACTTCCGCCTACGATTATAACATCTTCAGTATCAATTATAAACCTAAGATAGTCAATTGTGGCTTCAAGATTTTCACATCCATCGAAAATTAAATTCCCACGGAAATATTGACCAAAAACATCTTCACCAACGCCCATTTTATCCAGTTCGCGTTGTGTCTTGGCAAGTTCTTCATATTTCTTCATCTCAGGATAAAGGCCACACATTAGTTCAAACACCTTTTCGTTATAAAAAATGGTTGACGCTATATACTTGATTTTTGCCTCCTTTGATGCTGCGATTGTTCGCGTAAATCTATTATAGAAGTTTTCTTCCATAACATTCATGTCTTCAAGCATGTCATCCTTGTTCTTGTACATGATTGAATGTGTACTGCTGCTGTTTGTAGCAAACCCGTTTCTGAAATTTTTAAGATAAACTATAAGCATAAATTCTAACTTTTGTTTTTGTTGCAAATATACTATTATTTTTAGAATAAACAAAATATTTATTTTTAAAAAACGTTAAATTTTATGGGAATTAATAGAAGATTAACATATGATATGCTATCTGAGGCGAGAATTGACCCAGTGCAGAAAATACAAGCATTAATTGACCAAGCCAATCAAGCATATCAACAGACAAAAGAGACACAAGGTGAAACCGAATGGCCTCTTATGGACAAAGAAGGAGAAACATATGGTCTTAAAGGTGATATCATACTTGATAAACGTGGGTACATCATAATACCAACGGATGGTGGAGCGTATGGAAACTATGCGCCTCAGAAAATCAGAGTGCTTACAAAATCAGGTGGAAAAGTGCGTGTAATACAAGGCGATTATTTTGAAGAGGGGTGGCGAGACGCTGCAAAAATTCTGAAACAGATTATCCGTGATGCAGAAATTGGTAACGGACATTTCCGTGAATTTGACCCCGCATGGGAAGATAGCCAAGGTGATAAAGAACAAATGAAGGCAAATAAGGCAGCATTGAGACAAATGAACAAAAACATTGGAAGAAAATCAAATGCTGGTTTTGAATACCTTGAAAGTATTATCAGGGAAAGTGTGAACAAGGTTATCAATGAAGCCTTTGACTATTGGCAACAGTCTGAAGATAACTACCTTATGCGAGAGAAATTGCCTAACGGATGGGAGAAAATTGAACGCTCAGATGACGAGCCAATATATAGAGACCCTGACGGAAACGAATACGTGAAAGACGATTACGGGCACTTGGTAATGATTGAGTCTGTTCGTAGACGTAAAAGAATGGTCAGGGAAAATGATGATGACTTTTATAATCAAGAAGATGATAATGGAAACATCGGTCAAAAAGGACAGGTAAAGTCTTATAACACACAAGCAATGTATGATTCAAACGTTGAAATTGACGCAAAAGAAAACGGATATGATAATATTGCAGACTACCTAAAAAATTGGTGGAATGAAGTCTCAGTTGATGGCATTCCATTTACATGGCAAACGCTGGGTGGTGGTTATGGATTTCATGGCACAACAGTATTTTCACAAAAAGAACCTGATGGTGGAACACTTGTTTGTAAAGAAATTTATGGACAAATTATGTTTGATGAATATCCACCTGAACGATTTGAATATGAGAAAGATTTTGAAAATAGAATTAATCAAGGCGGTGAAGTTTGGATGAGATAGCACAAAGTGCCTGAGTATTCTAATAACAAATCGGAGGTAAACGTAAAGTCTATCTCCGATTATTGTTTGTGTATTTCTCCTTAATTAGTCACCAAAATCAAATTGTGAACTTGCATAATACCACCATTGGTTATACGCGTTTTTCAACGCTTGTTTTGACTCAGGTGATAAATCATATCCTAAGTTTTCCATAAACATCTGTATTAGTGCAGGTGCTGGTGAAACAGGTTGGCCTTGGCCCATATTTCCGCTTTCATAGTCATAGACAGTTTCTAAACCATTCTTTTCTACAAAGTTGATAAATTCTTTTTGCAGTTTGTCAGTATCTTGCATCTTATACACATCATATTGGTTTTGAATACGTCTTCTGTCACCTAAACGTTGGTCATCCATCCCCTTAATATAAGGGTCATTGTCATAATCATTCTTTCCGTCTGGACGTAATGGTCTTGCCCATGAATCAGAGGCATTATATTTGTTTTGTCTTGCATCAACGTCTTCATCACCAGCGTCGATACTTGCAACATGTTTATCGGTTGCACGTGCATCAACACGGCCTAACATATATTGACCACGAGAAGTGTCACCGACTTCATTAATAATTCTTCTTACAGACTCTTTTACGGCTTTTCTGACAATGTTTTCAAATTTGTAACTGCTATCAGGGTTACTATCAAAAACAATATCATTTAAATCATATTCATTTCCACGACAGCCAACAACAAGGAATCTTCCTCTACCCATTGACTTCGCGTCATTAATTGCGTCCTGTAATTCATCAAAAGAATAATTTTGTATTACTTCTTCAGATGCTTCATCTATAAGAACATAGCCGTCATATTCAGGGTTAATATCTTCAGAAATTAATCTTCTTACGCTTTCTTTGATAACTCTATGTAGTTCTCTCTCAGATAATCTAATTGTCCTTTTCATATTAATATTTGTCATTTTTATATAAATATTGACGAAATATTAAAAATGATAGGAACTACATATCTTTATAGGCTTCTTACCTCATAAATTGAAAGCGTTGGATTTCCTTCAATTGTTTTTATGTATTTGTCAAAATAAGTCCTGATATATTCCATTTCTGTTTCAGAAAACTTATCGCGTAGAATGAACATGTCTTTTGTAGCAATTCCAAAGGTGAAGAACTTACATGAATAGTCAACATAATCCTCTTTTGATGAAAAGTTAAGAAAGTACTCAGACCTGTTTTTCATTTGTTCTTTAATCATGTGTTCTTGCCTGTTTTTTGGCTCTCTGTTTTCAACACATAATTCCCAAGCAGATTCATACACTTCTCTATTATAGTCATGCATGAGTTCCCAATCAATGTCATTAAAATGCGCTCTATAAGCAATGCCACCGTCTTTTAGTTTGAATGGATTGCTGAAAGGTGCTTCTTCTCCTGTCCTTTCAAGCGTATCTTGATAACATTTTGGATATCTGTAATGGGCGTTAGTGTTTTTATCAGACCATGCGTTTCCGTTTTCGTCAACTTCACAATCGGAGGTCTCTTTGTTGAAATATTCTTCATTAGACATACGCTTGTATTCAAGATATTTTTCTTCAATATACTCCATTTGGGAGTCCGACAAAATATCCTTTATGTCTTTATTTGCCATGCAAAACAACAATTCTTTTAAACTTTCGAGTCTGTACTTGTATGATTCGTTCTTTGTCAAACGCACATACTTTGGTTCAATTTTATATTCCTCAGAATACTTTGCTGCTATATCATCAGGATTTTCTCCATCTCTTGATATTACAAGGATTGTTTTCATTACACTTTTCATATTATCACAATTTTTTACAAATATACTACATTTCTATTTAAAAACAAAATTGGCATCAGACATTTCTGTATGATGCCAAGGAAACGGAACGGTTTGTGTATTTCTACACGTTGGACATCATAATTATATTTACTATTACCTGAAAATCAACAATAAACGAACATATTTTGAAAATCTATTGTTTACAGTAGTGATTAAATTGTCATATCCAATTCTTCCTTCATACGTTTTGCGTAAACATGGAATTTTTCACCTTTTGTTTTTTTCTTGAAGTAGTTATATAAATCCCTAACTTCAACAAATAAACCAGGAAAAGCGTCACTGTCAATGCCGACATCAACCCTAAGGTCAGGTAAAGAATTGTTGTATTCGTTTAACCTGCCGTGGCTGTGTCCATGAACCATGACTGAGCCATAATGCTTGCTTGGCCAAGTGACCATTGCATAGTGGCATAAGATAACCTGAAAATCCTCGTCAAGCCATTCATAGTTTGATTTCTTGAAAACAGGACAATGTATTTGTGTTATCTTTTGGAAGTAATTTACAAGTTCTGTCTTGTCAGAAGAAGCGTCATGGTTTCCAAGTATGAGGAACTTCTTTCCATGCAGTTTGCTAAGAAGGCTCTTTACATGGTAAGGTGAACCAAAGGCGAAGTCCCCAACGATATAGACAATATCTTGTTTGCCAATTGTTGAGTTCCATTGTTCGATAAGCCACTTGTCATGCGCCTCAACATCATCAGCATCAAACCCACCCATTTCAGCCCTGTTTGGGCAGTGTTTCAGGATGTTCTTATGATG